>BNJS01000564.1_pt1 | contig 30676 bp, 30 predicted proteins | sample 8540461 | NCBI WGS metagenome assembly BNJS01 (sample SAMD00202454, study PRJDB9452) | human saliva metagenome | isolation source: human saliva | place: Japan | reverse complement strand
TTGTAAGTGGTAAAATTTTTTAGCTAACTTCTCAAAGTAACTTCCACTTGCCCAACCGAAGTGGAAATTAGTCTAAAACGGATTTTTATGGTGGAATTAAGTATGAGATGTTTGAGTTAGAAATGAGGTCCACTATGACAAAACATAAACACCTTACCCTTTCAGACCGTAATGATATTCAATTAGGCTTAGAGCGCGGTGAAACCTTCAAAGCTATCGGACAACTTATTCTAAAAGACCCAACTACTGTTTCCAAAGAAGTCAAACGAAACAGACAAGTCCGAGAGTCTACATGCCATAACCTTCCTTGCCCTCTACTTGATAAAGCTCCCTTTGTCTGTAATGACTGTCCTAAAAGAAGACAAAATTGTGGCTATAAGAAGATTTTCTACCTCGCTAAACAAGCTCAAAAACAATACGAACAAACTCTTGTTGAAGCTCGTGAAGGAACTCCCCTCAATTCCAAGACCTTCTGGGACATGGACAAAGTCATTTCTGATGGGGTTAAAAAGGGACAACACATCTATCATATCCTCAAAACTCATAACCTTGATGTCAGCTCCTCAACTGTCTATCGACATATCCGAAAAGGATACCTATCTATCGCTCCTATTGACCTAGTCAGAGCCGTTAAATTCAAAGAAAGACGGAAAAGTAAGCTACCTTCCATCCCTAAAGAAGCTAAAAAAGGACGTTCCTATGAGGATTTCCAAAACTATTTAGCACTGAATCAACTAGACTCTTGGCTGGAAATGGACACCGTTATGGGCAGGATGGGAGGTAAAGTACTACTCACCTTCAATCTCTCTTTCTGTAACTTTATCTTCGCTAGACTTCTGGATAATAAAACTGCCCTTGAGGTTACCAAACACCTTTATAAAATCAAGAACACTCTTCACCAAGCTGACAAAGATTTCTTCCAACTTTTTCCTGTCATCCTGACAGATAATGGTGGAGAGTTTGCCAGGGTCGATGATATCGAAATGGATGTGCGAGGAGAGAGTAAACTCTTCTTTTGTGATCCTAATCGCTCTGACCAGAAAGGGAGAATTGAGAAAAATCACACACTAATTCGTGACATTCTACCTAAAGGAACTTCTTTTGACAATTTAACTCAAGAGGACATCAATCTCGTTTGTTCGCATGTCAACAGTGTCAAACGTGCTGCTTTGAATGGAAAGTCATCCTATGAGCTCTTTGCATTTACCTATGGAGAAGAGATTCCTAAGCTTCTAGGCATTTCTAAAATACCTGCAGAAGACGTCTGTCAGTCTTCAAAATTACTCCAACATAAAATCTAAAAACTAATCTTCAACCCCATTCAAACGTCTCACACTAACTTCCACCATAGCGGAACTTAATCTGAAACGCTTTCAGATGAGGGGATTTTGTGCGCTCTTTTTTTCGATTCATTTTGGCTACAAAAGCGATGAAATCAAGCAGTATTAAAACCAGTGGAACTTACCCTGACACGGAATTCCACTGGTTTTTACGATTTTTATCAGACTAACTTCCACTTGGATTAGCGGTGGAAGTTAGTTTGGGAATTTACCATTTTAGCTCTTTTGTAGTGCTCCCCCAAAAAAGAAAAAGGAGGAATCCCCCCTCTCCTAAAGTTAGTATTGTTCCATTCAATCCCATCAACTTTAGCATATAATGTTCAAAAAATATTATATCATCACAACCAACCAGATTCTTTCGCGATATTAGCTGCCTCTGTTCGATTACCTGCATCTAGTTTCGAAAGAATATTGGTGACATAGTTCCGGACTGTTCCGTTGGATAGATAAAGTTTATCTGCAATCTCTTGATTAGAGAAGCCCTGAGCGATTCCCTTTAAAACTGCGATTTCTTGCTCTGTTAATGGATTGGGATGAGTCATCACCACTTCCATCAATTCAGGCGAATATTCCTTACGTCCTGCGAGAACGGTGTGTAAGGTTTGCATGAGGTCTGCAATGCTTCGTTCCTTTAATACATAAGCATCCACTCCAGCCTTGACCGCACGCTCAAAATACCCTGGGCGCTTGAAGGTCGTCACTACAACCACCTTTGTTTCAAGCTTTTCTGCTCGTATCCACTCCAAGACTTCAAGACCTGTCTTAACAGGCATTTCGACATCAAGAATGGCGATATCTACTGATTCCTTTTCTAATAGCTGGATTGCTTCTTGCCCATTCTTTGCTTGAAGGACAGACTCCACGTCCGATTGAAGCCTGAGCAATTGACACATAGCATCTCGCAACATACTTTGATCTTCTGCGACTAATACTTTCATCTAGTTTCTCTCCTTATAAGCTAGTCGAACCTGAACTTCTGTCGGTTGTTCCTGACTAATTACCTTTACTTCTCCCGAAAATGGAAGGACACGATCTCGAACTGTATGGAGCTCATTCCCACTTATAGAAGCAAAGCCACAGCCATCATCTCTCACTGTTAGAATGAGTTCTTTCTCTGTCCGTTCTAATTTTAAGTAGACTTTAGACGCTTTAGCATGCTTGATGATATTGGTCACTAACTCAAGCAAAATCATGGAAGCCGTTGACTCCAATTCCTGAGTAAGGCTAGCGGTATCTAGTTGATTAGCCGTTTCCACCTCAATTCCAGCAATCTCTAGCATCTTTTTGACAGTTTCAAGTTCTGATGCTAAGGTCCGTGATTTCAGATTTTCCACAATGGTTCGCACTTCATTCATGGAATCCTTGCTTATCTGGTGAATTTCTTTTAATTCCTTTTCCACCTGTGGATAAGCCTCCATCTGAAACAACTGCAAGGCTAAATCTGTCTTGACACTAAGCATAGCAAAGGTGTGTCCCAGACTATCATGCAAATCCTGACCGATACGACTACGTTCATTTTCTGCCAGCAATAGATTTATCTGGGCATTTTGCTTGGCCTGCGCTTCTTTCAGATCCTCCACAACCCGAATCCGAACCAATCCAAAAGTCATTAAATCGACAAAAGCAAGAATTACAAGTAGATAGAATAGAAACTCAACTTCGATTCTCTGAATAATCAAAAGTTAGCCCACAACAAGGACTTGAGCAAGAAGAAAAGTCCAGACATGTAAAGACTTTAAACCACCTACGTTGAAATGATAAATTAAGAGATTGGATAGGAAAAAGAAGAACCAGATATAATTAACAGCAACAAAGGTAGTATTCCCAACTACATAAGTCAGCATGAGGCCCCAATATAGCCAAGATAGGCGCTGGCTCTTAGTTGTTAAAACACCCAAATATGCCACTACAAATAGAATATCAATCAATAAATGCCAGGCAGAAAGCCACCCAGTCACTACAGGTAGGATGGGGAAAAATCATAAAAAAATTAAACTGACCTCAAAAACATATAGTGTATGCTTTTCAGTCTTTTAAGCATTAAGCATTCTCCTTATGACCTTGAAGGTAAATGGTCAAACCAAACAAAACTGTTGAAAAAACAAGTAGATAAACTGTGGCTGATAAATTGATGCCACCCTCGTTTAAGAAGGTCTTGAGCAACTCCATCAACTGATAAGTTGGTAGGCACTTCCCGATTGCTTGCATCCAGTCTGGAAATAAAGAGACGGGCATCCAGAGTCCGCCTAAAACAGCCAATCCTAGATAGAGAAGATTGCCCACGACAGACATCAGCTGACTAGAAGACAAGAGTGTCAAGGTCAAGCCAAGCGCTACAAAAGCTACACTTCCTACTATCAGCAAGAACGCAGCCCCAATCCAGCTTCCTAAAGACATATCCACACCTCTGACCAAGTGCCCAACTGAGAAAACAACCAAAATTGAGACCAAATAATCAACCATCATACTTGTTATCTTTGATAGATAATATTCTACCATATTTACAGGGGTATGGCGCAATGTTTTCTGCCAGTTGTTGATTTTATCGGTATGTAAAACAGCTGGGAATGAAAACATAGCTGTCGACATCATGGAAAAAGCCGTCATGGAGATGAGGTAGTCGCGCATAAAATTAGCCGGTCCACCTGGTGTGTCCTGGTACATGCCTGAAAAGAATAAATAGAAGGCTGTCGGCATCCCTACGGATAATAGATAATAGACTAATTGTCGTTTGGTCAATAGAAATTCTATCTTGTTTAGTGCGATCCATCGTTTCATCTTAGTCATCTCCCTTTTGTGTTTCTTCAAAGATTGTATCCAGCAAGCTACGATTATTGACTTCAATTTCTTGAATCCTACATCCTGCTCGGACTAATAGTTCCCATAAAGCATCTGCTTCGCGTGTGACTACTTGTAGAGCATCCTGTTTTTGTGACCAGTTTTCAACCAAGTTTGACTGTTCGACAACTTCCTTATATGCTAGAGGAAGGATAAAGTGCTTTTCAATCTCCTCACTGCGCATGGCTAGAGGTGTTGTATCGCGAATCAACTCTCCCTTATTCAAGACCAAGATTCGGTCCGCTGTATGCTCTACCTCTTCGATGTAATGGGACGAATAGAGAATGGTAACTCCCTGAGCTTTTAGATCCTGAACAATTTCCCAAAAGCGTTGGCGGGTTGAGGTATCCATGGCCACAGTTGGCTCATCTAAAAAGACAAGTTTTGGTCGACCAATCAAGGTCAAGACAAAAGAGAAAAGACGCTTTTGCCCACCTGACAATTTCTGCAAATTGCTCTTTTTGTTGCTTGTCAAACTGCAATAGTTGATCAATCTCCTGGTTGCTCAAGGGATTTGGATAAATACTTTGAAAGAAAGCAATCAACTCTTTGACCTTTAATTTCTGAACGATGACATTTTCTTGAGGCAGATAACCTCTAATATAGTCTAACTGAGAACTCGTCACTGACAAGCCTTGGATGGATACTTGACCGCTTGTGACCAGTTTATCTCCAAGCAAACAATCCAAGAGTGTGGTCTTCCCAGCACCATTGGGCCCAATCAAGGCGACGCATTCACCTTCAGCTATCTCAAAGGAAATATCCTTCAAAATAGCCTTGCCCTTGATGTTTTTATTTAGGCTTTCTACCTTAATCATGTTCATGATATTCTCCTTTCAACCACTCCTTTCCCATAGGAAAGGCGATAAAAATCATAAATCCCAATCCCCAGGCACCACGGATGAATTGGTGAAGGAAGGCTTGATCAAACCAACCTGTAAACATTTCTACCAACCATACCACTAGTGATAGTCCAATAAAAAAAGATAGAGAAACGCTTTTTTTCATTTTTTTCAAATTCCTTTTTTTCACATCTGAGACTAATTTCAAACCTTCTCGGATAAGCCAAGACATCATTCCAAATCCTGCAAATAGCTCCCAAGGAAAAATGATAGAAATCTTCATCCAATCCTGAGAACATGAGATAAGTCATGACTCCTGCTGCTACTAAACTCATCGCGACAATTACTTTATGTTTCATTTTTTCTTCCTCCATTTCATACTTCAATTATAGACTTTTGAAGTTAGCAGAGCTAGATGCTTCTGTCACTAGGAAATATGACAAATGTCATAAAAAGGTTCTGTTTAAAAGAATCAAGAAACACTACACAACAAAACACTAATAGATAAGAATCTATATTCATTTCCTTCAAAGTGATATGAAATCCAATTCATACTATAACGTAAAATAATACTCATTTAAAAACTCAAGAACTGAAATTCTTATCCTATAAGCACATATATTATACGTTGTGCCAAAAGATTTTTGCTTTTCTTAAAAAAATTAGTAAGATTTATAAAAAAATCTTTTCATTTCAATGTGTATACCTACACAACAGTATTTATTAAAAAAAGCCTAGCAACAAAAAAATACTATAATTTTTAATTGACTATCATTTTATAACATGAATTACTTTTTACTCCAAAAAAAGAGAACCAAACTGATTCTCCCTTAAGATAAATAATATGGCTCTAAACATAAAAAAAGAGGCTCTATAATATTTGTAGTGGGTAAATCCCCTATGGATATTATGGAGGCTATTTTTTTGTAGAAAAAAAAGAAAGGACTAAATTTGTCCTTTCTAGAGCTTAACTTTTCTTCAACCCACTACAGTTGACAAAGAAGAAAAAAAGATACCTTAAGTATCCAGATAATTAATCGGGAAGACAGGATTCGAACCTGCGACACCTTGGTCCCAAACCAAGTACTCTACCAAGCTGAGCTACTTCCCGAGTTAAAAAGAAAAATGCACCCTAGAGGAGTCGAACCTCTAACCGCCTGATTCGTAGTCAGGTACTCTATCCAGTTGAGCTAAGGGTGCTCATTAGTTTATGCCGAGGACCGGAATCGAACCGGTACGATCGTTACCAATCGCAGGATTTTAAGTCCTGTGCGTCTGCCAGTTCCGCCACCCCGGCCTCTCTAAGCGAACGACGGGATTCGAACCCGCGACCCCCACCTTGGCAAGGTGGTGTTCTACCACTGAACTACGTTCGCACTGTTTTCTTCTATCTAAAAATGCCGGCTACATGACTTGAACACGCGACCCTCTGATTACAAATCAGATGCTCTACCAACTGAGCTAAGCCGGCTCATTTATTATATCTTAATGCGGGTTAAGGGACTTGAACCCCCACGCCGTTAAGCGCCAGATCCTAAATCTGGTGCGTCTGCCAATTCCGCCAAACCCGCATATATGACCCGTACTGGGCTCGAACCAGTGACCCATTGATTAAAAGTCAATTGCTCTACCAACTGAGCTAACGAGTCTAAAATAACTTCCGTTATCTTAAACGGTCCCGACGGGAATCGAACCCGCGATCTTCGCCGTGACAGGGCGACGTGATAACCGCTACACTACGGGACCTTTGGGAGTTAACGGGATCGAACCGCTGACCCTCTGCTTGTAAGGCAGATGCTCTCCCAGCTGAGCTAAACTCCCTAGAGCTAAGCGACTTCCATATCTCACAGGGGGCAACCCCCAACTACTTCCGGCGTTCTAGGGCTTAACTTCTGTGTTCGGCATGGGTACAGGTGTATCTCCTAGGCTATCGTCACTTAACTCTGAGTAATACCTACTCAAAATTGAATATCTATTCAAACCAAGAAAACCGTTCGCTTTCATATTCTCAGTTACTTTGGATAAGTCCTCGAGCTATTAGTATTAGTCCGCTACATGTGTCACCACACTTCCACTTCTAACCTATCTACCTGATCATCTCTCAGGGCTCTTACTGATATAAAAATCATGGGAAATCTCATCTTGAGGTGGGTTTCACACTTAGATGCTTTCAGCGTTTATCCCTTCCCCTACATAGCTACCCAGCGATGCCTTTGGCAAGACAACTGGTACACCAGCGGTAAGTCCACTCTGGTCCTCTCGTACTAGGAGCAGATCCTCTCAAATTTCCTACGCCCGCGACGGATAGGGGACCGAACTGTCTCACGACGTTCTGAACCCAGCTCGCGTGCCGCTTTAATGGGCGAACAGCCCAACCCTTGGGACCGACTACAGCCCCAGGATGCGACGAGCCGACATCGAGGTGCCAAACCTCCCCGTCGATGTGAACTCTTGGGGAGATAAGCCTGTTATCCCCAGGGTAGCTTTTTATCCGTTGAGCGATGTACCTTCCATACGGAACCACCGGATCACTAAGCCCGACTTTTCGTCCCTGCTCGAGTTGTAGCTCTCGCAGTCAAGCTCCCTTATACCTTTACACTCTGCGAATGATTTCCAACCATTCTGAGGGAACCTTTGGGCGCCTCCGTTACCTTTTAGGAGGCGACCGCCCCAGTCAAACTGCCCGTCAGACACTGTCTCCGATAGGGATCACCTATCCGGGTTAGAGTAGCCATAACACAAGGGTAGTATCCCAACATCGTCTCCTTCGAAACTGGCGTCCCGATCTCATAGACTCCTACCTATCCTGTACATGTGGTACAGACACTCAATATCAAACTGCAGTAAAGCTCCATGGGGTCTTTCCGTCCTGTCGCGGGTAACCTGCATCTTCACAGGTACTAAAATTTCACCGAGTCTCTCGTTGAGACAGTGCCCAAATCATTACGCCTTTCGTGCGGGTCGGAACTTACCCGACAAGGAATTTCGCTACCTTAGGACCGTTATAGTTACGGCCGCCGTTTACTGGGGCTTCAATTCATACCTTCGCTTGCGCTAAGCACTCCTCTTAACCTTCCAGCACCGGGCAGGCGTCACCCCCTATACATCATCTTACGATTTAGCAGAGAGCTGTGTTTTTGATAAACAGTTGCTTGGGCCTATTCACTGCGGCTGACTTAAAGTCAGCACCCCTTCTCCCGAAGTTACGGGGTCATTTTGCCGAGTTCCTTAACGAGAGTTCTCTCGCTCACCTGAGGCTACTCGCCTCGACTACCTGTGTCGGTTTGCGGTACGGGTAGAGTATGTTTAAACGCTAGAAGCTTTTCTTGGCAGTGTGACGTCACTAACTTCGCTACTAAACTTCGCTCCCCATCACAGCTCAATGTTACAGAACTAAGCATTTAACTCAGTTCACACCTCACTGCTTAGACAGACTCTTCCAATCGTCTGCTTTAGTTAGCCTACTGCGTCCCTCCATCACTACATACTCTAGTACAGGAATATCAACCTGTTGTCCATCGGATACACCTTTTCGGTCTCTCCTTAGGTCCCGACTAACCCAGGGCGGACGAGCCTTCCCCTGGAAACCTTAGTCTTACGGTGGACAGGATTCTCACCTGTCTTTCGCTACTCATACCGGCATTCTCACTTCTATGCGTTCCAGCACTCCTCACGGTACACCTTCTTCACACATAGAACGCTCTCCTACCATACCTATAATGGTATCCACAGCTTCGGTAAATTGTTTTAGCCCCTGGTACATTTTTCGGCGCAGGGTCACTCGACTAGTGAGCTATTACGCACTCTTTGAATGAATAGTCGCTTCTAAGCTAACATCCTAGTTGTCTGTGCAACCCCACATCCTTTTCCACTTAACAATTATTTTGGGACCTTAGCTGGTGGTCTGGGCTGTTTCCTTTCGACTACGGATCTTAGCACTCGCAGTCTGACTGCCGACCATAATTCATTGGCATTCGGAGTTTATCTGAGATTGGTAATCCGGGATGGACCCCTCACCCAAACAGTGCTCTACCTCCAAGAATCTTTATGTCGACGCTAGCCCTAAAAGCTATTTCGGAGAGAACCAGCTATCTCCAAGTTCGTTTGGAATTTCTCCGCTACCCACAAGTCATCCAAGCACTTTTCAACGTGCCCTGGTTCGGTCCTCCAGTGCGTCTTACCGCACCTTCAACCTGCTCATGGGTAGGTCACATGGTTTCGGGTCTCACGTCATGATACTATGGCGCCCTATTCAGACTCGGTTTCCCTACGGCTCCGTCTCTTCAACTTAACCTCGCATCATAACGTAACTCGCCGGTTCATTCTACAAAGGCACGCTCTCACCCATTAACGGGCTCGAACTTGTTGTAGGCACACGGTTTCAGGTTCTATTTCACTCCCCTCCCGGGGTGCTTTTCACCTTTCCCTCACGGTACTGGTTCACTATCGGTCACTAGGGAGTATTTAGGGTTGGGAGATGGTCCTCCCAGATTCCGACGGGATTTCACGTGTCCCGCCGTACTCAGGATACTGCTAGGTACAAAGACTATTTTAAATACGAGGCTATTACTCTCTTTGGCTGATCTTCCCAAATCATTCTTCTATAATCTTTGAGTCCACATTGTGCAGTCCTACAACCCCGAAGAGTAAACTCTTCGGTTTGCCCTTCTGCTGTTTCTGCTCGCCGCTACTAAGGCAATCGCTTTTTGCTTTCTCTTCCTGCGCCTACTTAGATGTTTCAGTTCACTGCGTCTTCCTCCTCACATCCTTAACAGATATGGGTAACAGGTAGTACCTGTTGGGTTCCCCCATTCGGAAATCCCTGGATCATCGCTTACTTACAGCTACCCAAGGCATATCGTCGTTTGTCACGTCCTTCTTCGGCTCCTAGTGCCAAGGCATCCACCGTGCGCCCTTATTAACTTAACCTTATTTTTCTGACCTTTCAGTCATAAACTCTTATTAATACTACAGCGTTTTCGGTTTATTTTCTTGTTACTATTTGATATAGATATTCAATTTTCAATGTGCATTACTTGGTGATCTCTCACCAATGGAGCCTAGCGGGATCGAACCGCTGACCTCCTGCGTGCAAAGCAGGCGCTCTCCCAGCTGAGCTAAGACCCCACAAGACCTCTCAAGACTAAACAAGACCAATGCGCAGTTCCTTTTCCTTAGAAAGGAGGGTGATCCAGCCGCACCTTCCGATACGGCTACCTTGTTACGACTTCACCCCAATCATCTATCCCACCTTAGGCTACTGGCTCCTTTACGGTTACCTCACCGACTTCGGGTGTTACAAACTCTCGTGGTGTGACGGGCGGTGTGTACAAGGCCCGGGAACGTATTCACCGCGGCGTGCTGATCCGCGATTACTAGCGATTCCGACTTCATGTAGGCGAGTTGCAGCCTACAATCCGAACTGAGACTGGCTTTAAGAGATTAGCTTGCCGTCACCGGCTTGCGACTCGTTGTACCAGCCATTGTAGCACGTGTGTAGCCCAGGTCATAAGGGGCATGATGATTTGACGTCATCCCCACCTTCCTCCGGTTTATTACCGGCAGTCTCGCTAGAGTGCCCAACTGAATGATGGCAACTAACAATAGGGGTTGCGCTCGTTGCGGGACTTAACCCAACATCTCACGACACGAGCTGACGACAACCATGCACCACCTGTCACCTCTGTCCCGAAGGAAAACTCTATCTCTAGAGCGGTCAGAGGGATGTCAAGACCTGGTAAGGTTCTTCGCGTTGCTTCGAATTAAACCACATGCTCCACCGCTTGTGCGTGCCCCCGTCAATTCCTTTGAGTTTCAACCTTGCGGTCGTACTCCCCAGGCGGAGTGCTTAATGCGTTAGCTACGGCACTAAACCCCGGAAAGGGTCTAACACCTAGCACTCATCGTTTACGGCGTGGACTACCAGGGTATCTAATCCTGTTTGCTCCCCACGCTTTCGAGCCTCAGCGTCAGTTACAAGCCAGAGAGCCGCTTTTTCGCCACCGGTGTTCCTCCATATATCTACGCATTTCACCGCTACACATGGAATTCCACTCTCCCCTCTTGCACTCAAGTTAAACAGTTTCCAAAGCGTACTATGGTTAAGCCACAGCCTTTAACTTCAGACTTATCTAACCGCCTGCGCTCGCTTTACGCCCAATAAATCCGGACAACGCTCGGGACCTACGTATTACCGCGGCTGCTGGCACGTAGTTAGCCGTCCCTTTCTGGTAAGATACCGTCACAGTGTGAACTTTCCACTCTCACACTCGTTCTTCTCTTACAACAGAGCTTTACGATCCGAAAACCTTCTTCACTCACGCGGCGTTGCTCGGTCAGACTTCCGTCCATTGCCGAAGATTCCCTACTGCTGCCTCCCGTAGGAGTCTGGGCCGTGTCTCAGTCCCAGTGTGGCCGATCACCCTCTCAGGTCGGCTATGTATCGTCGCCTTGGTGAGCCGTTACCCCACCAACTAGCTAATACAACGCAGGTCCATCTGGTAGTGATGCAATTGCACCTTTTAAGCAAATGTCATGCAACATCTACTGTTATGCGGTATTAGCTATCGTTTCCAATAGTTATCCCCCGCTACCAGGCAGGTTACCTACGCGTTACTCACCCGTTCGCAACTCATCCAGAGAAGCAAGCTCCTCCTTCAGCGTTCTACTTGCATGTATTAGGCACGCCGCCAGCGTTCGTCCTGAGCCAGGATCAAACTCTCATTAAAAGTTTGAGTTCTCACTCATTTCTGTCACTGACAGATTTATTGTTTTTCATTGTTCAGTACTACAACAGTTGTTGTAGTGCCCTGCACATTGGTTCGTCTTGTTCAGTTTTCAAAGGTCTTTGTCACTTGCTTCTCTCAAGCGACAACTATATTAGTATATCACAGTCGCTTTCGCTTGTCAACACTTTTTTGAAACTTTTTTTAATTTTTTTCAATCAGTATTTCATCTGCAACATACCATAGTCCGTACGGGATTCGAACCCGTGTTACCGCCGTGAAAAGGCGGTGTCTTAACCCCTTGACCAACGGACCTGAGTTGGTGTTTTCAACTCTTACTATTATACCGACTTTTTAAACTTTGTCAACTACTTTTTCTAATTTTTTTCAATTTTTTTACATGGGTAACTTCCACTTGCCCAACCGAAGTAGAAATTAGTCTAAAACGGATTTTTATGGTGAAATTAAGTGTGAGACGTTTGAGTTAGAAATGAGGTCCACTATGACAAAACATAAAACCTTACCCTTTCAGAACGTAATGATATTCAATTAGGCTTAGAGCGCGGTGAAACCTTCAAAGCTATCGGACAACTTATTCTAAAAAATCCGACTACTGTTTCCAAAGAAGTCAAACGAAACAGACAAGTTAGAGACTCTACCTCTAACAACCTTCCTTGCCCTCTACTCGCTAAGGCTCCCTTTGTCTGTAATGGGTGCCCTAAAAGAAGACAAAATTGTGGATTTAAAAAAATCTTCTACCTCGCTAAGCAAGCTCAAAAACAATACGAACAAACTCTTGTCGAAGCTCGTGAAGGAACTCCCCTCAATTCCAAGACCTTCTGGGACATGGACAAAGTCATTTCTGAGGGTGTAAAAAAAGGACAACACATCTATCATATCCTCAAAACTCATAACCTTGATGTCAGCTCCTCAACTGTCTATCGACATATCCGAAAAGGATACCTATCTATCGCTCCTATTGACCTAGTCAGAGCCGTTAAATTCAAAGAAAGACGGAAAAGTAAGCTACCTTCCATTCCTAAAGAAGCTAAAAAGGACGTTCCTATGAGGATTTCCAAAATTATTTATCCCTTAACCAACTGAATTCTTGGCTGGAAATGGACACCGTTATAGGGAGAATGGGAGGTAAAGTCCTACTCACCTTCAATTTATCTTTCTGTAACTTTATCTTCGCTAGGCTTCTCGATAATAAAACTGCCCTTGAGGTTACTAAACACCTCTATGATATCAAGAACACCCTTCACCAAGCGGAGAAAGATTTCTGTCAACTCTTTCCTGTCATCCTCACAGATAATGGTGGAGAGTTTGCCAGGGTTGATGACATCGAAATGGATGTTCGAGGAGAGAGTAAACTCTTCTTTTGTGATCCTAATCGCTCTGACCAGAAAGGGAGAATTGAGAAAAATCACACACTAATTCGCGACATTCTACCTAAGGGAACTTCTTTTGACAACTTAACTCAGGAGGACATCAATCTAGTTTGTTCGCATGTCAACAGCGTCAAACGCGTTGCTTTGAATGGAAAGTCAGCCTATGAACTTTTTGACTTTACTTATGGAGAAGAGATTCCTAAACTTCTTGGCATTTCTAAAACCCCATTCAAACATCTCACACTAACTTCCACCATAGCGGAACTTAATTTGAAACGCTTTCAGATGAGAGGATTTTGTGTGCTCTTTTTTCCGATTCCTTTCGGCTACAAAAGCGATGAAATCAAGCAGTATTAAAACCAGTGGAACTTACCCTGACACGGAATTCTACTGGTTTTTATGATTTTTATCAGACTAACTTCCACTTGGATTAGCGGTGGAACTTAGTTTGGGAATTTACCCTTTTTTGCATGACTTCCTAGTGGGTACGAATATCAAACTCTTTAAACACAATACGTAAGTCTCTTAGGACTCTTTGACGACCTCGAAAGCGTTCATTGTTTAAGACGCGTTCTAACTCTTCTTGTTGCTCTTTATTTTGTTTACTTCTATAATCTTTTAATGTTTCATGAAAGAGATAATAATCATCTAGCCACAGACCTCCCTCGCTTATACGATGACTGATCTCACCTACTTCTTCATACGGTTCTTTATCATATCTCCGTTTTTGACTTTCTTGTTTACGGATATAGTCTAAGATTCGATTCCGAAACTTGGTCTTAAAATATTTCCTTAAACGAGGAATATCTTCTACTATTCCTTCTTCTCTACTAATCAATTCATGTAAGCAAATCATTCCCTCTTGGTCCCAATCCGATAACTCCCATAAATGAAGGTAATATTCATTTCTACACTTATATACAATCCCCTGCACTTTTTCATACAATTCTTTAAACATAATCTTCCCCTTTCTAGATACAGTTTAACAAATAAAGAAGCTAATTGGGACTATTTCACCTATTCTGTCCCCTTTACCTCCTCAACTGCACAAAAAAGAGAGGACATGCCTCTCTTGGGGTTATAATTCTGCAATTTGGTTTAGGTTTACTTCTGCAACTGTGTCATTACCAAACATAGAGATAATCATTTTCACTTTGTTATTATCAATTTCTGTAATCTTACCAGTATAGTCTGCAAAAGCACCATCAATAATACGTACAGTTTGACCAACTTCAACATCAATATCAAACTCTTGTACAGTTTGTCCCATAGAAACTAAGATATCACGGATTTCTTGTTCCAATAATGGAGTTGGTTTTGATCTATTTCCGTGAGATCCAACGAATCCTGTAACGTTTGGTGTGTTTCGAACAACAAACCAAGCTTCATCTGTCATGACCATTTCTACAAGAACATAACCTGGAAAGCGATTTTCTTCCACTTCTTTTCTCTTTCCATTTTTTTCAACTTGCACTGTTTGTGTTGGAATTTCAACGCGTAGAATATTATCCAACATATTGTAGGTTTGTGCACGTTGTAATAGATTTTCTTTTACCTTATTTTCATAACCAGAATAAGTTTGTAAAACAAACCACCCTTTATCAAAACTATCCATGATATTTCCTTTCATAATAGAAGATCTCTAGTGTAAATAACTCCACTAATCTTCTAAAAAATGTTAATAAATCGAATCAAACCTGAAACAATCAACTGGTCAAAAATGTAAATAATTACTACAAAGAAAGCTGTGTATTCCATGATAGAACGAAAATCTCTCCAGCTTTCCTTGCGAGTTGGCCATGTTGTGTCTTTAAGAAGTCTAAAAATATCTCCAATAAAACGCATCGCTCTCTCCTATCTCGTTTCTCTGTGTGTAGTGTACTTGCCACAATGCTTACAAAATTTATTTACTTCTAGTCGTGTAGGCTTGGGGTTTCCACTGATCTTGATTGAATAGTTTCTCGAACCACAAACCGCACAAGCTAGGCTTGCTTTTTTTAGTGCCATAACGCCTCCATCTTATCTATTATAACAAGAAAGCCAGGCTTTGACAAGCATCTTAGCGAAATAGATTGACTACCGAATCCCATATTGTTTGAGCCTTTTCCTTAATCTTGGCATCCGAGATAGCCCGACTAGCCTCATCTACTAGACTTTGCGCACGACCTCGAATATCAGACAAACTATCATCTGTCTGGCTATTATCATTGGTTTGTACTTGTCTTTTTGTATTAGCTGGTGCAATTCCATTTTGCTTATAGGCATTTTCGACTGTAAAGGTACTTCCTGGCGTATAAGGTAAAATGGTATTTGCAATATTCCTAAAGACATGGGCTGCACCGTTTGATGTAGAACCTGCTAGATAGTGATTTTCATCAGTGGTCGGGAAACCAAGCCAGTGACTAATCACCACATCCGGAGTATAACCAATTACCCACTGGTCACTTGTGTACTCCGGATTGAAAACTGCTTCAGTTGTTCCAGTTTTCCCTGCCATGACATAGTTTGCAGGAGATGAACTAATGCCGGTTCCGTTAGTGAATGTACCCAACATCATACTGGTCATCTTGTCAGCTACAGCTTTATCAATCACTCGTTTTTGTGAATTTTTATGGCTTGCAATAACCTGTCCACTAGCATTTTCAATTCTACTAATAAAATGAGCTTCCGGCATTAAACCTTCATTTGCAAAGGCAGCATATGCTTGAGCCATTTGAAGAGGATTGGTTTCAACACCGCTTCCCAAAGCCACACCAAGAACACGGTCGACCTTCTCCATGTTGAGTCCGAATTTTTCTCCGGCCTCAAAAGCCTTGTCGACACCCAAGTCATTAACAGTGGCAACAGCAGGTAGATTAAGCGATTCTGCCAAGGCTTGATACATAGGAACTTCTCGACTCTTTTTGATTCCTGCATAGTTATCTACCTTATAGTTGTCATACTTCATGGTATGGTTATCCAACTGCTTGTTCAAAGCCCAACCTGCCTCAACTGCTGGCGTATAAACAACTAAAGGCTTAATTGTAGAGCCAGGGCTACGTTTTGATTGAGTTGCATAGTTGAAATTCCGGAATCCAGTTTTATCATTGTCAGCAACTTGACCGACAACTCCACGAACTCCTCCTGTTTCGGTTCGAGAGCGACACTTCCTGATTGAGCAAATGTTCCATCCTCTGCCCTCGGGAATAGCGCTGTATTTTCATAGACAACCTGCATATTCGCTTGGTAGTTTTGATCCAACTCTGTATAAATGCGGTAGCCATTATTTACGATTTCTTCCTCTGTTAGATTATACTTAGAAACAGCTTCATTAACCACCGCGTCAAAATAAGAAGGATAGCGATAATCTGAGATTTTCCCTTCATACTTATCGTGCAATTGCGAAGTCATATCAACTTCTGCAGCTTCGGTTTCTTGATTTTTATCAATATAACCCGCTGCAACCATATTTTGCAAAACAGTATCGCGACGATTAGTAGAATCCGCTACAGAATTTAAAGGATTATACAATTCCGGCCCTTTGAGCATACCTGCCAGAGTAGCAGCTTGATCCAGACTCACTTCTGATGCAGATACTCCAAAGTATTTCTTACTCGCATCTTCTACACCCCACACACCATTTCCAAAATAAGCATTGTTAAGGTACATGGTTAAGATCTGATCCTTACTATATTTTTTTGTTAATTCTAAGGCAAGGAAGAATTCTTTCGCTTTTCTCTCGACAGTTTGATCCTGCGATAGATAGGCATTTTTAGCCAGCTGTTGGGTAATAGTAGAACCACCACCTGAACGGCCAGCAGTGACAATTGCCAAGAAGAAACGACCATAGTTGATTCCGTCATTTTTATAGAAAGAACGATCTTCTGTCGCAATAACAGCATTCTGCAAATTTTTACTGATGTCAGTCAGTTCAACATAGGTTCCTTTTTGACCAGACAAGGCACCAGCCTCTTTTTCTTCACGGTCAAAAATAAGAGTCCGAGTTTTCAAAGCATTTTGCAAATCATTGACATTGGTTGACTTGGCTACAGCAAACAAATAGGTTCCAACTAGCAAGCTTGCACTCAAACCTAGTATAAGGACAATCTTTGTTAGATGATAGCGACGCCAGAATTTTCGAATCGGACCTACTTGGGCTAATTTTTTTCTATCACTGCGAGAACGACGCAAGTTAGTAGACCCCGAATCCTCTGATTCACTTGTTTCTTTTTTAAAAAGAGAAAGAAATTTCTCAAATAATTTATCTAATTTCATGCGTTTATTTTATCATCTTCATCATAGGAAGACAAGAATTTAGCTATTTCCTATCCAAATATGGCTTTTTTTGTTACAATATCTGTATGCAATTCACTTTTACATTACCTGCCTCTTTACCTCAAATGACGGTGAAGCAACTACTTGAGGAACAACTCCTAATCCCTAGAAAAATCCGCCATTTTTTGAGAATCAAGAAACACATTTTGATTAATCAGCGAGAAGTTCACTGGAACGAGACGGTAAATCCTGGAGATGTTTGCCAATTGACTTTTGACGAGGAAGATTATCCCGCAAAAGAAATCCCTTGGGGAAACCCAGACTTAGTTCAGGAAGTTTATCAAGACCAACACTTGATTATTGTCCACAAACCTGAGGGTATGAAAACACATGGTAACCAACCAAACGAAATTGCTCTTCTTAACCATGTCAGTGCCTACGTTGACCAAACCTGTTATGTCGTTCATCGTCTGGACATGGAAACCAGTGGTTTGGTTCTCTTTGCCAAAAATCCTTTTATCCTGCCTATTCTCAATCGCTTACTGGAGAAAAAAGAGATTTCTAGGGAATACTGGGCACTAGTTGATGGAAATATCAGCAGCAAAGAGCTTGTTTTCAGGGACAAAATCGGACGTGATCGCCATGATCGCAGAAAGCGAATAGTTGATACAAAAAATGGACAATATGCTGAAACGCATGTAAGCAGATTAAAGCAATTTCCAAACAAAACTTCCTTGGTTCGTTGCAAGCTAAAGACCGGTCGAACACATCAAATTCGTGTGCACCTTTCGCATCATAACTTCCCTATTTTAGGCGACCCTCTCTATAATAGCAAATCAAAAACAAGTCGGCTTATGCTCCACGCTTTTCGACTTTCCTTTACCCATCCGCTTACATTAGAGAAATTAAGCTTCAATGCCCTTTCAGATACTTTCGAAAGAGAATTAAAAAAGAATGGATGATTGTGTCATCCATTTTTCCATATAAGAAAAGCAAGACCAATAGGCCTTGCTTTTTTATCGACTCATGAATTATTTAGCGATTTTTGCGAAGTATTCAAGAGTACGAACAAGTTGTGCAGTGTATGACATTTCGTTGTCGTACCATGATACAACTTTAACCAATTGTTTACCGTCAACGTCAAGAACTTTAGTTTGAGTTGCGTCAAACAATGAACCGTAAGACATACCTACGATATCTGAAGATACGATTGGATCTTCTGTGTAACCGTATGATTCGTTTGAAGCTGCTTTCATAGCTGCGTTCACTTCATCAACAGTAACGTTCTTTTCAAGAACTGCTACCAATTCAGTAACTGATCCAGTTGGAGTTGGAACGCGTTGTGCAGATCCGTCAAGTTTACCGTTCAATTCTGGGATTACAAGACCGATAGCTTTTTGCGAAAGCACCAGTTGAGTTAGGAACGATGTTTTGCAGAGCACCAGCGCGAGCACGGCGAAGGTCACCACCACGGTGTGGTCCGTCAAGGATCATTTGGTCACCAGTGTAAGCGTGGATAGTAGTCATCAATCCTTCTACAACACCAAAGTTATCTTGAAGAGCTTTAGCCATAGGAGCCAAGCAGTTTGTAGTACATGAAGCACCTGAGATAACTGTTTCAGTACCGTCAAGAACGTCGTGGTTAGTGTTGAATACAACTGTTTTAACGTCGTTTCCACCAGGAGCAGTGATAACAACTTTTTTAGCTCCACCAGCGTGCAAGTGTTTTTCAGCAGCTGCTTTCTTAGCAAAGAAACCAGTAGCTTCAAGAACGATTTCTACACCGTCGTTAGCCCAGTCGATTTGTTCTGGATCACGTTCAGCAGAAACTTTGATGAATTTACCGTTAACTTCAAATCCACCTTCTCTAACTTCAACAGTACCGTCGAAACGACCTTGAGTTGTGTCGTATTTCAACAAGTGTGCAAGCATAACTGGATCTGTAAGGTCGTTGATACGAGTAACTTCAACACCTTCTACATTTTGGATACGACGGAAAGCAAGACGACCGATACGTCCGAAACCGTTAATACCAACTTTAACTACCATTAGTGATTTCCTCCTTATGAAAATCATGAAATTTTTATTGTGAAAAGAGTAACTTGAATCACTACAAATCACCTTTCAACAAACCTATTATATAACTATTTAAGTTTAATTGCAAGTACGGGCATTGTTTTTCTATGTTAGTTTCTTTTTTAGGTAACTTCTCAAAGTAACTTCCATTTGCCCAACCGAAGTGGAAATTAGTCTAAAACGAATTTTTATGGTGGAATTAAGTATGAGACGTTTGAGTTAGAAATGAGGTCTACTATGACAAAACATAAACACCTTACCCTTTCAGACCGTAATGATATTCAATTAGGCTTAGAGCGCGGTGAAACCTTCAAAGCTATCGGACAACTTATTCTAAAAGACCCAACTACTGTTTCCAAAGAAGTCAAACGAAACAGACAAGTCCGAGAGTCTACATGCCATAACCTTCCTTGCCCTCTACTTGATAAAGCTCCCTTTGTCTGTAATGACTGTCCTAAAAGAAGACAAAATTGTGGCTATAAGAAGATTTTCTACCTCGCTAAACAAGCTCAAAAACAATACGAACAAACTCTTGTTGAATCTCGTGAAGGAACTCCCCTCAATTCCAAGACCTTCTGGGACATGGACAAAGTCATTTCTGATGGGGTTAAAAAGGGACAACACATCTATCATATCCTCAAAACTCATAACCTTGATGTCAGCTCCTCAACTGTCTATCGACATATCCGAAAAGGATACCTATCTATCGCTCCTATTGACCTAGTCAGAGCCGTTAAATTCAAAGAAAGACGGAAAAGTAAGCTACCTTCCATCCCTAAAGAAGCTAAAAAAGGACGTTCCTATGAGGATTTCCAAAACTATTTAGCACTGAATCAACTAGACTCTTGGCTGGAAATGGACACCGTTATGGGCAGGATGGGAGGTAAAGTACTACTCACCTTCAATCTCTCTTTCTGTAACTTTATCTTCGCTAGGCTTCTGGATAATAAAACTGCCCTTGAGGTTACTAAACACCTCTATGATATCAAGAACACCCTTCACCAAGCGGATAAAGATTTCTGTCAACTCTTTCCTGTCATCCTCACAGATAATGGTGGAGAGTTTGCCAGGGTTGATGACATCGAAAATGGATGTTCGAGGAGAGAGTAAACTTTTCTTTTGTGATCCTAATCGCTCTGACCAGAAAGGGAGAATTGAGAAAAATCACACACTAATTCGCGACATTCTACCTAAGGGAACTTCTTTTGACAACTTAACTCAGGAGGACATCAATCTAGTTTGTTCGCATGTCAACAGCGTCAAACGCGTTGCTTTGAATGGAAAGTCAGCCTATGAACTTTTTGCCTTTACTTATGGAGAAGAGATTCCTAAGCTTCTCGGTATTTCTAAAATACCTGCAGAAGACGTCTGTCAGTCTTCTACATTACTCCAACATAAGTTCTAAAAACTAACCTAAAAACCCATTCAAACGTCTCACACTAACTTCCACCATAGCGGAACTTAATTTGAAACGCTTTCAGATGAGAGGTTTTTGTGCGCTCTTTTTTCCGATTCCTTTCGGCTACAAAAGCGATGAAATCAAGCAGTATTAAAACCAGTGGAACTTACCCTGACACGGAATTCTACTGGTTTTTATGATTTTTATCAGACTAACTTCCACTTGGATTAGCAGTGGAAGTTAGTTTGGGAATTTACCAGTTTCTTTTTTAAACTGTAAATCAAGGAATCCCTTACTATTCATAGCGTAACGATTCTACAGGATCCATTTTACTAATTTTACGCGCCGGGAAGTAGGCTGATACATAACCAAGCAAGAGAGCGAAAGCTAGAGTTCCTAAAACAGATAACAAATTTAATTCAAAAACCTTAGTGATGGATGGGTAAAAGTGATTTACAACCGCATTCGCCAAACTTCCCACCCCTTGTGCAACCAAAAAGGCCAGTAACAAGGCGATGCCTACAATCCAGATAGCCTCATAAATAAAAATTCCTTTGACATCACGATTCTGATAACCAACTGCCTTCATGACACCTATTTCCTTAGAACGTTGCATGATATTGATGTAAATGATGATACCAATCATGACCGCTGCTACCACAATAGCTTGTGATGAAAGTACAATCAACAATCCCTGAATGACACGAATAAAAGTAATCACAATATCAAGAACCTTCTGTTGAGAAAGCACAGTATACTTCTTATTTTTCTGTAATTCTTCTGTTACTACTTTTGTCTGTGATGGATCTTTGAGTTCCAAGATAAAATAAGATACAGCTTTTGTAAATCCAGCTTCTTTCAAGATTGCTTCCATTTGATTAGAAGGCATAAAACTGTTACTGTCCTCCATGTCATCTTCATCATTGATTACACGCACAATCTTCGTTTGAAATTGAGCAATCTTGCTAGCTTCAGCAGCATTTTCTACAATGCTGGCTGAGACTGATTTGCCAATAATATCACTAGCCGTCAGATTTTTTCCTGTCTGTTCATTCCAACTTTTTAGTAAACTGCTTGGAATCGTCAAGCCCTGTTCATTTGCATCAGTATAGAGGGAACCGGCTAATACTTTGTCCGCCTCATTACTACTAACAGAAATACTTGTATCCTCATAGAGACTCACTACTTGAGCATAAGAAGGCATCGTTTGACTCAGATCCATTTCTTGCCCATCTATAGTCATATTTGACATGTTCATCCCAAAAGGACTCTCCAAATATTTAATAGCTTCTTTCCCAACTGTATCCGTGATATAGTTCTTATCATCTTGGTTCAAAAAGCCTCGTCCAGCATTTTTCTGTGTTTAAAGCAATCTGAACTTGAGAAGGATTTGACCTCCATTCGTATTTTCATCAATCATCGAAATCAAAGCATTTCCCAATCCGAAAAGAAATTAAGACTCCTACAAAAACCGATTGAGGTTGCTAGCGCAATCAATAGGTTACGCCACTTTCTTTCCATAAAAGTTATTTAAAGAAAGTTTGAATTTATTTTTCAATGATAATCCTTTATTTTTTTGACTTCTTCAACGACTTCACCATCCTTCATTTTGATAATCACATCTGCATATTCAGCAACCTCTGGATTATGGGTTACAATCAATACTGTTTTTCCCTGTTTGGGCTAAATTTTTAAATACTTCCAATACCATTTCTTGGGATTGAGAATCCAGCGAACCCGTTGGCTCATCTGCTACAATCATATCAGGCTGATTTACCAAGGCACGCGCGATTGCTACGCGTTGCTTTTTGCCCGCCAGAAAGCTGTTTAACATTTTTTTAGCCATAAAAGGCTCCATGCCCAAGTTACTTAATTGCTCCTTTGCAATCATTGTCATCTCCCTGTCAGATAAATCTTTGACATAGAGAGGTAGCTTGACATTGTCCAAGACAGACTGATGAGGAATGAGGTTAAAGTTTTGAAACACAAATCCAATCTTATCTTTACGAAATTGAGTTAGTTCAATCTCTGATAAGTCACGGAGGGATTCCCCTTTAAACTCTAAAATCTCCTTCATATTGTCTATCTAAACCACTGATGATGTTTAGTAAACTGGTTTTAGCCACAGCCTGATGGACCGTAAATCGCTGTAATTTTACCTTTTGCAATCTGCAGATTTATATTCTTTAAAGCCTGCTCTTGATGTTTACCGTCCAAAGGCGTAAAACTTTGAAATATTTTTAATGGATAAAATGGACATGATTATCTCCTTTAATTACTTTTGACAACATATATCGATATAAACTACAATAAATAATACTGATATAAACTATATTTAACAATATCAAGCCCCATAAACCAAATAGTTTAATTTGATTGAATAATAAGCAAACCATAACTGGTACGAAGCGAATAATGTACAACGTTATCCTTGTATTTATAGGAATTGAAAAAGCATCTAATTCTTTCGCATTCTTGAAATGATACTTTCTAAATATAATTATCTCTAACATTTGTATCCCTTGGCATAAAAAATATGCTAGAGAAACTCCGAAAAGAAATAGGGAAATATCTATAAAACCGTACCCCAGATAATTTAAAAAGAAATATAGCGAGATCGACGGAACTAAGATACTAATAAAATTTAAAGACCAAATTCTTTTTTTTATAAACTTATTAAGATTGACCCCCACAGCCTTCAGATAAGGGAAGTCCTTATTTAAAGTAAGAAAATAAAAATTTATCCCTTTATTGCTAAAAAATACTGTCCCTGAAAATAAAGCTGTATTCAATATCATCGCTTTATTCGATATATCAATTCCTAAAAAATCTGGTAAAACCAACCACATGAACATAAACATAAAAGTTGAAAATACAGGTATAGTCATCGCTTTAAACACCGTCAAACCATCAACGACAGATAATAAATAGGTCATACTGAACGATTTTTTAAACCTTGGCCTAACATACCTGATTTTCGGTATAAAAAATATACTATTAAGTAAAAAAACAAGTAGGCACGCAAATATTCCTAAAGAAATATCATAGAAAAAAATAACTACTAAGATGGGGGAAACTAGAATTAAATTCTTTAAAAATACTATATTCCAAAATTCTCTCCCTGTGACATTGAAAAATATCCTCATTGTACTCTCTGTTTTAGTTTTTTTAAAACATAAATATTTTCATAAATTATTCCTAATAACAAAATTGCAGGAACAAGTATTTTTACTAATTCAAAGTATGATAGGATACCCCAAATTTGATTTTCACTTAATAGCTTATAAACTTCTTGTTTAGCAAAACAAAATATAAAAATCAAACTAACAGATGAAAGAAAATATTTGTATGTCGATTGAAACAACGATAATTCCTTGACATTATTCGAATCATTCCAGTATCCCTGTCGAGATAGGAATAATAGAGTAATAGAATAATAAAACTTTTCCATATAACTTTCCTCTACAAAGAAATAATCTGATCAACTGTCGGTAAAATTTCTTGCCTCTCGTGACTTACAATAATGAAGTGTTTGCCTAGATTTATCTTTTGCTCCATCAATTGAAGCAGATTTTCAACCGAAATTTGATCTAAACCTGATAAAGGTTCATCCATAACATACAAGTCCGAATCCAATAAAAACGCTGCTATAAGCATTACTTTTTTCTTTTCTCCTAATGACAATGATTGAATTGTTTGTGTCATTAATTTCTCATTCAAATAAAATTGTTCTCGTAATTCTCTTAACCGTTCTTCGAACAAATTTGTTTCAATAAAAAATTGTTTCTGTAAAAATCCGAATAATAAATTAGGAGATAAACCAATGAAATAGTTGTCCGAAGAATCTGGAACATAGCTAACTTTTTCTTCAGAAATCAATGAGCCAGAATATGGTTGAACAATTCCTAGTAATACTTTCAATAATGTTGACTTTCCTGAGCCATTTTTTCCAGTAATCAGTGTCAGACCTGAATTTGAAGTATCAAAAGAAATATTGTTAAACAGTATCCTACTATTTATCCTATACGAAATGTTCTCTACTTTCATTTTTTCTCCTTTTATATTATAATTAAAATAGTTGATAGTTATGTCTATAATCTTTTTGAGAATGCCCATTTTCAAACTGAGACATAACTATCAATTATTTTTATATTAATTTCTAATTTTACTAATATTTTATGTAAAAATTCAACTCTGTTCTATTAATTTCTAAACTAGAACCACTGTTTAATCCAGCCCCAAATTGCTGTTAAAATCCAGTCAATAATAATCCATCTGATAATTCTCCATACGAAAGCTCCACATAATAATTCCTCCTATTTACTAAACCATTGTTGAACCCAGCCCCAAATAGCTGTCCACATTAAATTAATCAAAATCCATTTTACTATTTTCCATACCCAACGCCACATATTTTATTTCTCCTTTTTAAATTTCTATTTTAATTTTCTAAAAAAATCAAAATCTCTAAATGTTCTATTACACTCCAACGTCATATCAAGTCCCTCATTTACTTCTCGTACAATAATAAGTGCATCGTTTACGGATATCCATGAATTTTTGAACCAAGTCACGGAAGTCGATTTCTGGTTGTTCGTAGAAGAGCCACATTACTTTCGCCGCGTCCATTGGAGAACCACCACCAAGAGCAATGATTGTGTCTGGTTCAAATGCTTTCATCACTTCAGCACCACGTTCTACAGTTGTGATGTCTGGATCTGGTTCAACATCTGAGAAGACTTGGATAGTTACACGGTTGCTACGTGCGTTCAATTGATCGATAACACGTTGAACGAAACCGAGTTTTTCGATAGATTTGTCTGTAACAATCAGAACGCGTTCAATATCTTCACATGTTTGAAGGTATTGGATAGAATTGCGTTCGAAGTAAATTTTTGAAGGAACTTTAAACCATTGCATATTATTTCTACGTTTCCCTACTTTCTTGATGTTTAGGAGGTTAATAGCGCTCACGTTATCACCAACAGAGTTACGTCCGTATGAACCACATCCAAGTGTCAATGATGGGATGAAGGCATTGTAAACGTCACCGATACCACCGAAAGTAGATGGAGAGTTCCATATAATACGCATAGCTTTGATTTCTGTACCAAAGCGTTTAGCAAGCTCTTCGTCTTTTGTGTGGATAGCTGCTGAGTGACCAAGTCCGTTAAACTCAACCATTTGACGAGCCTTTGTAAGACCGTCTTCTGTGTCTTCAGCTTTTAGGACAGCAATAACTGGTGACAATTTTTCACGAGTCAATGGTTCTTTTGGTCCTACTTCCTCACATTCTGCAGCCAAGATGTTTGTTCCTTCTGGAACGCTGAATCCTGCTTGTTCTGCAATCCATGTAGCTGGTTTACCAACAATGTTTGCATTTAGTTTAGCACCAGCACAGTTTTTGCTGTTTGCTTTAACACCGAAACAGAATTCTTCAAGAAGTGCTTTTTCTTTTTTGTTTACAAAGTAGGTGTGGTATGATTTGAATTCTGCTACAAATTCGTCATACACTTCTTTATCAATGATAACCGCTTGTTCTGATGCACAGACCATACCATTATCAAATGATTTAGACATCACAATGTCATGGGCAGCTTGACGAAGGTCAGCTGATTTTTCTACATAAGCAGGAACGTTTCCGGCACCTACCCCAAGAGCTGGTTTCCCACATGAGTAAGCAGCTTTAACCATGGCGTTACCACCAGTTGCAAGGATAGTCGCAATACCTTCGTGGTTCATAAGCGCTCCAGTTGCTTCCATAGATGGCTCTGTAATCCATTGAACACAGTTTTCAGGAGCTCCAGCTGCGACAGCTGCGTCACGAACAATTTGAGCTGCGTGAGCAGAAGATTCTTGAGCTGATGGGTGGAAGGCAAACACAATTGGATTACGTGTTTTTAAAGCAATCAATGATTTGAAAATTGCTGTTGATGTTGGGTTTGTTGTTGGAGTGATACCACACACAACACCGACAGGTTCTGCAATTTTAGTCAATCCTGTAACAGGATCATCTTCGATAACTCCGACAGTTTTAACTCCACGCATGTTATTCACAACGTGTTCACAGGCAAAAAGGTTTTTTGTCGCCTTGTCTTCAAATACACCACGACCAGTTTCTTCAATTGCATGTTGTGCTAGGATACCGTGCGCATCAAGAGCTGCAACTGAAGCTTTCGCTACGATGTAGTCAACTTGCTCTTGGTTCAACTTGCGCATTTCTTCAAGCGCAACCAAAGCTTTTTGTACTAGTCCGTCTACATGCTTTTCAGCAGCGAGTTGTTTTTGCTCAGGTGTTACAGTTTTTTTATCAGCCATATTTTCCTCCATAGCCTTTAAGGATTTTATCCTTTGTTAATTTTTTCACAAGTTTATTATAACTCTTTTTTTATGTTTTGTAAACAGTTTCATAAACATTTCACAAAGAATTTTTGCGATATTGTGAAATTACTCTCAAATACGTTATAGTATCAGCTTTTAACTAGATGATTGTGAAATAACAACAAAAAAATTTTTATTTCACAAACCTAACAAACATATGGAAAACGCTTTCTTGTTTATTGTAAAAAAACCTCCATGTCAGGAGGTCTTATTTTTGTTGAAAGATACCTTGTTTGAAGGTCCCTTCATAAACGACTTCTTGTTCTGTTGTTAGTTTCCCTTTTCCTTCAGCCTGACCATTTACAAAATCACCTTCGTAAGTCCAGCCTTCTTTAGATTGAAAAGTTCCTTTTCCATTGAAGGAACCATTGATGAAACCACCTGTATATTGGTCTCCATTTTGGAAGGTAATGGTTCCTTGGCCATTCATTTTACCACGGACAAGACTGCCCTCGTAAACAATTGTTCCATTATCAAGCTTTAGAACACCTTTTCCGGGAATATTTAGAAAAAAGACGAGTACAGCACAAAAAACAATGGCAACTACTGCTAGAGTCTCTAAAAGTGGACGAGTCAGATAGACACGATACTTTTCGTAAAAATTCTTAAGATTTTCCACCTTCACTCTCCTTTTCTAAACGTTCTATCCAAGTTTTGCAACCCTCTTGAACACGTCGATAGGGTTTCCTCAAAATCTCCTGTATACCAAGGATCTGGAACACTTTCAGATGCAAATGAGTAAATCTTATGTTGCAAACCTGCTGGACACATCTGACGTAGGTCAGAAACATTTGATGCGTCCATTCCGATAATATAATCAAAGGATTCAAAAATCTTCCTTACTAATCTGAAGCGATGTTTTGCCTTTTTCATAAGGAATCTCATACTGTTGAAAAATCCCTTGAGTTCCCTTATGAATCGGATTGCCATGTTCCCAAGAAGAAGTCGCTCGACTTTGGATTTCATAATTATCTGTCATTGATTTCATAACAAACTCAGCCATAGGACTACGACAAATATTTCCCAGACAGACAAAGACTAGTTTTTTCATCCCATTTCCTTTCTTTTATAGAAAAACGGGAGTTAGTAATCCCGTCTTATTTTTCAATTGCACCTTCGAGTGAAGCTGTTTCTTTCAGCGGTAATACTGTCTTAATAGCAGCTAGTTCAAAAGTCAAGTAAACTCCATCTACATCAAGAACAATCGTTCTCTTCTCAGTATCTACTTCATCGACTGTTCCGTAAAGTCCACCGATTGTAATCACTTCATAGCCTTTTTGTAGTTTGTTTAAACTTTCCATACGTTTTTGTGCTTGTTTCTTTTGAGAGCGTTGCATAAAGAACATCAAGCCTAACATCGCCACAAGCATGATTAAAAATGTATAATTTGGATTCATTGTTTTCTCCTTTGTATTTTACATAGGACTACTATATCAAATTTCAGCTACTTTTACAAGGTTGTACCTTGCTTTTCTAGTAAGAAAAACCAGAGCTTGCGCCCTGATTTTTAGGATTATTTCAAGTTTTGAACGACTTTTACAAGATTTTCAACAGTAAAGCCATATTCTGCCAATACTTTTGGTGCTGGAGCAGAAGCTCCAAAGGTATCAATACCAAGAACAGCACCATCTAGACCAACATATTTGTACCAATTTTGAGTTGCACCCATTTCGACTGCGACACGACGGCGGACTGCATTTGGTAGGATTTCTTCCTTATATGCTGCATCTTGTTTATCAAAGACATCTGTAGATGGCATGCTGACTACACGGACTTTTGCGCCTTGACTAGCCAATTCTTTGGCAGCTGATACAGCAAGATTGACCTCTGAACCTGTCGCAATCAAGATTGTATCAAAGTCTGCTGCAGTTTCATAGACAACATAGGCACCTTTTGCAACTTTATCAAAGTCTGTTCCTTCTTCAACAGTCAAGTTTTGACGTGTCAAGACAAGGGCAGTTGGTGTTTTTTCGCTTGTCACTGCAAGGTACCAAGCTGCTTGCGTTTCACGCGCATCTGCTGGACGGAAAACATTTAGATTTGGCATGGCACGAAGACCTGCTAAATGCTCAACTGGTTCGTGCGTTGGACCGTCTTCCCCAACCGCGATTGAATCGTGGGTAAAGACATAAGTCACAGGAAGTCCTTGTAAGGCTGACAAGCGAACAGCTGCCTTCACATAGTCAGAGAAGACAAAGAAAGTTCCACCGTATACACGAAGTCCACCGTGAAGGGCCATCCCGTTCAAGATCGTTCCCATGGCAAATTCACGAACACCAAACTGAATGTTACGGTTCAAGCGATTAGCATCATCTTGAAGTCCGTCAGTCTTGATATAAGTCATGTTTGAGTGAGCAAGGTCAGCTGATCCACCTAAAGAAGGTTGGCAACTTAGCTGCCACAACATTCAAGGCATCTTGGCTTGAATTACGAGTTGCTTGAGAGAAGCCATTTTCTAAAGCTGGGAAGTCCGCTGGAGTCACTTCAACTGGATCACGTCCGTCGATGATGGCTTCTACTTCTGCAGCCAATTCTGGATGCGATTCTTTATAATCAGCAACCAATTTTGTCCAAGCTTGATAAGCTAATGCACCACGGTCTGCAACATGTTCTTTGAAATCAGCATATACTTGTTCTGGGATTTCAAATGGTTCGTAGTCCCAACCAAGGGCTTGACGAGTTGCTGCAGTTTCATCTGCGCCGAGAGGAGCACCGTGTACAGCATTAGTTCCTTGTTTGTTTGGAGAACCGTATCCAATAACAGTCTTCACTTCAATCAAAGATGGCTTACCTGAAGCTTAGCCGTTTCGATAGCAGCATAGATGGCTTCCAAGTCTGTTCCATCTTCTACCAAGGCAGTATGCCAACCGTAGGCATTGTAACGGTCACGAACACTTTCTGTAAAGGAATCCTTTGTCTCTCCATCCAAGTTGATGTCATTTGAATCATAAAGAACAACTAACTTGTCTAGTTTTTGCAAGCCTGCATATGAAGCCGCCTCGCTTGAGACACCTTCCATCAAATCTCCGTCTCCACAGATAACATAAGTATAGTGGTCAAAGATATTGTAGCCTTCTCGGTTATATTTGGCTGCCAAGAAACGTTCTGCTTGGGCAAAACCAGTGGCAGTTGAAATCCCTTGACCTAAAGGACCTGTTGTAGCATCAATTCCTGCTGTATGACCAAATTCTGGGTGACCTGGTGTTTTTGAACCCCATTGACGGAAGCTCTTGATTTCATCCATGCTGACATCTTCAAAACCAGAAAGGTGAAGAAGGGCATAAAGGAGCATTGAACCATGACCTGCTGAAAGAATAAAGCGGTCACGGTTAATCCAGTTTGGTTGAGCTGGATTGATACGAAGTTGTTTTGTAAAGAGGCTATAAGCCATCGGAGCCGCTCCCATAACCACACCTGGGTGACCTGAGTT
>BNJS01002963.1_pt1 | contig 30706 bp, 39 predicted proteins | sample 8540461 | NCBI WGS metagenome assembly BNJS01 (sample SAMD00202454, study PRJDB9452) | human saliva metagenome | isolation source: human saliva | place: Japan | reverse complement strand
ATACAGCCTGTTCAGTGCAGTGCTGGATTACCGTCATAGTCGGGTTTCCGATGACGCGACGGGCCGCCTGGGGATCGTGAGCGCCGATGGTCGGGGAGCGTACAAACTATCCGATGATGGTTTCTGTGGATGATCTGGGAGGGGTTTGCACTGACAGCTGAGACCCAGGCCAGGGTTGTAGAGCCGGGCGTGTCTGGGCTACATGAGCTGTGCGGTGGCGGAGGTGGTGGATGCGCTGGAGCATGCGCCTCATCGGGGAGCTGCTTTCCTTGGGGTTGTGCCGCATGGCAGAGAACAGGTTGTTCATGGGTTCAACGCCACAGAGGCTGAGTGTCCGAGGGCGAGGCGCTGATCCACGAGGCTGTTCGAGGCAGCAGGTCGAGCGACACGCCGGAAGCGGTGGCGGTCGCATTATGAGAGATGCGAGAGCTGACGTACGCAGCGCTCAATGCGAGGCCAACCAGCTGGCGCACTGGCTGCTAGGGTCATGGTGCGGGCAGGGGCCGAGTGTGTGGCCATCGTGGCGCGACGTGGGCATAGCCGATGCTGCTGGGGCAGCTGGCACACCCTGAGGCTGGTGGCACCTATGTGCCGATCGATCCGGCGTTCCGCAGGAACGGCGTCGCCTGTTCATGACTGCAGGACTGCCGGGCGAAGGTGGTGCTGTCGGGCGATGCGGCAGTCGAGGCGGGAAGGGAGCGCCCCAGAGGGCAGGGCAGGACGCGCAGTGGCTGGATCTGGGCTCGATGCGCTGAAGGCCGTGGCCAGTCTGCAACCGCAGACAACCCGCAGTCGCCGAAGAGCCGAATGTGCCGAGGCGGCGTATGTGATGTACACCTCGGGCTCGACAGGGCCAGCCCAAGGGGTGACGGTGCCGCACCGGGCGATCAGCCGGCTGGTGCATTGCCAACGGGTTTGCCGAGCTGACGGCTGAGATGATGTGATCGTGCATTGCAGCAACACGGCGTTCGATGCCTCGACGCTGGAGGTGTGGGGGCGCGCTGCTCAATGGTGGGCGGATGCTGGTGGTGTCGCGACCAGGTGCTGGATCCCGGTGCGAGTTCTGCCGGATCATGCGGAAGGTGGTGCGACGGTGCTGTACCTGGTGCAGGGGCTGTTCAGCAGGTAGTGCAGACCGGCTGGCGGAGGTGTTTGCGCAGCTCAGAGTACCTGATCGTGGGTGGTGATGTGCTCGATGCCAGCTGTCATCCGGCAGGTGCTGAAGAAGAGTGCCCGCAGAACCTGCTCAATGGGTATGGACCGACGGAGACGACGACGTTTGCGGCGACGTAGCCGGCTCAATGATCTGGTCGACGAGGACGATGACGCAGGTACCGATCGGCAGGCCGATTGGCAACACACGGATCTACATTCTGGACGGCAGGGGTCAGCCGGTGCCCATTGGGCGTGACCGGAGAGATCCACATCTGGTGGTGATGGGGTGGCGCTGGGGCTATCTGAACCGCCCGGAGCTGACGGCCGAGCGTTTCATCCCGGATCCGTTCAGTGATGCGCCCGGATGCACGGATGTAGCTCGGGGACGGGCGATCTGGGTTACTGGCGCGCAGACGGTCTGATCGAGTTCGTGGGCCGGAACGACTTCCAGGTCAAGATCCGGGGTTTCCGGATAGAGGCTGGGCGAGATCGAGGCGCGGCTGGCGGAGCTGCCGCAGGTCAGGGAAGCGGTGGTGCTGGCGGGGCAGGACCATCCGGGAGACAAGCGGCTGGTGGCGTACTGGACGGCCGGGGAGAGGGTGCAGCAGGGTACACGACGCGGCGGCTGATGCAGCGGATAGCAGGAGAAGAAACCCTGCAGCAGCAGGTGGCACGGCTGCGGGATCACCTGAAGGCGGAGCTGCCGGGGTACATGGTGCCGGGTGCGTTTGTGACGCTCGATGCGATGCCGCTGAACACAATGGCAAGGTGGACAGGAAGGCGCTGCCGGCGCCGGATGCGGAGGCGCTGGTCACGCATGCGTGCGAGGCACCACAGGGCCCGGTGGAAGAGGTGCTGGCCGGAATCTGGCAGGAGCTGCTGGGCGTGGAGCGTGTGGGGCGGCACGACAGCTTCTTCGACTTGGGCGGACACTCGCTGCTGGCGGTGCAGCTGATCGGGCGGATGCGTCGGGAGCTGGGTCAGGAGGTGGCGCTCAAGGATTTCTTTGGGGCGCCGACGATTGCGGAAGCGGCAGGCAGTCTGGCGCAGGCCGATGAGTCGCTGACGGCTCCCATTGATGCTGCAGACAGGACGAAGAAACTGGCACTGTCGTGGGCGCAGCAGCGGCTGTGGTTCCTGGAGCAGCTCGAAGACCTGGGGTCTGCGTACCATATTTCGGGCGTGTTTCGTCTGCAGGGTGAGCTGGACCGAGGAGCGCTGCAGCGGTCGCTGGACGTGATTCTGGCGCGGCATGAGGTGCTGCGTACGGTGTTTGTACGCAATGAAGGTGGAGAGGCGGTACAGAGGATACTGCCGGCTCAGCCGTTTGCGCTGCAGTACTGTGATTTGTCGACGCTTGGTCAGCAGGAGCTGGAACAGGCAAGGAAGGCCCAGGAAGAAGAGACGCTGCACAGGCCGTTCGATCTGACACAGGACATACTGATTCGTGCCAGTCTGGTGAAGCTGGAAGAGAAGGAATACATCCTGAACCTGTGCATGCACCACATCGTGTCGGATGGTTGGTCGATGGGAGTGCTGACACGGGAGCTGGGTGCGCTGTACGAAGCGTTCAGCCAGGGGCAGGAGAACCCGTTGCCGGCCTTGCCGATCCAGTATGTGGATTACGCACAGTGGCAGCGTCAGTGGCTGAGCGGTGAGCGGCTCGAGCGGCAGGTAGCCTTCTGGAAGGAGGAACTGTCAGGCGCACCATCGCTGCTGGATCTGCCGACGGATCATCCGCGGCCGCAGGTGCAGAGCTTTGCCGGCAGCGTGGTGCCGTTCGAGCTGGACGAGGAGATCACGCAAGGGCTCAACGCGCTGGCCAGGCGGCACGGAGCGACGCTGTTCATGGTGTTGCAGGCCGGGTTTGCGGTGCTGCTGGGCAGGCTGAGCGGCCAGGATGATGTGGTGGTGGGTACACCGGTGGCCAACCGCAGAAGGAGCGAGCTGGAGGGGCTGATCGGGTTCTTCGTGAACACGCTGACGCTGCGCACGAGGTTGAACCCACAGGCCACGGTGGCGGAGTTGCTGGGACAGGTCAGGGAGCGCACGCTGGCGGGGTTCGGGCATCAGGATGTGCCGTTCGAGCAGGTGGTGGAGGCGGTGAGTCCGGAGCGGGACATGAGCCACAGCCCGCTGTTCCAGGTGATGCTGGCGCTGCAGAACAATGCAGAAGTCGAGCTGAAGCTGCCGGGGCTGGCGCTGGAGCTGGAGGAGTCAAGGCACGATACGACGCACTTTGACCTGACGCTGTCGCTGGGTGAGGCTGATGGGCGGCTGCAGGGGATGGTGGAGTACAGCACGGTGCTGTTCGAGCGGGCCACGGTGGAAAGGTGGCTGGGGCACCTGAGGGTGCTGCTGTCGGCGATGGTGGCCGATGAGGCCTGCACGCTGGCCGGGTTGCCGCTGTTGACGGAGCCGGAGCGGGAGCAACTCATCAGCAAATTCAATGCCACGCAAGCGGCGTATCCGAAGGAGGTGCTGATCCATGAGCTCTTTGAGCAGCAGGTCGAGCGCACACCGGAAGCGGTGGCGGTACGAGTATGAGGGCGAGAGCCTGACGTACGCAGCGCTGAATGCGAAGGCCAACCAGCTGGCGCACTGGCTGCTGGATCATGGTGCGGGCCGGGGCCAGTGTGTAGCCATCGTGGCGCCGCGAGGCATACCGATGCTGCTGGGGCAGCTGGCCACCCTGAAGGCTGGTGGCACCTATGTACCGATCGATCCGGCGTTCCCGCAGGAACGGCGTCTGTTCATGCTGCAGGACTGCCGGGCGAAGGTGGTGCTGTCGGGCGATGCGGCAGTCGAAGCGGAAGACGCCCCAGAGGCAGGGCAGGACGCGCAGTGGCTGGATCTGGGTCATGCGCTGGAGGCCGTGGCCAGTCTGCCCACAGACAACCCCGCAGTGCCGAAAGCCGAATGTGCCGAGGCGGCGTACGTGATGTACACCTCGGGCTCGACGGGCCAGCCCAAGGGCGTGATGGTGCCGCACCGGGCGATCAGCCGGCTGGTCGTGGCCAACGGGTTTGCGGAGCTGACGGCTGATGATGTGATCGTGCATTGCAGCAACACGGCCTTCGATGCCTCGACGCTGGAGGTATGGGGTGCATTGCTCAATGGTGGGCGGATGCTGGTGGTTTCGCACGACCAGGTGCTGGATACGGCCCAGTTTGGCCGGATCATGCAGGAAGGTGGTGCGACGGTGCTGTACCTGAGTGCGGGGCTGTTCAACCAGGTGGCAGACCGGCTGGCGGAGGTGTTTGCGCAACTCAGATATCTGATCGTGGGTGGTGATGTGCTCGATGCCAGTGTCATCCGGCAGGTGCTGAGAGAGAGTCCACCGCAGAACCTGCTCAATGGGTATGGCCCTACGGAGACAACGACGTTTGCGGCGACGTGTCGGCTCAATGATCTGGTCGATGAGACGGTGACGCAGGTACCGATCGGCAGGCCGATCGGCAACACGCAGATCTACATTCTGGACGGGCAGGGTCAGCCGGTGCCCATTGGTGTGACCGGAGAAATTCACATTGGTGGTGATGGGGTGGCGCTGGGCTATCTGAACCGCCCGGAGCTGACGGCCGAGCGTTTCATCCCGGATCCGTTCAGTGATGCGCCCGATGCACGGATGTACAGGACGGGGGATCTGGGTTACTGGCGCGCAGACGGTCTGATCGAGTTCGTGGGCCGCAACGACTTCCAGGTCAAGGTCCGGGGTTTCCGGATAGAGCTGGGCGAGATCGAGGCGCGGCTGGGGGAGTTGCCCGAAGTGAAGGAAGTGGTGGTGCTGGCGCGGGAGGACCAGCCGGGTGACAAGCGGCTGGTGGCGTACTGGACGCGCGGGAGGAGGTACGGGAAGAGCGCGCTGCCTGCAGCAGGAGCGGCTGCGCGAGCACCTGAGGGCGGAGCTGCCGGGAGTACATGGTGCCCAGCGCATTTGTGCGACTGGAAGCGATGCCGCTGAACACGAGCGGGAAGGTGGACAGGAAGGCGCTGCCGGCGCCGGATGCGGAAGCGCTGGTCACGCACGCGTACGAGGTGCCACAGGGTCCGGTGGAAGAGGTGCTGGCGGGTATCTGGCAGGAGCTGCTGGGTGTGGAGCGCGTGGGGCGGCACGACAGCTTCTTCGATCTGGGGGGGCATTCGCTGCTGGCGGTGCAGCTGATCGGGCGTATGCGCCGGGAGCTGGACCAGGAAGTGGCGCTGAAGGACTTCTTTGCGGCACCGACGATTGCAGAGGGTGGCAGGCAGGTCTGGCGCAGGCCGATGAGTCGTTGACGGCGCCGATCGAGCCGGGCAGACCGCTCGAAGGGTTTGGTGCTGTCGTGGGCGCAGCAGCGGCTGTGGTTCCTGGAGCAGTTCGAAGACCTGGGGGCTGCGTATCACATCCCGGCCGTACTGCGTCTGCAGGGAGAGCTGGACCGTGAGGCGCTGCAGAGGTCGCTGGATGCGATTCTGGCGCGTCACGAGGCGCTGCGCACGGTGTTCGTGCGCAATGAGGACGGAGACCCGGTGCAGCGGATACTGCCGGCGCAGCCGTTTGCGCTGGCGTATCACGATCTGTCACAGACTCGCAGAGGGCTGAGAAGGGAACAGGCCAGGGCAGTCTCTGACGGAAGAGACGCTGCACAGGCCGTTCGATCTGACAGCAGGATATCCTGATCCGTGCCAGTCTGGTGAAAGCTGGGCGAGCAGGAATACATGCTGAACCTGTGCATGCACCACATCGTGTCGGATGGCTGGTCGATGGGTGTGCTGACACGGGAGCTGGCAGCACTGTACGAGTGCGTTCAGCCAGGGGGCAGGGAGAACCCGCTGCCGAGCCTTGCCGATCCAGTATGCGGATTACGCGCAGTGGCAGCGGCAGTGGCTGAGCGGTGAGCGGCTCGAGCGAGCAGGTGGCCTTCTGGAAGGAGGAACTGTCAGGCGCGCCGTCGCTGCTGGAGTCTGCCGACGGATCATCGCGGCCGGCAGGTGCAGAGCTTTGCCGGCAGCGTGGTGCCGTTCGAGCTGGAAGAGGAGATCACGCAAGGGCTCAACGCGCTGGCCAGGCGGCACGGAGCGACGCTGTTCATGGTGCTGCAGGCCGGGTTTGCGGTGCTGCTGGGCAGGCTGAGCGGCCAGGATGATGTGGTGATCGGCACACCGGTGGCCAACCGCAGCAGGAGCGAGCTGGAAGGGTCTGATCGGGTTCTTCGTGAACACGCTGACGCTGCGTACGCGGCTGGATCCACAGGCCACGGTGGCAGAGTTGCTGGGACAGGTCAGGGAGCGCACGCTGGCGGGGTTTGGGCATCAGGACGTGCCGTTCGAGCAGGTGGTCGAGGCGGTGAGTCCGGAGCGGGACATGAGCCACAGCCCGCTGTTTCAGGTGATGCTGGCGCTGCAGAACAACGCGAAGTCGCGCTGAAGCTGCCGGGGCTGGCGCTGGGAGCTGGAGGAATCAGGGCACGAGACGACGCACTTCGACCTGACGCTGTCGCTGGGTGAGGCGGATGGGAGCTGCAGGGGATGGTGGAGTACAGCACGGCGCTGTTCGAGCGGGCCACGGTGGAAAGGTGGCTGGGGCACCTGAGGGTGCTGCTGTCGGCGATGGTGGCCGATGAGGCCTGCACGCTGGCCGAGTTGCCGCTGTTGACGGAGCCGGAGCGGGAGCAGCTCATCCATGGGTTCAACGCTACGGAAACGGCGTATCCGAAGGAGGCGCTGATTCATGAGCTGTTCGAGCAGCAGGTCGAGCGCACGCCTGAAGCGGTGGCGGTGCAGTACGAGGGCGAGAGCCTGACGTACGCTCAGCTGAATGCGAAGGCCAACCAGCTGGCACACCGGCTCAGAGCGATGAGGGATGCCTCGGGGGCTGCGGTAATAAAACCGGATGCGCTGGTGGCGATCAGCGTGGAGCGCAGTCTCGAGATGGTGGTGGGGCTGCTGGGGATACTGAAGGCGGGGGCGGCGTACGTGCCGATCGATCCGTCCTATCCGGCAGAGCGTCTGCGCTATGTGCTGCAGGACAGCAGACCCGTGGCGTTTCTGACCCATGGTCTGATTCCTGTTGCATTGCGCGAGCAGCTGCAGGACGTGGTGGGCGGTGTGCCGGTGATCGGGCTGGATGCGTCATCGGAACTGTGGCAGGAGCCCGAGAGGGAAAACCTGTCATCCGCGTCCATGGGGCTGCAGCCCTCCCATCTGGCGTATGTGATCTACACCTCGGGTTCGACGGGCAAGCCGAAGGGCGTGATGGTCGAACACCAGAACGTGGCAAGGCTGTTTGCAGCCACACAGGACTGGTTCCACTTTGGTTCAGGGGATGTCTGGACGCTGTTCCATTCGTTTGCCTTTGACTTCTCGGTGTGGGAGATCTGGGGGGCGCTGTTGCATGGTGGGACGGCTGGTGGTGGTGCCGTATCTGGTGAGCCGTTCGCCGGATGCGTTCTACGGGCTGCTGTGTGATGAGGGGGTGACGGTGCTGAACCAGACACCGAGTGCCTTCCGGCAGCTGATGGCGGCCCAGGAGACGGCAGAGACGCAGAGGCACTGTCTGCGCACGGTGATCTTCGGCGGAGAGGCGCTGGAGCCAAGCATGCTGGGGCCGTGGTACGAACGGGCGCAGAACCGGGATACGCAGCTGGTGAACATGTACGGCATTACCGAGACGACGGTACACGTGACGTACAGGCCGCTGAATGCAGAGGACGTGACCAGAGGGAACAGCAGCCCGATTGGTGTGCACATTCCGGATCTGAGGATTTATGTGCTGGATGCAAACCGGCAACCGGTGCCGCTGGGCGTGACGGGAGAGCTGTGCGTGGGTGGCGCGGGCGTGGCCCGGGGTTACCTGAACCGTGAGGAGCTGACGGCGGAGCGCTTTGTGGATGATCCGTTCAGTGCTGGTCCGTTTGCGCGGATGTACAGGACGGGCGATCTGGGGCGGTGGCGCTCGGATGGCGCGATCGAGTACTTGGGCAGGAATGACTTCCAGGTCAAGATCCGGGGCTTGCGGATAGAGCTGGGCGAGATCGAGGCGCGGCTGGCGGAGCTGCCGGCTGTCAGGGAAGTGGTGGTACTGGCCAGAGAGGCAGGGCGAACAGAACCGGGCAGGGGAGAAGGTACGGGCAGTACATCCGGCACCGGGGTCACGGGTGACAGGCGTCTGGTGGCGTACTGGGTAGCCCGGGATGGGCTGCCAGAAAGCGGATGTCCCGACGGTGGAGGAGCTGCGGGATCACCTGAAAGCGGAGCTGCCAGCGTACATGGTGCCGTCGGCATTCGTGAAGCTGGAAGCCATGCCACTGACGCCCAATGGGAAGGTGGACAGGAAGGCGCTGCCGGCGCCGGATGTGGAAGCGCTGGTCACACACGAGTACGAGGCACCGCAGGGCCCGGTGGAAGAGGTGCTGGCTGGAATCTGGCAGGAATTGCTGGGTGTGAGCGTGGGGTCGGCACGACAGCTTTCTTCGACCTGGGGGGACACTCCGCTGGCGGTGCAGCTGATGGGGCGCATGCGCCGGGATCTGGGCCAGGAGATCGAGCTGCGGGAGTCTTCGATGCGCCGACGCTTGCTGCGGGTGGCGAGCAGGGTTGCAGCAGGCTGATGAGGTGCTGACGGCGCCGATCGAGCCAGCGGACAGGGACGAAGGAACTGGCACTGTCGTGGGCGCAGCAGCGGCTGTGGTTCCTGGAGCAGCTCGAAGACCTGGGGGCTGCGTACCACATCCCGGCCGTACTGCGTCTGCAGGGAGAGCTGGACCGTGAGGCGCTGCAGCGGTCGTTGGATGAGATTCTGGCTCGTCATGAAGCACTGCGCACGGTGTTCGTGCGCAATGAGGCTGGAGAGCCGGTGCAGCGGATACTGCCTGTGCAGCCGTTTGCGCTGGTGTACCGGGATCTGTCGCAGCTTGAAGAGACGGAGAAGGAGACAGGCGAAGCAGGCGCTGACGGAAGAGACGTTGCACAGGCCGTTCGATCTTGTGCAGGATGTGTTGATCCGTGCCAGTCTGGTGAAGCTGGCAGAGAAGGAATACATCCTGAACTTGTGCATGCACCACATCGTGTCGGATGGCTGGTCGGTGGGGGTGCTGACACGGGAGCTGGCAGCCCTGTACGAGGCGTTCAGCCAGGTCAGGGAGAACCCGCTTGCTGAGCTGCCGATTCAGTATGCCGATTACGCCCAGTGGCAGCGGCAGTGGCTGAGCGGCGAACGGCTCGCGCAGCAGGTGGCCTTCTGGAAGGAGGAACTGGCAGGGGCGCCGTCGCTGCTGGAACTGCCGACGGACCGACCAAGGCCGGCGGTGCAGAGCTTTGCCGGCAGCATGGTGCCGTTCGACCTGGACGAAGCTACTACGCAAGGACTCAATGCGCTGGCCAGGCGGCACGGGGCGACGCTGTTCATGGTGCTGCAGGCCGGGTTTGCGGTGTTGCTGGGCAGGCTGAGCGGCCAGGACGATGTGGTGGTGGGCACGCCGGTGGCCAACCGCAGAAGGAGCGAGCTGGAAGGGCTGATCGGGTTCTTCGTGAACACGCTGACGCTGCGCACGCGGCTGGATCCACAGGCCACGGTGGCAGAGCTGCTGGCGCAGGTCAGGAGCGCACGCTGGCAGGGGTATGGGCATCAGGACGTGCCGTTCGAGCAGGTGGTCGAGGCGGTGAGTCCGGAGCGGGACATGAGCCACAGTCCGCTGTTTCCAGGTGATGCTGGTGCTGCAGAACGCACCGGATGAGGCGCTGACGCTGCCGGGGACTGGCGCTGGGGCATGGAGGAATTCGGGCACGAGACGACGCACTTTGATCTGACGCTGTCGCTGGGCGAGGCCGATGGGCGGCTGCAGGGGATGGTGGAGTACAGCACGGCGCTGTTCGAGCGGGAGACGGTGGAACGGTGGCTGGGGCACCTGAGAGTGTTGCTGTCGGCGATGGTGGCCGATGAGGCCTGCACCCTGGCCGAGTTGCCGCTGTTGACGGAGCTGGAGCGTGAGCAGGTCATTCACTGGGTTCAATGCCACGCAGGCCGAGTATCCGAAGGATGCGCTGATCCACGAGCTCTTTGAGCAGCAGGTCAGAGCGGACGCCGGAAGCGTTGGCGGTGCAGTACGAGGACGAGCGTCTGACGTATGCCCAGCTCAATGCGAAGGCCAACCAGCTGGCGCACCGTCTGAGGGCGATGAAGGATGCCTCGGGGGCCGCGGTAATAAAACCGGATGCGCTGGTGGCGATCAGTGTGGAAAGAAGTCTGGAGATGGTGGTGGGTCTGCTGGGGATCCTGAAGGCGGGGGCGGCGTACGTGCCGGTGGATCCGGAGTATCCGGCAGACCGCATAGCGTACATGCTCAGGGATTCGCAGGCGAGGATGCTGCTGACGCAGCGGACACTGCAGGAGCGTCTGCAGGCGGCAGCCCGTGTCGTGGATGGTTCCGGGCCTGGAATCAGCAGACCGGAGGACGCAGGCGGTGTCGGGGAGAGCGGCGCAGGTGCAGAGGGAGCAGATGCTGAAGGTACAGGTGAAACTGCAGGTGGCGGGGAAGTGCTTTGCTGCTCGATGACGAGCGACGTATGCGGGCCAGTCGCAGGACAACATTGGCCCGCAGGAAACGGGTCAGACCTCACAGCATCTGGCGTATGTGATCTATACGTCGGGTTCGACAGGCAGGCCCAAGGGGGTTGAGCTGGCACATGACGGGGTCTGCAATCTGGCGACGCTGCAGAAGGCGGCGCTGGGTATTGATACCTCGAGCCGGGTGCTGCAGTTTGCCTCGTTCAGTTTCGATGCGTGTGCGTGGGAAGTGGTGATGTCACTCAGCCATGGGGCAAGCCTGCACCTGTCGACGAAGTCGCGGCTGATGCCGGGCGAGCCGCTGCGTGCACTGCTGCAGGGGCGGGGTATTACGCATGTGACACTGCCGCCGACGGCGCTGAGCGCCCTGGGTTCGCCCGAGGGGCTGGAATGCCTGAAGACGCTGGTGGCGGTGGGCGAGGCGTGCCCACCGCAGCTGGCACAGCGGTGGTGCGGCAGAACGCACTTCATCAATGCCTATGGCCCGACCGAGGGGACCGTGTGTGCAACGATGTACCACGTACCGTCGGACTGGATGCCGGCTTCCGGACAGGGCGTGCCGATTGGCGGGCCGGTGGCCAATGCACGGATCTACATACTGGATGAGCAGAAACAGCCGGTACCGCTGGGTGTGACGGGAGAACTCTACATTGGCGGCGATGGTGTGGCCAGGGGGTACCTGAACCGTGAGGATCTGACGGCAGAGCGCTTCGTGCGGGACCCGTTCAGTGATGATCCGGATGCGCGGATGTACAGGACCGGAGATCTTGGCAGGTGGAGAGCCGATGGCACCATCGAATACCAGGGCAGGAACGATTTCCAGGTCAAGATCCGGGGATTCCGGATCGAGCTGGGCGAGATCGAGGCGCGGCTTGCCGGTTTGCCGGCGGTCCGGGAAGTGCTGGTTGTGGCCAGGGAAGCCGAGCAGACGGGGCAGGGCAGGGAGGATGCAGCAAGCGTACCCGGTGCCACGGGAGACAAACGCCTGGTGGCGTACTGGGTAGCCCGCCAAGGGCTGCCGGAAGCGGAAGTACCGACAGCGGAAGTGCTGCGCAATCACCTGAAGGCGGAGCTGCCACCGTACATGGTGCCGTCGGCATTCGTGAAACTGGATGAGATGCCGCTGACGCCCAACGGCAAGGTGGACAGGAAGGCGCTGCCGGCGCCGGATGCGGAAGCGCTGGTCACACACGCGTACGAGGCGCCACAGGGGCTGGTGGAAGAGGTGCTGGCCGGTATCTGGCAGGAGCTGCTGGGTGTGGAACGTGTGGGGCGGCACGACAACTTCTTTGACCTGGGCGGACATTCGCTGCTGATCCTGCAGCTGCTGGTCAACGTGCAGAAGCGGCTGGGACGGGAGATCGATCTCCAGACCTTCTACCAGGTGCCCAGCGTGGCTGCCATGGCCGGGCTCATCCAGGAGGGCGAAGGACCGGATGATTCGGACAGTACATGGGAGCAGATGCAGCGCGATGCCGTACTGGATCCCGGTCTGGTCGCAGAAGCGCCGCCCGTAGTGGAGGTCGATGCGGTCAGGCATGTACTGCTGACCGGAGCGACGGGCTTCCTGGGGGCGTTCGTGCTGCGGGAGTTGCAAAGGCGAACGTCTGCCCATGTCACCTGCGTGGTGCGAGCCCGGGATGCCGGACATGGCCTGCAGCGTCTGAGAGACAGCCTGAAACGGTATGTGCTGGAAGAGGACATCGAGTTCGACCGTCTGGAGGTGGTGACAGGCGACCTGTCACTGCCCTCACTGGGGCTGGAAGAAGACGTCTACGAAGGCCTGTGCGAGCGGATGGATGCGATCTACCACTGCGGTGCCTACGTGAACCACCTGATGCCCTATGAGCAGATGCAACAGGCCAACGTGGAAGGCACACGTGAACTGATCCGGATGGCAGCACGTCATCACGCCAAGTATCTGAACTTCATATCGACGACCTCGGTGCTGACGCCGGAGGATGCGGCTGGACGGGAGATGCTCAGGGAAAGCTCACTGCCGCGGCATGGTGAGCACCTGCATGGTGGCTATGTCCAGACGAAGTGGGTGGCGGAACGGTTGGTGGAACAGGCAAGAGAACGGGGCATTCCTGTATCGATTCACCGGGCAGGAAGGATATCGGGTGACAGCGAGCATGGCGCCCTGCCAGCTGGATGACTCATTCTGGGGGCGTCGTTCGCGCGATTGCCGTGCTGGGGGCCGCGCCCGAGCGGGAGTTTGAGAGACGCTGACGGCTGTGGACCAGATAGCCGCGGCCATCGTGGTGCTGTCGCAGTCGACGGAGCTTCGCAACCGGACATGGCACCCGGTGGCATTGGGGGTATCGGATCGGGCCGCGATACTGGCTGCGCTGCGCCGTGGTGGATACACCATCCGGGAGTTGTCCGATCAGGCGTGGCGGGATGAGGCATTGCGCTTCTTCGAAGCACATCCGGATGACCCGTCGGCAAGGCTGGGGGCGTTCCTGTTCGAGTCGGCGGGAGCGGAGCAGCAGGATGTGGCAGTTCGGGAAGCGGTTCCGGTGAGCAGTGCGGTGACGCGGGATGCGGCGCAGGCGCTGGGGGTGGAGCTGTTGCCGGCCAGTGTAGATATGCTCGATCGCTCTGTGTCGTACTTCAAAGCAGTCGGATTTTTACCAGCTTGACCAGAACGGATCGGTATGAAAATGACCGATCCAGTCCACTGTTGAGCATGAGTGAAGGACGCTGCAGCGAACGGCGCTCTTGTGAAAGGTTGGCTCCAACAAAAGTATTGGGTTTCATGGTGCAGGGAGGAGACTATACTGCTGACGTTTTAATGTCCGCTATTTGAGGCGCTGCAAAACAAGTTTGTCAGGGGCGGTGTTCTCCGCACATAAATTCCAGTTGTGCTGTTTGCAGGCGTGTGGTTGGTTTTCTGCAAGCGGTTATACTGGACTTTTTGCCATGTAGTTCACTTCTCCGGTGTGCCGAAGCTTGTTTTTGATTTTATTTGTGGGGTATTTCGATGAGTGATGGTGTTGCGATCATTGGTATTGATGCCGATTTCGGGAATGCAAATAGTGCGTCCGAGTTGTGGAAGATGCTCACGGAAGGCAAGGATGCTGTTTTCGGAAGTCTCACCCGATCGGTGGTCGGTGGAGGAGTTCTATCACCCATCCAGGGGCATGATCGGAAAAAGCGCGACACGATGGGCAGGTCAGATTGGAAGATATTGACCGGTTTGATTGCGAGTTCTTTGGAATTTCTCCGCGTGAGGCAGCGCTGATGGACCCTCAGCAACGCATGCTGCTGGAAGTTTGCTGGGAAGCGATGGAGGATGCGGGAGAAGTTCCCGAGGTGTGGAAAGGGCGCCAGATTGGCGTGTTTGTCGGTGGGTTTGCACTCGACTACATGCTCGTGCAGATAGAGTCATGATCTGTGGTGCTGAGCCCCATACTGCAACAGGCTGCGCTGATGACCTCGCTGGCAAAAACCGCCCGTCATATTGCTACGGGTTCACGGGACCAAGCATGGCACTAGACACTGCTTGCTCATCTTCACTTGTAGCCATTCATCAGGCGTGCAACAGCCTCCTCTCTGGGGAGACAGAAATGGCTATTGCGGGTGGTGTCAATGCTCTGTTGTCACCAAGTATGACCGTAGCAGAGTCCCGGGCTGGAATGCTCTCCCCCACTCGGACGTTCCCGGGCATTTGATGCGTCCGCAGATGGCTATACCCGTGGAGAGGGCGCTGGTCTGGTGGTCCTGAAGCGTGCCGATCGGGCGCTGGCTGATGGAGACAACATCTATGCGCTGATCAGGGCATCCGCCAGCAACCACGATGGTCACAGTGAAGGCTTGACCGTACCGAGCGGTGAAGCACAGATGGCCCTGATGCGCCGGGCACTGAACCAGGCGGAGATCAGACCGGACCAGATCGTCTACGCAGAGGCCCATGGAACGGGAACGCCCGTTGGCGATCCCATCGAGGCAAGAGCCATAGGCGAGGTTCTGCGAGAGGGCCGTAAACCGGGATCTGAATGCCTGATGGGCTCCATCAAGACCAACATCGGGCACACCGAGGCGGCTGCCGGGGTGGCCGGTCTTATCAAGACGGCGATGGTTCTGAAGAACCGTCAGGTTCCTCCACATCTGCATCTGAAGAATGTAAACCCTGCGATCGATCTGAAGAGTCTGTGCCTTCGCATTCCTACGGAACCGACGAACTTGCCGCAGGAAGGGGAGCTGTATGCCTGTGTCAATTCGTTCGGATTTGGTGGCGCAAATGCCCATGTGATTCTGTCCTCATGGGAGGGGGAAGGTTCGGGGAGAACAGATAACGCCGGGGTCGGGAACGGATCAGCGCCCGGAGGGAAGGAGTCATACGGCTCCCGGTGGTATCTGCCATTGTCTGCAGGAGACGAGCAGTCATTGCGCGCCATGGCACGGGACATGGGGAATATCTGGAAGAGAAGGACGTGGCGGACAGACTTGCGGATGTCTGTGCTACCGCGTCGTTGCATCGGCAGCATCTGAAGTGGCGCCTGTGCGCCCACGGGAACAATGCGAGCGAGATTGCAAAGGCGCTTGTTTCATTCGGCAATGAAAGCTCTGCGGACCCGGAAGGTGCAAGGGTACGGTATGGCGAATCCAGTGATCATGACAGCCCTGATCTCGTGTTTGTCTTACACAGGCATGGGGCCACAATGGCATGACATGGGGCGGTCACTCTACCGAAGGAGATGTGGTTTTCACATGTCTGGATGAAGTGCTCGATGTGTTCGAGCAGCTGAACGTTCCCCTGCGGAAGCGCTGGTTCGATGCCGAAAGCGAACATGACATGGACGAGACCGAGCTCGCACAACCGGCAAACTTTGCACTCCAGGTTGCGTTGACGAAATGGCTCGATCATTACGGGGTACGCCCGGATGTCTGTGTCGGGCACAGTGCCGGTGAGCCTGCTGCGGCATGGGCTGCCGGCGTCTTTTCCCTGGAAGACGCGGTTCGCATTTCCTGGGCGCGCAGTCACCTGCAGCAGCGTACGTCCGGTCAGGGAACAATGATTGCCGTTGGTGGACTTGGGGAGTCGCAGGTTCGCGAAATGTTGTCTTCCGGCGAATACAGGGATGTGTCCATTGCAGCAGTCAACAGTGGCCAGTCCATGACGCTGGCCGGGGACGCGCAATCCCTCGACCGTCTGGTCCACCGTCTGGAAGGCGCAGGCCATTTCGTGCGAAAGCTCCAGGTCAAGGTTCCCTATCACAGCAGTTACATGGATCCCCTGCGGGAGCCCCTGATGGAGGAGCTGGCAGCATCGTTGCAAGACCAGCTCTATACGCCCCTGTATTCGACGGTAACCGGTGACCGCATTGACGGAGAGGCGCTGGATGCTGCGTACTGGTGGAGGAATGTGCGCGAGCCCGTGCATTTTTCCGCGGCTGTCACACAGATTCTCCATGATTGCCATTCGGTCGAGTGGATCGAGGTGGGACCGCATCCTGTACTGGCGCGTTCCATTCGTGAGACGGTGGAGGCGGAAGCACATGTGTTTGAGCGGAGCCTGCACAGCCTGCACAGACAACGGGATGAACGGGCGTCCATGGCCGATCTGCTGGCTGGCCTGTTCGTCCGGGGCCGGGATCTTGCCTGGTCAAGTCTCAACGGGAGGAGTGGTGGGCGTATCGGGTTGCCGCGCCGTCGCTGGCAGGATATGAGGGCTCTGGTACGAAACTCCTTCCATCGCCCGAGCAAGAACGGAAACGCCGGAGCAGCCCCCTGCTGGCCAGGCGGGTGGATTCCGTCCTTCCCTACGTGGGAGGTCGATCTGCTTGCGCCTAGGCTTTCCTGGCTCGAGGATCACCGGGTTGGCGGTGCGCAGGTACTTCCGGGTGCGGCTTACGTTGCCATGGCCTTGCATGCTGCCCGGGAGATCTACCCGGATACCCGGGTAGTCAGTGTGTCCGATGTCCGTTTTGAACGGGCGCTCTCACTGGTCGAGCTCGGAACGACGCTCGGTGCACATGAGCATCGACCCCGATACGCAGCATTTCGTCGTGTCCAGCCGGCTGAGGGACCGGGATTCCCGCTGGGAGCGCCATTGCAGTGGACGGCTGGAACTGGCACGTGTCGGTGCGTGACAAGGAGCCGCTGCTGGCACTCAAGGCGAGGATACCCGGGGGTAAAGCCGGAAAGGGTCAGGAGCAGTGCTATGCAGATCTCCGGCGACTGGGGCTTGAGTATGGTCCCTGTTTCCAGGGATTCTGGAGGCATGGAAGTCTGGTGGAGAGCTGCTTGCCAGGCTGGGGGTGCCTCATCCATTCAGGAGCAGCTGGACCTGTATGCATTTCATCCTGTATTGATGGATCTGTGCCTGCAGTCCATTGCTGCGGCAATCCCGGGGGAGGAGGGTGAAGACAGGGTCTACATGCCGGTTGCCCTTGGCCAGGTACATGTTCTCGATGTCATGCAGCCTGCGATGTGGGCGTATGCGCGCGTCGAAGAACGGCCGGACGGAACGCTCGACGGAAACGTAACGTTGTATAACGATGAAGGTAGTGTCGCTGCCGTCATCAGGGGTTGCAGGGTCAAGGAAATTGACGCCGGATCGGATGCCCAGGTGACGCCTCAGCGGCTGTACAGTGTCAAATGGGATGCCCAGCCCAGGGAAGGTGAACAGACCCCGCCTCAGGAGCCCGGTACGTGGATACTCTGTGGGCCTGATTCGGAACTCAGAAAGGCGGTCTCCCATGCCTTCCAGCGCGCGGGGCATGCGGTGAACCTCGTCGAGGGCGCGTTGCTGCAGGGACCGACTGCCCGTGGGACGAATGCTTGCATTGCTGAATGATGCGGGGGCATCCTTGCGAGGTGTGCTCGATCTTCAGGGCAGCAGTGCCACAAAGGACGAGCTGGATGGGCTGTCCACGCTTGTGACGGGCTCCCTGCATGTCATGCAGGCGCTCGGGGATCATGAAGTCCAGTCGCATGGAACCCAACGTCCGCGTCTGTGGCTGGTCACGCGTGGCGCACATGCCGTGGCGGGTAAACCCGTAACCCGACCAGCTGCAGGCGCATTATGGGGACTGGGACGCGTATTCGGGCATGCGGAACAGGCGGGCCTGTGGGGGAAATGATCGACCTCGATGAAGGCGCCTCCCCCGTTGATGATGCAGCGCACATCGTGGCGGAGTGTCTGGGACGGAACGAGCATGATGAAATTGCCTGGCGCGATGGTGTACGGCATGTAGCCCGCATGACGGAGTCGAACCTGAGTCTGGAGCCGGAGCATGCCCCGGTGGTGGCAGCAGACGGGATCTACGTCATCACGGGAGGATTGGGGGGATTGGGGCTTGAAACCGCCGGCTGGCTGGTTGGCCGGGGAGCCCGTCATCTGCTTCTTCTGGGTCAGTCCCTGGGTTGCCACCGCGAGAGCGCTGGCAGGGATACGGATCTGGTGCCGCCCAGCGGCAGCGTATCGAGGCTGTCCGCGCCATGGAGCGCATGGGGGCCCACATCGGTATCGAGGCGGTCGACATCGCCGATCAGGATGCGCTTCAGGACAGACTTTCCCGATACCGCCAGAAGGTTCAGCTGCCCATTCGTGGCGTCATTCACAGTGCCGGAACCACGAACAATCATTTGCTCGACGACATCGATGATGACCAGTTCTTCGGTGTCTTTGCGCCCAAGGTCATCGGTGCCTGGAACCTGCACTGGGCGGTTCAGGAGAGCCCCTTGACTTCTTTGTTTCGCACTCCTCGGCCACTGTGCATGTGTCCTCGTCTGGACAGGGAAACTATGCATCGGCCAATGCCTGCCTCGATGCGCTGATGGCATGGCGGCAGGGTCAGGGTTTGCCTGGCCTGGCGATTGGATGGGGACCCTGGCGGGATGCGGGCCTTGCGAAGGATCTGAACTCGTGTCGTTCTATACCCGGCGCGGGCTGTATCCGCTGACCAACCAGCAGGGCATGAGTGCACTTGGTGCGTTGCTCGGTTACTCCGGTGAGCAGGGCATGGTTCTTGGTGCTTCATGGAAGACCATCGCACAGAGCAGCCCATACTCCCGTGCGGCACCTCTTGTCAGGGATCTGGTCAGACAGGAAGAAGAGCGGAATCCGGAAGGTCCTCGCGATGAGGAGAATGCGGAAACCCTTCGACAGAAACTGGATGGCGAGAGCGATCCTGATCGCTGGATGAGTCTGTTGCATGAGGGTCTGAGAGATCTCGTTTCAGACATCATGGGGCTTCGCGCAGGGAACCATGAACATCGATGATGCGTTCACATCGAGGGGTATGGACTCGATGATGGCGATAGAGATCAAGACCCGCATCGAGATGCAGCTTGGGGTGAGTGTCGCCGTGGTGGACCTGCTGCGTGGAGCCAGTGCAAGAAGCCTTGCTGAACGTATTGCTCCCGAGCTGCGCGTCAGTACCCCAGTTGACGATATGGATGCGCTTGCCGATGCCCTGAATGAGCTTGGGGATGAGCAGCTCAGAAATCTGCTCGAAGGTGTCCAGAATGGAACCTGAGTGCTTCTCTAGGTGTTCGTGCTTTGGTTCTTCGGATGTCTTGAATGTAGTTCTCTCGGAAACGATCAGGATGGATGTTGAGTCATGTTTCTTGTCATTCAAGGGGTATTTGGAATAATGGATTCAATGGTTGAGCGAGTTAGTCAGAAGGTGATTTCGGCACGCAGACCGCGTGCCGGAGCGCCAAAACTGTTCTGTTTTCCTTTTGCTGGAGGAAGTGCGAGGTCATTAATCCCACTCGGTGATCGTCTACCTGCCTGGCTTGATACTCGCTATGTTGAGCTTCCCGGAAGGGGGATCAGGTCTGACGAGGACCTTGTTACAGACATGGACCAGATGGTGGAAGAACTTGCTGATGATCTGGCACCCATGTGTTCGGGAGCCTTTCGCGTTCTACGGACATTCCATGGGGGGCAATTCTGGCGTATCGTACTGCCATCCTTCTGAGGGAAAGATGTACTTAAATCCACAGTTACTGATCGTTTCGGGTGCAAGAGCTCCTCACCTACCTCGAACAAAGGACGCCCTTCATACCCTACCCGATGCGCAGCTTGTTTCCAGGCTGGAGCGAATGAACAGAAGCGGGAGTTTTACGCGACGATGAGCTTCGGGAGATTGCGCTCAGAATTGTACGTGCGGACTTCAAAATGCTGGACGAGGCTTCCTTGCTTGCTGTTAATCCCCTTTCGTGTCCTATCTTGGCGTTTGGAGGTGATCGCGATGCATTTGTAGACCAGGAAGGGGTGGAAGGATGGCGATTCCATACAAATACTAAATTCCGCTGCTTTTTCTTTCATGGGAGGGCATTTTTATTTGGGATAGTGTGAATGAAATAGCGAAAAGTATTGGTATAGAACAGGATATGTGTGTCGGGGGAAGGCGTTTCGTGGTAAAGTGTTTGGTGTCAGTTTGTGCCTTGGTTGGGGAATCAAAAATTCACGGAATTTGTTGATTGTATGGATAAAGGGCTGTTGTTTAGAGTAAAGATGGATTTTGAGTTGTAGATGTAGCAATAATTTATTTAAAATGACAATTAGAAAAATTGGGTCTGATAATATTGCGACCGGTCTTTTTGGTGTTGTTATGTGACGTTTGGTTTTTAATGGTTCTCTGGTGTTTGATGATCGAAAAGCGGTTTGCAGGGTTCAAGACATGAGTGACATAAAAGATAGACTGGCGGATTCACTCCAGAGCAGCGAGCAGCTCTTGCTGTCTCCTGAAGAAAGGTGTAAAAACCCCAGAGGGTTTTTCAATTCAAAAAGCGCCCTTCATCTGCGGGAGATCCTCCGTTATCATGTGCACAGGAACGTTTCTGGCTGGTTGATCAGCTCGATATGAATGTCGTTGGACAGAACACGGCGGGGCTGATGACCGTTTATGGTGAATTTGATTCGGGTCGTTTCGAACGCGCCTTGGGTGCTCGTCTCAGTCGAGGCATGAGATTCTGCGAACTCGCCATTCATGCGGGGAGGCAAGGGCCCATACAGGTGATCATGGATCATCCTTTGTTGGAGACTGGATACATTGATTTTGTGACTGCTTCTGGTTATTCGGAGAGTATGGTCAGGAGCGCCGATGTCGTCATGAAAGGTGGGCGGTTTGTCAGTGTTTCTTCCGATCGCGAGGGAGGTGGGGATTATATTGCTGCCGAGCTCAATGACATCGTCTACAGAGGAGGGGTGTCGCTCTTTTGATTTTGAGTCTGGTAGTCTGGTCAGGATGCTTGTCATAAGGGTTTCAGACGAGAAGCATTATATTCTTGTGGTTCTTCACCATATCGTGTTTGATGGTGGGTCTGTTGGTCCACTGATGGATGAAGTCTGGTCGGCATATCTTCAGGAGTCATCATGGCCAGGGTCGGCGCTCTCATTCAGTATGGTGATTACGCGTTATGGCAACGCCAGATGCTCCAGATGGGGAAGTTGGAGCATGGCCTGTCCTATTGGAAAAAGGTGCTCGAAGGCATGCCCCAGAGTCTGGATTTTTCCATGGGCAGTCGCCAGGTTGACAAGGACGGGAGCAGGCGGGTTTCAATAGACATTTCTCAGGGCTTTCTGGGAGGGTGCAGCAGTATGCTGCTGGCATTGGTGTCACATCATTTCATGTGTTTCTTGCGGCCTATGCATGTGTGATTTCGAGGTTCAGTGGGGCAAGCGATTTTTGCAGTGGGGAGTTCCTGCTTCGTTGAGAGATCGTCCTGAATTGCAGGGTTTGATTGGTTGTTTCATCAACATGCTTGTGCGATTCGCATGCGTCTTGATGATTCTCCGACATTTGATCAGTTTGTGCTTCGGGTTTCGTGACCGCGTGCTCGATGCCATGGAGCATGTGGAGACTCCTTGAGTCAGTGGTTGCTGGGGTGGCTTTGGACAGACGGGCTGACTCCGACACCACTTTTTCCAGTGTCTGTTCAGTTTCGAACGTGAGGCGGAAGAGGGTATTCGGGAGATCTCTCCAGGGTTGGAGGTCGAGGTCAGGGAGTTTGATCTGGGAATTAGTGTATGACCTGGCCATGGAGTTTCACCATGGCGAGCAGGGTGTTCATGCGGATGGGTTGATTACAGTATTGCGCGATTTGATGAGTCGATAGTAACTCAGTTCATTAGTGCTTTGATGACGCTACAGAAGCAGGCATCTGCACAAAGGGATTTCGTTGACAGGCCGCCGTTGTTGACGGATTCGGAGCGTGAGCAGGTCATCTCATGGGTTCAATGCCACGAGGCCGGGTGTATCCGAAGGAGCGCGCTGATTCATGAGCTGTTCGAGCAGCAGGCTCGAGCGCGCACACCGGAAGCGGTGGCGGTGCAGTACGAGGACGAGCAGCTGACGTACGCAGAACTGAATGCGAAGGCCAACCAGCTGGCACACCGGCTCAGGCGATGAGGGACGAAACGGGGTGCTGATCGTTGGTCCGGATGCGCTGGTGGCGATCAGCGTGGAGCGCAGTCTCGAGATGGTGGTGGGGCTGCTGGGGATCCCCTGAAGGCGGGGCGGCGTGTGCCCGATCGATCCGTCCTATCCGGCAGAGCGTCTGCGCTATGTGCTGCAGGACAGCAGACCCGTGGCGTTTCTGACCCATGGCCTGATTCCTGTTGCATTGCGCGAGCAGCTGCAGGACGTGGTGGGCGGTGTGCCGGTGATCGGGCTGGATGCGTCATCGGAACTGTAGGCAGGAGCCCGAGAGGGAAAACCGGTCTCGCGTCCGCTGCAGCCTCCATCTGGCGCAGATCTACACTCGGGTTCGACGGGGCCGGCCGAAGGGGCGTGATGGTCGAGCACCAGAACGTGGCAAGGCTGTTTGCAGCCACAGGACTGGTTCCACTTTGGTTCAGGGGATGTCTGACGCCGTTCCATTCGTTTGCCTTTGACTCTCGGTGTGGGAGATCCGGGGGCGCTGTTGCATGGTGGACGGCTGGTGGTGGTGCCGTATCTGGTGAGCCGTTCGCCGGATGCGTTCTACGGGCTGCTGTGTGATGAGGGGGTGACGGTGCTGAACCAGACACCGAGTGCCTCCGGCAGCTGATGGCAGCCCAGGAGACGGTCAGAACGCAGGGCACTGTCTGCGTACGGTGATCTTCGGCGGAGGCGCTGGAGCCAACCATGCTGGGGCCGTGGTACGAACGGGCGCAGAACCGGGATACGCAGCTGGTGAACATGTACGGCATCACCGAGACGACGGTGCATGTGACGTACAGGCCGCTGAATGCAGAAGACGTGACCAGAGGGAACAGCAGCCCGATCGGTGTGCACATTCCGGATCTGAGGGTCTATGTGCTGGATGCAAACCGGCAGCCGGTGCCGCTGGGCGTGACGGGAGAGCTGTACGTGGGTGGCGCGGGCGTGGCCCGTTATCTGAACCGTGAGGAGCTGACGGCGGAAGCGGTTTGTGAACGATCCGTTCAGTGAAGAGCCAGGGGCCTGGATGTGCAGGACGGGAGACCTTGGGCGGTGGCAAGCCGATGGATCGCTCGAGTACCAGGGCAGGAATGACTTCCAGGTCAAGATCCGGGGCTTGAGGATAGAGCTGGGCGAGATCGAGGCGCGGCTGGCGGAGTTGCCGGCTGTCAGGGAAGTGGTGGTACTGGCCAGAGGCAGGGCGAACAGAACCGGGCAGGGAGAAGGTGTGCGATACATCCGGCACCGCCACGGGCGAGCAGGCGTCTGGTGGCGTACTGGGTGGCTCGGCAAGGGCTGCCGAAAGCGGAAGTACCGACGATAGAGGAGACTGCGGGATCACCTGAAGGCAGAGCTACCGGCGTACATGGTGCCGTCCGGCATTCGTGAAGCTGGAAGCCATGCCGCTGACGCCCAATGAAGGTGGACAGGAAGGCGCTGGCCGGCGCCGGATGCGGGAGGCGCTGGTCACGCACGCGTACGAGGCGCCACAGGGCTCGGTGGAAGAGGTGTTGGCCGGTATCTGGCAGGAGCTGCTGGGTGGAGCGTGTGGGGCGACGACAGCTTCTTCGATCTGGGTGGGCATTCGCTGCTGGCGGTGCAGCTGATCGGGCGTATGCGCCGGGAGCTGGACCAGGAAGTGGCGCTGAAGGACTTCTTTGCGGCACCGACGATAGCAGAGGTGGCAGGCAGTCTGGCGCAGGCCGATGCGTCGTTGACGGCGCCGATCGAGCTGGCGGACCGCTCGAAGGGTTTGGTGCTGTCGTGGGCGCAGCAGCGGCTGTGGTTCCTGGAGCAGTTCGAAGACCTGGGGGCTGCGTATCACATCCCGGCTGTACTGCGTCTGCAGGGAGAGTTGGATCGTGAGGCGCTGCAGAGGTCGCTGGATGCGATTCTGGCGCGTCACGAGGCGCTGCGCACGGTGTTCGTGCGCAATGAGGTTGGAGACCCAGTGCAGCGGATAATGCCGGCGCAGCCGTTTGCGCTGGCGTATCACGATCTGTCACAGCTTGCAGAGGCCGAGAAGGAGCAGGCCAGGGCGTCTCTGACGGAAGAGACGCTGCACAGGCCATTCGATCTGACACAGGACATACTGATCCGTGCCAGTCTGGTGAGGTTGGCATGAGCAGGATCACGTGCTGAACCTGCATGCATCATCGTGTCGGATGGCTGGTCGATGGGTGTGCTGACACGGGAGCTGGCGGCGCTGTACGAGGCGTTCAGCCAGGGCCAGGAGAACCCGCTTGCCGCGCCTGCCGATCCAGTATGCGCGACTACGCGCAGTGGCAGCGGCAGTGGCTGAGCGGCGAACGGCTCGGGCAGCAGGTGGCCTTCTGGAAGGAGGAACTGTCGGGCGCACCATCACTGCTGGAGCTGCCGACGGACCATTCGCGGCCGCAGGTGCAGCGTTATGAGGGCAGCGCAATGCACCGTTCGAGCTGGACGAGGACACGCAGGGCTCAACGCGCGCTGGCCAGGCGGGCATGGGGCGACGCTGTTCATGGTGCTGCAGGCAGGGTTTGCGGTGCTGCTGGGCAGGTTGAGCGGCCAGGACGATGTGGTGGTGGGCACGCCGGTGGCCAACCGCAGAAGGAGCGAGCTGGAGGGGCTGATTGGGTTCTTTGTGAACACGCTGGCGCTGCGCACGAGGCTGAATCCAATGGCTACGGTGTCGGAGCTGCTGGGTCAGGTGAAGGAGCGCACGCTGGCGGGGTTCGGGCATCAGGATGTGCCGTTCGAGCAGGTGGTCGAGGCGGTGAGTCCGGAGCGGGACATGAGCCACAGCCCGCTGTTCCAGGTGATGCTGGCGCTGCAGAACGCACCGGATGAGGCGCTGCGCTTGCCGGGATTGACGCTGGGCATGGAGGAATTCGGGCACGAGACGACGCACTTCGATCTGACGCTGTCGCTGGGCGAGGCCGATGGGCGGTTGCAGGGGATAGTGGAGTACAGCACGGTGCTGTTCGAGCGGGAAACGGTGGAACGGTGGCTGGGGCACCTGAAAGCGTCGCTGTCGGCGATGGTGGCCGATGAGGCCCGCACGCTGGCCGGGCTGCCGCTGTTGACGGAGCCGGAGCGGGAGCAGGTCATTCACGGGTTCAACGCCACGCAGGCGGCGTATCCGAAGGACGCACTGATCCACGAGCTGTTCGAGCAGCAGGTCGAGCGGACACCGGAAGCGGTGGCGGTGCAGTACGAGGACGAGCGCCTGACGTATGCAGAACTGAATGCGAAGGCCAATCAGCTGGCGCACTGGCTGCTGGGGCCATGGTGCAGGCCGGCGGGTCAGTGCGTAGCCATCGTGGCACCACGTGGTATTCCGATGCTTCTGGCACAGCTGGCCACCCTGAAGGCTGGCGGTACCTATGTCCCGGTCGATCCGGCGTTCCCGCAGGAACGGCGCCTGTTCATGCTGCAGGACTGCCGGGCGAAGGTGGTGCTGTCCGGTGATGCGGCGGTCCAGGCAGAGGACGCGGCAGAGGCAGGGCAGGATGTGCAGTGGCTGGATCTGGGCCATGCGCTGGAGGCGGTGGCCAATCTGTCAGCAGACAATCCCCGCAGTGCCGAAAGCCGAGTGTGCAGAAGCGGCGTACGTGATGTATACGTCGGGCTCGACCGGCAAGCCAAAGGGCGTGATGGTGCCGCACCGGGCGATCAGCCGGCTGGTCATGGCCAACGGGTTTGCGGAGCTGACGGCTGATGATGTGATCGTGCATTGCAGCAACACGGCGTTCGATGCCTCGACGCTGGAGGTATGGGGTGCATTGCTCAATGGCGGGCGAATGCTGGTGGTTTCGCACGACCAGGTGCTGGATACGGCCCAGTTTGGCCGGATCATGCAGGAAGGTGGTGCGACGGTGCTGGGTACCTGAGTGCGGGCTGTTCAACCAGGTGGCAGACCAGCTGGCGGAGGTGTTTGCGCAACTCAGATACCTGATCGTGGGTGGTGATGTGCTCGATGCCAGTGTCATCCGGCGGTGCTGAGAAACAGCCCACCGCAGAACCTGCTCAATGGGTATGGTCCGACGGAGACGACGACGTTTGCGGTGACGTGCCGTCTGAACGATCTGGTCGACGAGACGAGACGCAGGTACCGATCGGCAGGCCGATCGGCAACACGCAGATCTACATTCTGACGGCAGGGTCAGCTGGTGCCCATTGGTGTGACCGGAGAAATTCACATTGGTGGAGATGGTGTGGCACTGGGTTATCTGAACCGCCCCGAGCTGACGGCCGAGCGCTTCATCCCGGATCCGTTCAGTGAAGAGCCGGATGCCCGGATGTACAGGACAGGCGATCTGGGTTACTGGCGCGCAGACGGTCTGATCGCCCGTAGGGCCGCAATGACTTTCCAGGTCAAGGTCCGGGGATTCCGGATCGAGCTGGCGAGATCAGGCGCGGCGTGAGTTGCCGCAGGTGAAGGAAGTGGTGGTGTTGGCGGCGGGAGACCAGCTGGGGACAAACGGCTGGTGGCGTACTGGACGGCGCGGGATGATGATGCTGCAGATACGTCCGACGTAGCGGTTGACACAGCAGATGCCGGAGAGGACGAAGGCGCCCGGCAGCAGCAGGAGACGGCACGACTGCGTGAGCACCTGAGGAAAGAGCTGCCCGAGTACATGGTGCCCAGTGCATTCGTGCGACTGGAAGCGATGCCGCTGAACACGAGCGGGGAAGGTGGACAGGAAGGCGCTGCCGGCGCCGGATGCGGAAGCGCTGGTCACACACGCGTACGAGGCGCCACAGGCCCCGGTGGAAGAAGTGCTGGCCGGTATCTGGCAGGAGCTGCTGGGTGGAGCGAGGGGCGGCACGACAGCTTCTTTCGATCTGCGCATTCGCTGCTGGCGGTGCAGCTGATCGGGGCGGATGCCGAGCTGGGTCAGAGGTGGCACTGAAGGACTTTTTTGCGGCACCGACGATTGCAGGCGTATCGGGCAGCCTGGCGCAGGCCGACGAGTCGTTGATGGCGCCGATCGAACTGGCGGACCGTACGAAGGACCTGGCGCTATCGTGGGCGCAGCAGCGGCTGTGGTTTCTGGAGCAGCTCGAGGATCTGGGCGGTGCGTACCACGTGGAAGGCGCGTTGCGGCTTGAAGGCGAGCTGGATACCGAAGCCCTGGAGGCGGCACTGGATGCCATTGTGGCCAGGCACGAAGTCCTGCGCACGGTATTTGCCAGGACTGACGAAACGGGCGGGGCCCGGCAGGTGATCCTGCCGGCAGCGGGATTTGCACTTGAACGGGTGGATCTGTCCGGACAGAATGAGCTATCGGAGTGCGAGTCGCCGGAAGAGGAGCGAAAGGCTCATCAGAAGGCGCTGCAGGCTGTGCTCCAGGGGGCCAGGGAGGCGCACTTCGATCTGGCACATGGTCCATTGATCCGTACTGACCGGCTCGGGCCGCTGGAGCATGTGCTGTTCGTGAGCATGCATCACATCATTTCGGATGGCTGGTCGATCGGCGTGCTCACCCGCGAGATCGTGACACTTTATTCCGGGTTCCGGCAGAAAGAGACGGATCCGGTAGCCAGATCGCCCATGTTGCCTGTGCAATATGCAGATTATGCCCAGTGGCAGCGGCAATGGCTGGCGGGAGAGCGTCTGGACGCCAGCCGATTTCTGGAAGGGGCAGCTGGCAGGGGCGCCCGGGCTGTTGACCCTGCCCACGGATCACCCAAGGCCGGGGGTACAACGCTATCGCGGTGCGTCGGTTCATGTCGGGCTGGACGCCTGCCTGGGCCGACAGCTTCATGCGCTTGGACAACGCCACGGAGCGACACTGTTCAGCAGCGCAGGCAGGCTTTTGCGGTGCAAGCTGCAGACTCCAGTGGCCAGGCCGATGTGGGTGATCGGCACACCGGTGGCCAAACGTCGCAGGAGCGAACTGCCAGGACTGATCGGCTCGTGAACACACCGGCGCTGCGCACACAGTTGATGGCCGGCAGACTCAGAAGCCGCTGCTGGCGCACGTCAGGGACACTGGCAGCAAGTCTCAGTCACCAGGATGCACCGTTCGAACAGGTGGTCGACGCAGTGCAAGCCTCGAGCGCAGCATGATCACAGCCCGCTGTTCCCAGGTGATGCTGGCACCGCAGAACACGCCGCAGGACCCGCTCGAATTGCCGCTGAGGCTGACGCCTTCCGCCCTGGCGCGGCGCGCGGCAGCAGCTCGATCTGATGCTCGCCCTGCAGGAGACGACGATGGCAGCCTGAGCTCTCCTGGAGCATCAGCACGGATCTGTTCGACAGAGACGGTCGAACGCTGGTTGCATTGGCAACGGCTGCTGCAATCCATGGTGGCCACGACGGCAGCGCATTGACACACTGGCCTGGATGTCCGAACGGAGCGTGACCAGGTGCTGTCACCGGTTCAATGCCACACAGGCCGACTATCCGAAGGAGGCGCTGATCCACGAGCTGTTCGAGCAGCAGGTGGAACGGACACCGGAAGCGTTGGCGGTGCAGTACGAGGATGAGAGCCTGACGTATGCGCAGCTCAATGCGAAGGCCAACCAGCTGGCGCACTGTCTGCGGGGTCTGAAGGATGCGTCAGGAGCACCACTGGTGGGCCCGGATGCGCTGGTGGCGATCAGCGTGGAGCGCAGTCTCGAGATGGTGGTGGGGCTGCTGGGGATTCTGAAGGCAGGGGCGGCGTACGTGCCAGTGGATCCGGAGTATCCGGCAGACCGCATCGCGTACATGCTTGGGGATTCACAGGCGAAGGTGCTGCTGACGCAGCGGACACTGCAGGAGCGTCTGCAGGAAGCGTCCCGGGGAGATGAAGAAGGTTCGGGAGAGATTCTGCTGCTCGATGACGAAGCGACGTATGCAGGGCCAGCCGCAGGACAACATTGGTCGACAGGAAACGGGGCAGACCTCAAGGCATCTGGCATATGTGATCTACACGTCGGGCTCGACGGGTCAGCCCAAGGGGGTGATGAACGAACACCGGGGCGTGGTGAACAGGCTGGTGTGGATGCAGGGGGCGTACGGTCTGGGAGAAGAGGACCGGGTGCTGCAGAAGACGCCGTTCAGTTTCGATGTGTCGGTGTGGGAGTTCTTCTGGACGCTGCTCAACGGGGCGGGGCTGGTGATGGCAGCGCCCCAGGGTCACCGGGATGCGCAGTACCTGGTGGATGTGATCGGGCGTGCAGGGGTGACGGTGGTGCACTTCGTGCCGTCGATGCTGCAGGTGTTTCTGGCGTCGGTGCAGGCGGGTCAGTGTGCGAGCCTGCGGCAGATGGTGTGCAGTGGCGAGGAGCTGCCGCTGGTGCTGCAGCAGCGGTGTCAGGAGAGGCTGCCGTCGGTGCGGCTGGACAATCTGTACGGACCGACCGAGGCGGCGGTGGATGTGACGTGGTGGTCATGTGATCCGGCGCAGACGGAGGGCAGGGTGCCGATAGGCAGACCGATTGCGAACATCCGGATGTATGTGCTGGATGAGCAGCGGCAGCCGGTGCCGCTGGGCGTGGCGGGAGAGCTGTACATCGGTGGCGATGGGGTGGCCCGTGGTTATCTGAACCGGCCAGAGCTGACGGCAGAGCGTTTTGTGCGGGATCCGTTCAGTGAAGAGCCGGGAGCCCGGATGTACAGGACGGGAGACCTTGGGAGGTGGCGACCGGATGGTGCGATCGAATACCTGGGCCGGAACGACTTCCAGGTCAAGATCCGGGGCCAGCGGATAGAGCTGGGCGAGATCGAGGCGCGACTGGCGGAGCTGCCGCAGGTCAGGGAAGCGGTGGTGCTGGCGAGGCAGGACAGTCCGGGAGACCAGCGACTGGTGGCGTACTGGACGGCCAGGGACGAGGGTGCAGCGGGTACATACGATGCAGCGGCTGATGCAGCGGATACCGCGGAAGGAGAAGAAACCCGGCAGCAGCAGGAGGTGGCACGGCTGCGCGATCACCTGAAGGCGGAGCTGCCGGGGTACATGGTGCCGGGTGCGTTTGTGAAGCTCGATGCGATGCCGCTGACCCCCAATGGGAAGGTGGACAGGAAGGCGCTGCCGGCGCCGGATGCGGAGGCGCTGGTCACGCATGCGTACGAGGCACCACAGGGCCCGGTGGAAGAGGTGCTGGCCGAATCTGGCAGGAGCTGCTGGGCGTGGAGCGTGTGGGGCGGCACGACAGCTTCTTCGACCTGCATACCGCTGCTGATCGTGTCATGGTCGAGAGCTGCGCAGGGCCGAAACATGAGTGGTGATATTCGCCAGGCGTTTCAATCCCGGGATCTGGCAGAGCTTGCTTCTGGGATCAGAGGCGGGAGGCTGTTGGTCAGTGAGGTGCCCGCCAACCCGATTCCGGAAGGGTGTACCCGGATCAGACCGGAAATGTTTCCGCTGGTGGAATTGACGCAGCAGGAGATTGACGGGATTGTGGAACGTGTGCCGGGGGCGTGGCCAACGTGCAGGGATATCTCATCCCTTGGCTCCGCTGCAGGAAGGGATGCTTTTTCATCACCGTTTTAACTCTGGGCAACGATCCAGATGCAAGTGTGCTTTATTATTTCATTTGAATCGAAGAAGCTTTGATTTGTAGAGGCTAATGAAATGAGGTTGGTGGTCCAGGCATGACGTGCTGAGAACAGCCATTCTGTGGGAGGCTGTCCCAACCCGTACAGAGG
>BNJS01000367.1_pt1 | contig 30706 bp, 11 predicted proteins | sample 8540461 | NCBI WGS metagenome assembly BNJS01 (sample SAMD00202454, study PRJDB9452) | human saliva metagenome | isolation source: human saliva | place: Japan | reverse complement strand
CGTACGGGTCATCTTGACTTAAAAGCTAATTAATTTGTGGCTTTTATGATTAAAGTAAAACCTGATTGTATATTCTATATTCAGATTTTTCTATTAAGTTCTTTAGCGGTAAGCTAAATTGATACCTCCTCCAGTTATACACTTCATATGAATTGATAGCAGTGCACCTAGTATTGGTTCTGATCATTACTCCCAATGAATTCCAGCTGACTAGCGACGACATACTCCACATGAGTTGGGCAATAATTTCTAGTTACCATTGCCGGACCACACCTACCACTGTTTTCTTGAATTTTGTCACACCTTAACCTGGCTGAAATATGGCTGTACGCTCAGCGCAGTTAGTGGGGAGTCGCTAGCATTTTTTTATGTACAACCTGGCAACCATTGCCATTATCAGCTAGGATAGCAGCTCCAACTTTTGAAGTTAGAATAAAGACATAAGCAAAATTAGTAAGCTAATGGCGGCTTCAATTAATTTTGTATTTATATCTTTATAGAAGATGTGGATTTCTTGTAGAATTTTCGTTACTATTATCAGCAACACCTTTCTGGTGCGGCTTATCAATTATTATATCTTGATATTTTTAACTCAGGAACAGCATTCTCCATGGCAACGCTATATTTACTAGTTTAAACGTGATTTATCGTTAGATTATCATATAAGTATATTATCGTGGTATATTGTATATCTCAGATATTTGTTGAAACATGCCCTTTATTTGGCATTTTATCCATAATTTCTGTATTGTTTGGCCAGATAGGGTTACAGTTATGTTGTATTATCTGCTAATAATTCTTTTTAACTTTTTAGTTTTCTAAGTCGTTAGAAATTCCTATAACTAATAGGTGGGTTATCTTTTATTGAAGAATAATTATTATCATCTACTTCAGTAACATAATATAACTTTAGTTTTTCATCCACTTCTTCGTAGATACTCGATGTTAGAGTGTTTGACCTGTAGCTCTAATTAAATCAGCATCTTGTGAATATCAATCTCTATATTGTTTGTATAAATAGTATTTTTTTGTATATAAGTTGAAAGTTTATATCTAAACTTTTAGTAAGATATAATGTATTATAAAACGTCCTTTAGTACGGTGGAGTTATACTAATAATTTCATTTGTCATAAACTATACCACATTAAAACTAATGACATCACAATCTCTATTTTCATTTAATGAGGAGAGCCTCATAATGGCCTTGTATTAGCGATATAAATATAATATTATTTTCTTGAGCGTATTTTTATTAGTCAACATTTTTTGAGAAATTCTGTGTTCATTATCTAGTGTTCATCATGTCGCTAACAATTAATTTTATCCATATTGTATTAGAAATGATAATATTATTTCTATCTCCTTTCATAATGTAATTAGATTATATATCATAATACATAGATTTGTAAAGTTAAAATAATTTACTTAAAGATTAATTTCTATTATAATTGTTTATTTATGATAATATAAAAGATGTAACTAAATTATTTATAAGTGTAGTATGAAAATAAAAAGTAGTAAGAAAATATTAGAAAATTATTTTCAAGTAATCAGTTTTTGGAAAAAGAGGACAAGGAAGTTCTTAAAGACAGAACTATATCAACTCCTCATCAAAGTTTTTGGAACATAGCATGAACACATCCATATTCAAAGCTGATTTTTGCAAGAATCTGAATTAGAATTGTTAACATAGAATAACGGGCATTTAGGTGGCATGAACATGAAGTGAGTATTAAAATTTACCAGAAGATGAATATGTTTGTACTAAGTATGCCTGGTATTTTGAATGAAAGATATCAAGTACAAACTCAGTTTGTTAATAGATGGGATGTAAGATATAGAATCTTGTGAAAAGTATGGAAAATACAAGCCAAATGAACAGGAATTCACTACAATTTCGAACTGGACGATGGACTTATGGAAAAGCTCTCTAGAAGCAACTAGGCGTATCTTTAGTTGAGGGTGAAAATAGTGTTTATATGGAAACTTGCCAGACAATTTTCTTCGCTATCAGTGGTTGTTAAGTATATTTATGGAGCTTCTCCATATGGCGGAGTCTAAGTACTTTTCAGATGAAACTGGAGTTTGGTTCGTAGTTTAAGAACGAGCCAATATGGTTATGTAAATGAACAGGATGTTATTTATGCTCGTATAATAGTTTGGAAGATTATATAAAATTTAACAGGATATGTAAATAAAAAACTTTATTGCTGAAAAGAGTTTACTCTAGTAACAAGATTCAGAGGTGAGGATACTGTGAGAATTTCCTGAAAAAGGTGTTAAATATAACCAATTGAGCTGTTTGACTTCAAATCTTTTGCCATTGGTATTTTAAGAAAAGTGGGTTTATCCATTTATTTTTAAAAACTTTGGTTTGGATGAAGAAATGATGAAATAATTCTCAAAGATAGGTTATAAAGATATAGTAGAAGAGAACAGCGTTATCCTCATCCATTATTTTGATCAGAATGTTTAGAAGAGGATTGGCTGGATTCTTAAACAAATGAAAAGAATTATGAAGACTTTGTTTGCAGAATGAATAAGCTACTTATCGAAGAAAAAGAATGAGCTTGGATCCATCAATGACTGTACAGCTCAACTAATAAAAAGATATCAAAGAAACGGCGTATTACCAACAGATATGGAGTTAATGAGTAATATAAAAGAAGCATTAAAGAAAATTCTTCATTAAATGCCTATGCAATATGGAACTTTCTACAAAGCTATTAAGTACACGATAAAATAAGGCTAAAAGTTCAGTAATAGATGAGGAGTAGTCAATTTCTTCCATTATAAATTACAAAAATGAGTGAAATATGTAAAAAATGAAACATGACAAGTAAGATGGTTATATTTCTCCACATTAATAATGAAATAAAGTTGTTACCAAAATATTAGGTGAGCAAGGTTTTAGGTTCCGAGAGGCTACGAGACAAGTTTAGCGGGCTGTACAGAATATTTAATTACAAAAATAAATAATGATGATAAAACCCAAGCTCAATTTTGGGTTAGATATTTCTATCTTAAGCATGGAACTATCTTTGGATGATTATTCTAACGCTATTAAATTTGCTTTAAAAGGTAAAATATATTAATTGAAGAATTTATAGAAGGGGCAAGTATGGTTTTTATTTATAGAGAAAATAATGCAGTTCTTTTAGAGTTCAATATAATAATACTAAAGGAGATGGACAACATACAATTAGAATTGGTTGAGGCAAAAATAAAACCCTCTTCGGGTGATGCTAAAAACCTGTAAAAAATAGAATTAGGTGAGATAGAAAAATTGCGAATTAAAACAGGTTTAGTTTGAGACAGTTCTAGAAATGGAAGATAGCATATCTTCAGAAAACTCTAATACTCAGTACAGGAGGAGATTCTATTGACCATGACAGATATAGAAGTTCTAAGCTATAAAGAACTCGCTGTTAAGATTACATGGATGCTATGATGGCAAAGAGACATGGAGTTGATTTAATAATTCTGACGTTGAAGAGTAACTAGAGAAATTATGGGGTAATAAAGGCAAAACTTTAATCTATGATGATGATACATATTTATCCACTAAGGAAAAAGTAAAGGTGTCTGACTTGGTATATATTAAATGCTTTTCCTGAAAAATTTAAAAATTATAGTATACTCAAATAGTACTATATATTCAGATATGATAGAAAAGGAAACTCATATCTAGTTTATATTCTGAAAAAAATGTAAATATTATTTTCTTGAAAATTATGAAATATAAAGTTGAATGAACAATAAAAGTAATTAAACAAGACACAATAATAAGACTTTTACACATCAAAGGAACAAGTATAAATATATTTAAATCTAAAAAAAAAACAACATAAGAAATCGTAAATTCATTTTCTATTACAAAAATACAAACATTTTCATTGTGGTATTAAATGATATAATCAGTAGTATGCAAAGGGTATACACGTCATATTAAATATTTTATTATTATAAAGGAGGTACTGAATGGTAGGAATTATCATGTAAGTCACGGTACGTGGTATTAAACAGTCTGGAACTATGATTTTGGAGAACAAGAAAAAGTAGAATCAGTTGTATTTATACTGGTGAGACAGAAGACTTGCAAAGACTTAGGCTTCTTGCTAAGTGAAGATCAGAAATTCTTTTTCCTTGTAGATCTTTGGGGTGAAGTCCATTCCAACCAAGCAGATAAATTATTCGGAAAAGCTCCAGAAAGAGCCTGTGTATGGGAGCTTAACACCAATGTTAATTAGGCATGCTAGAATCGAACTTTCTGTAATGACACTGCATGAAATAAACTAAAGTGATGCTACAACAACTATCGATGGGGTGAAAGTTCATCCAGAAGAACTTCAGCCAAACAGCTGCTCAAGTAGTAGCACAAGCTACACCTCAAGAACATCCTGAAGGAACAAAGGATTTGGGAGATGGAAAAATTAAATTTACAACATTAGCACGTATTGATACATTTTATTACATGGACAGTTACCACTAACTGGACAACTGCTTTAATAAATATGCAAATTGTGTAGTTTCTGATACAGTATCAAAGACAGACTACGTAAAAACTTTATTGAGCAAGCAGCTCCTCCAGATACTGATGCTCATAATTCCATTAAATAAACTTGTAGAGTTTATAATGATCCACGTTTGGTGATACAAAGCATTGTTATTTGAAACACCACAAGATGCTCTTGATTATTGAAAAGGAATTGAAATTCAGAACTAGTATTTGGTTCTGGCACCTCTGTTGGTGAGTTCAAATTAACAAATGTATTATCAGCGATAGATCAAGATGACGTTGAAACATATAAAACTTGCCTACGTGATTTAGGTTGTTAAATTTGATGTAAGAAAAGTATCTAATGATTACCATCAGATTTATTTAAACAGCCAAACTTCTAAAGCTAGCGAAGGTTTTAAGAATATAATTAAATAGTATTTTAATTAGAGAGGACACAGTAGTTTAGTATTCTATCAGTCATTTAGTCATGATGACTGCTTTCTTGTAGGGGATGGAAGAGTATCTTAGACCAATTCCAATTCCACCAACCAATTATTGTTCTTTGGTGGATTAGCAACAGGACGCCTTGCTAGAATGTATTATTTTAGGTGGAAGCTCTACAATTGTGCATACTTGGATGAGCTATTAGAACGCTTCATTATCCCTGACGCAGCACTTGCATCAGTTGCATCAGCTATTATTTTTGTAAAGCAGGGCTTCTGCTGGGATAGCCTCAGCTATTGCAGCAGCTATTACACTTTGCAACAATGGGATTAGTACTGCCTATGGTGGTTCGTGCTTTATCAGTGGTTATCGATTCCTTAAGCTGACCATGCATGAGAAGAATTTCCGTGGAGTAGAATTCTAGCTATGTAACTTGCTGCCAAGGATTACATCTGCTATTCCATGGGATTGTGTAATGTATATTCCTTCAAACAGTTCAAAAGTTAGGATTACATACCAGCATGAACTACTGGCAGTATGACAGTTGGTGGTGAGATAGTAGTTGCGGTGGGTTTCGCAATGTTAATTAGGCTAATGGCAACTAAAGAGTATATTTTCTTCTTCTTAGGTTGCATTAGCTTCATTAAAACATTAATTGCAACTGGTATCGTGGATTAATGATCGCAGTCATATGAAACCTTTCAGACAATAACAAGGTGGAAAGGCGGAAATCTTCATCAGGTGACCCACTAGGGACATGTAAACAACTATGTGGGAGGAACTACAGTATCAGGAAAAAAATTACATTAAGTAAAAGATCAAATATTGGTGTTATATTTGCGCTCAGTTTCAACTAAAGGTTCAATGGGAACTATGAACGTATGCAAAATGGTGGTTGGAAGCATTCTTTAATCCCAGCATTGAAAAATTATATCAAATAAAGAAGGGTAGCAACAGCTCTAAAAACGTCCTTAATTTTCAACACACCCATATATTGCGAAAACAATCTTAGGGTAACACTTGCTCTTGGGAAGATAAAGCAAACCAGACTGATATTGATGATTCAGCGATCCAAGGGAGTTAAGATTGGTATGATGGGATGCTAGCAGGTATTGGTATTAGTATTCTAGTTTGGTACGTCAATCTTAGGAGCTATCATGGCATCACTTGCAACAGGTGGTTCTATTATTTACTGTTGTTCTTCTTTATCGCATGGAACGCAATCCATATAGGATTCTTATGGTATACACAGAACTTGGATGCAAAAAAAGAACCCAGAAATTACAAGCGATAACTCAGGTGGTATCTTAAAGTACTAAAGGGGCATCAATTCTTGGTAGCATGTTCGTAATGGGTGTATTTTAGTTCAACGTTGGACTGTCTTAACTACAATGATAATCTCAGTTCAATTGGCTGATGGGCGACATATTACTTCAGGCGAAAAGAACATGTACAGGTGGAGTATTGCAAGATATTTAACAAAGCAGCAAATGGTAGAAAATTCTCATTGTCACCGGAAAAAGTTGCAACAGTACAAGATAACCAAATCAACTTATTCCTGGTTTTGCAGCGTTACTATTAACATTCATTATGTATGTGGTTGAACAAAACCGTAAAGTAAGCCCAGTGCTTATTATCTTTGGATTATTTTGCTGCATTATTTGAAAAGCTCATGTGGCAGATATATAATAAAATCTTTTGTAAAGCTGGAGCAAATGTTCAGCTTACGCACTGAGTAAAAATATAGTATAGCAAACTACCCAAGTATTAGCATGGGAGGTGTTATAAGTGGTAAAATCAATGAATATAAAAGTAATTTGCTACAACAAAAGGCAAATAGTATGACAGGGTTCTACCCAGCAGCGTAAACATAAGAATGTTATAGTGGAGGTCAGGCTTTTGAATTTTAAATGTGAAATCAGAACTATATCAAATTTATGGAAGGAAGTTGAGCGTGTTCATTATAAAATCTTTTAGAATGGGTATATAAGGATTTTTGACAGTGTTAAAAATTCAGGAAGTTTTAAATTTTATTGTCAAAGTAGATAAATGCCTTAAAGAGATGAGAACTTTTGTGAGACCAGTATAGTACATATTTGACCATTGTTCTCATTGAAAAAAATTATTTAGAAGAAATAAATAAAAGATTGGGTTTAAACTTCATGATAAAATATAAACAACTATTTTCTATATTTACGCTCTCGTAGAGACTTCATTGTGTTTAAATCACGATGGGTAAACTTCATGATGTGATTTTCTATATTTTTTGGTTTTGGGTTGTGTTTTTCTTTGCGCTATTGCTTCAGTTTCAAATTTTCTACTTTCTTACCACATACCACGAATTAAGGCAGGGCCATTATATAGTGTATCAGTTACTCATAAATATTTTTCAAAAAATCTATAACAAAGGATATTTTCTTTTGTTTTGATTTAATAATATCAATAACGCGTATAGGTTAGGGATCAGTATATGAGGATACTATGTCTAAACTCCTTGTTGTTGTCCAGCTTCATTGGTTTAATCTAATATTTCTTAGGTGTTTTCAATCCTATCTGTTGATTAGCGGTAGAAATGACACTTATCAATTGCTAAGTTCAAAAAACAAGAAGACGTCTAAATTTTCCTTCTATTATATACTTAGTTTAGTGTAATGAATAATTGTTTCAAAGACAAGAGTAAGTAAGAAGTTTTTAACACTCATTTCTTACCTCTAGATATGCCTGGAAATGGCGTTATTTTGTATTGATATTTATTAATTTTTATTCTTCCCTTCCTCAACCAGAGCATAGGTTTTTTTTACTCTCAATGAACTAATCTTTTCATGTACAAAGCCAATTTGTTGTTCTTGTAGTTTTTATTGCAATAGCATAGCCCGCTTACGATCAGGTGTGGTATCTAGATTAGCCATGAGTATTTGGTTTTGTAATTAAATATTCTTCACAAAGGATTTACTGCAGCGAGCATTGTAGGAAAATTTCTTCATTTTCTTTTTGCTGGTGATGGGAAAATAGTCCCAATAATCATGTGAGAACAACTCACTTGCAATAAATAAATAGCGTCACGCAGTGAAGGGTTAATGTGTAATTGTTAATGGTATCGCGGGGCTGTGGCTAGTGTAGTACCATGAATACACATAAAGGAGCTTATAAGGCATGTTCAAATCTACTATAGTTTCCCAATAATTTTTCGTTTTTAAAATTCTGTTATTTGTCCAAGTGTTGAATGTATGTGGTTGAAAACTTCATCAAATAGATAAACAAAGATAAATCTTGATATAATCAATGCAATAGTTATAAATTGCAAGTAAACCAGTTTTAATGTCCAAGTCAGGGAATTTCATCATAATAGAAGATGTGGAGTAATAAATATCCTAAAGGCACAAATACAAAAGCAAACAAGAATATAACTTACAGTGTCTTGGGTTTGTAAATTTATTGATACTACTCCTTGATTATTGAAATGATTCTCCTTGGAATAAATATTTTTACAAAGTTAAGAAGAATGCCAGTAAATACAGCAATATAATCCAGATAAATGAGATTTTCAACTGTAGAAATAAACTAATATAGAGCATGCTTGAGTATTAATAACTAGGAATTATGAGTTCAGGAATTCAAGAATTTTCTATTCAATTTTAAAATAACTAGACTAAAAATAATACCAAAACATTCCACAATAGCTGCTATAAAAAATTCTTTGACGATAGCAGAAGAAAATGCTCCAGTAATAATTGCGGCAGAGCGATTTCGTGGAAACAATTCCAGCATCATTAGAGTGATTCACCTTCTAAGATTGCCCATAGGACGCTTTTGGTAATACACTTTTGCTAATAGGTTATACGCAACAGCATCGGTAGGTGAAGAAGAGGTGCCTTAAGAGCAGAGAAATGATGCTCAAGTGAAATAGATGGAATTATAAAGTTATTAAACAGTCCAACAACTCAAAACAGTTGCAATATGAATATGAACATATATAGACAATAGGACGTTTATGGGCAAAATTCCTACGTGATGCAAGCACATATAAATGATGAAGCAATAATGGAGCAATAACAAGAGCCATAATTAAACTTGAACCATTCAAAATGAAGAGGTATAGAGTAGATAAGTTATAAAGAGCAAAGCATGACGAAAAGGGCTGCAGAATACTTGGAATATACCTAACAATAAATAGTCCATTAATAACTAGAACCGATAAATAGCAAAAACATAGTAAATCGGAATTTCCATAAAGACTCCTTTTGGGTTCCGAAATTTTCTCATGGTATAACATAATATTGTATATTTTGTTTAACAAAAAAGCAAGTAAAAGAAGATAATAAAAATGTTTTAAACAATTATCTTTGAAAACAAGGGTTGAAAAAATAAAGAAAAATAAAATGAAAACATGGTATCAGTGACAAAACTTGAATTTCTCTTAGATATATTACTATAATAGTAGTAATTAAATATACAATAAGGAAAATAATAATGAAAAAATACATTCTCATCTCCTACAAAGAGACAGGGCGTTAATATGTTTGCATTGTTAATAGTGCTTGCTTATATATTAACACAACAAATTGAGTAACAGGATCAAATTTATCAAAACAACACAGATCATTTATTTTAATGGTGAAAAAAGTATCCCTATAATATCGGAGATAGTGAACTATGCTATAACCATAAGCAATATTATCCTTTAATTTATTAACTACGCCTGTTGCAGTAAATTACACACCCGAGGAAAGCGAAATATTTGCCTTATTCTGTTTATGTTTTTCATTTTGCAATTTTAGTCAGTGTGGCTGCTAACAAAGGATGATTATGGCATCGGTGGATCGATGATTATGGTATTTATCACTTGCTATATTTGCAAAGTTTATACCTAACGATAAAAAATATTAACAAGCGCGGTATAACGGCATCATATAATTTTGGAGCAGCGGTTGACGATTTTATTTTAGTTTTAAAAGAACATTTATAGATGATTGGCGCTACACTATGATTGGATTTAGTATTTTAGTATTATTATATTTATAATATGGTTGGCAATTTGCGAAGATTTTGGGTAACAATAACTTCCAGAAACCACCTAACCTTTGTTTATAAATTATTAATAAAGATCCAAAATAGCGGAAGATGAAATTAAAAGGCCACATATGCTGATGGTTTAGGGATCATTGTTACTTCTTCTCTTAGAGTTTGGAGAGTTTCTATTTTTATATATTTCTGGTATCATTACCAGAGTAGTGAAGAACATTCTCATAATACAGACTCAAATAGAACATGATTTTAATGAGTGACTGCAGGGATAGTAGAACATTATCAAATATACTGATTACAATTTGATTTTCAGAAGGAAATATTTTAATAGTTTGTGAATGATACTGATGATAGGATTTATATTTTCTAAGTTTCTGTTGTATCAACTAAATGCTACTTTCTTACATGTGTTTTGTATTATCAGGATTTGTGTATTCAGTATCGGTTTAGCATAAAGGCTACCATAGAACTTCAAGCGTTTAAAGTGTGCTATTATGTTTGAATGTTTTGGGCGTTTGGATATACTATTACGTTGACTTGTTTATATGGGTTTAATTTTACGTCTATTTTGGTGTATCTGTCAATTTCATTTTATTTAGTAGGAAGTATTATTTATATAATTTTTATATTTTGCGTTTCAAGCTAGAACAAAAATAGTTTATTAGAAATGAAGTATATAATGACTTCAAAGCAGACTGAATAAGAAAGACCACATAAGACAAATGTTCCATGGTCTTTCTTTCCTCATCAAATAATATTCTATTTGTAGTAGTTCTTAGAATTTGAATTTCTATTTTGATGATTTTTGGAGAATTACATTATTTGTTACTATTATTTGTATTGAGTCTAGTAGAGGCTTGCTAAGTCAAATGTTGTAGTTAATTACAGAACGACTATCACGCTGACAGTGGCACTACTGGCAGCTTGATAAACAGCATCTTATCAGTTTCAACATATATAGTGAGTCTCTGTTTCTGTCTTTGGCATACTCTGCACATATTTTGTTGCTATTCTGGAGGTTTTCAGAAGGCGCGGGTGCTTTGTTGTCAGATACTTTTCATAACATCTGCCATTATAACTAGTTGTTTGCGTTGATTAGAAAGAGATAGCACTGCAGAATCAACTACGTCACTCCTTGCCGCTGAAACTGTATATTCAGATGTATAACCAATCATCCAACTGTCTTTTTGTTGAGTTAGTAACATCTATCCGAAGGTTCTTTTACACTTTCATCAAAGGTGATTGAAACAGACTTTCAGCCATATCAAAAGTTTATACTTTACCATTAGGAGAAGTACCATTGTAAGTAATTACTTCAGACATTGGAGTCACATAAGATAAGCTGTTTCTTCTGACATAGCTTTTGTAACCTTATCACACCTTCACTAGGGTTCTTTCCGGTAGCATTAAATACTTTAACAATAGTAGAAGGTTTATTGTAATAACCTTTATTTAAAACTTTGCAAAGCCGCAGCCATTTGCTGTGGAGAGACTCGTCAACATTACCACCGGTGCAGTGGTGGTTCCATCTTTAGTAACAGGAATTCCTATTTTTTCAGCAAAATGCTTAGCACATCATATACTGTTTCACTTTACAGACAACTGGAACATTATTCACCATTGACTAAAACTCTACTCATAGGCGTGCAGGTATAATCTGTCCAGATTTTGAATAAAATTGGTTCCAATGTTTAGTAAGGGCTATATAGAAAATGTTGTTTGAGGTCCCTTGTACTCTATTCAGAACATAGTCAATCAAAGGTTTAATAGCCGACCCTGGACACTTTTGCATCAACAGCGTAATTAGCCTGGCTATAATTTTCACTCCGCAATAGCTTCAATAAAAGTTAGTTTAGTATTAGAGCTGACCTTGCTGCTTGAAGGCATAAGTTTCCTTGAGAGCGTTGGTTATCAAGCATATCTTGATATAAATTTGGTTCAGGAATTAAATTTATAAATTTTAACCAAGTGATAGGGGATCTGCATTTTCAAAGTTTTATTTGTTTTGGTTTTTATTTTGTCAATATAAACAGCATGTGGGATTATAAGTGTGCTGATTTGCTCTATCTTCTTTGATTTTTAACTAATGCCGTCAGTAATAAGTCTTAATATAACGTTATATTGATCTTTAATTTTATCATTATTTAACATAGCATATAAAACCGTCACGACGATTTTAAACTTGTTCAGGATAATCATAAGGATTATATTGATTTGGTTATTGAGGTATACCAGCAAGAAGAGCTGGGTGAAGACAGTAAGTTCATTAAACCATATTATAAAAGTATTGAAACGAGTTTTTTATACCACATATTGACCAATCTGAGTAATAAATTTTATTTAAATACATTTTCTAAAATATCATCTTTAGAATATTTATTTTCTAGTTTTAATGATAAATATAACTATTAGATTACACTTTCATCGTTTTTTCTGAAGTCAGAAGGTATTTAATAACTTGTTGAGTTATTGTACAAGCTCCTTCACGGGCAAGTCGACAAATTAACAAGAGACAGCTTTAGCCAGACATTTGATTGGCCACAATATGTAGACAAAAATCTTGAATCCTCAATAAAACAACATCTTTGTATTCTCTGGAACATGATGCAGTACAGTCCCGTTTTCAGCTCCAACAGTTGCTATTAAGTTGGTTTTTTATCATATATTTCTGACGATAATGGATCTTGGAGTGTTGCTTTTTATAATATCAGGTATATCTTTTAGCTGGATTACTAAAAAGCACAAATGCTACAAAATAAAATGAAACATATCATGAAAAAATATTGAACATATATTTCCATGTAAAGTTTCATATTATAAACTCACTTTCATTGGTTTTATCTAATAATCTAACCAGCGAAAAGAAATCTTATTTTATAGTGAAATGGTGGTTCTAGATGCGAAATATCTTGAACTCTAACTAAGTTTCAATTGATTTTCGTCACCATTTCAGCTCTTGTTGATAATAAAAACTTCTTGAAGGGCAAAATAAAGGTACGGTATTTTTTTAAAACGAACAGTATAAATATAGTTCCACCTTGTCTTAAAATTTTATCCATATGACCAATTTGATGTTTATGGATGTGGTAGAGAAAATAAGTAGCTGGAATTATTAGTTCTTTAACCTCGAAATCAACTCTTTAAACACAAGGCCATTATAGTCTGTTGAAGAATTTTATAAATGCTTTAGTAATCATAGCACTTTTCTGTTTGGATAATTTGCTTCTACTATTTGAATTGGAATAGGTTTTTATGAATAACTGCAATATTATTATTTAAGTAATATTTTGAAATTTATGTCATCCTCAGCTCCATATCGATTATCAGATTGGTTTTGAACGATGTATTTTTTTATTAGGATAATTAGCATATATCCCTGTGTTGACTATGTATATACAAATTTAAGTTATCTTATATATATACTATATTATAGACTAAATTTAAAATAGTTATTGAAATAAATAATTTTTGAGACGTAGAATAAATTTTTTAAAAGAAATGGTTTGTAAAAACTATATTTTTAATGTTATAATAAAAGTAATTTTAAAAAATGGGAGGTGGTATTGTTGTAGGATCAAGAACGTTTATTCACTTAGCAAAAGTACATCCTCTGCAGGGCAATCAGTCATAAGTTGCTTATTAGAGGCGGGGATGGTGGGCAGAATAAAATTTACTTACCTTAGCTGCTAAGTAATTCAAAATATTGAAGAGTAATAAGAAAGTTATGATAAATTGGTGCGGTAGGGCACAACAATGCCATTATTGCGATCAGAGATTATTGGAAGAATCTGGTCATTTAATTTCAAAATGGGCGATGAGCTTATGCGTCTTAAAGATGAAAAGGGCAGGATGCTTGCATATGCCAACAGCTGGAAAATTATCTGTCAGGCTGAAATAATATGCTGACTTTATTATAAAGCAGCTACAATGAATTTATATCAAATTCAAACTAAATTCCGTGATCGTCCGTTTAGGATTACTTCGTGGTGAGAGTTTATTGGAAGATGGATATTCTGAACTTATGATTCATAGGGTCTTACGTCAAGAACATATTTGAATTATTATAATAGCAGTAAACAATATATTTGACCATTTGAACAAATATCGATGCAGTAAAAGACTGATTCAGGAAATATTGGAGGAGGATTATACTCAGGTTTCAGGCTTTGCTTAGGGGTGGAGAAGATACAATTGCTTATACTGAAGAGAGTGATTACATGACTAACAAGAGGCCAGCTGCAGTGATAGAACAACCACAATGCCTATTGGATTTGAGAAAAAAGAACAGACTTCATGAAACTCCAGATCAACAAACAATTGGTGATACAGCATACTGTGGGTTAAGTTATCATACGATGTTATTAACTCCTAAAAGCTGATGGAAGTTTATCTGGTTCTTATGCGTAGTGACGTATGGTATTATTAAGTCATGAAAGCAACTGCATGGAACTATGGTGAAAATGGCAGCTGAGCAAGAAGAGTTAGAGAGTTGTAGAAGGTGTTAATGAGGTTATATAGGACATTGGTTATTAAAAAAGGTATAAAGTAATTGGTGATATGATTAAATATATGTATAATCACGAACATTGGGGCTAGCAAAAGGATGCACTACATTAAATGTAAATCCTGGTGACTATGAAGTCGATGCTTATTATGATCTTCGTAAGTTGAAGAAGAGATATTACCGGAAGTTTATCAGGAAAAATTAAGTTCATGAAATTATTGGGCAGGTCAAATTTTTGACTTGGGAAAGGATATTCTGAACTGATGATATTACATATTTGAATGAATGACGTGCTAATCATTTCTACATGGGATATTTATGGTATGGAAGTGTTAGCCGTGTAATTTCTACAGTTATCGAGCAACATATGAAAAGGTGTGTGGCCCAGTAGCTCATTTCAAGTACATGGTTGCGTTGATGTGAAAAACAGAGAACAATTAGAACTTAGTGAAGAACTTTGTATGCTGAATTGACTTCAGCGGGATATACAAATTCTTTGATGATCATTGCTGCTGAGACATTGCAGGGTTAAATTCGACGATGCTGATTTATTGGTATTCCACTTCAAGTTGTTGTGAATTAAAAAGCTACTGAGGAATTATTGAAGTTAAGGAAAGAAAACTTTAGAAAAGTTGATACATCAACTGGCAGTATATCTAGGTAGAACAATTTGTAATAAAAATAATAAGGTAAAAAAATACGACTAAAATAGTTTTAATTAAAACTATTTTGATTGGTATTTTATAATGTGAGGTCATATTTTGTAATGGAATTAGATGAATTTAGGAGGAATTATGAAGTGAGAACATTTTCTGTTAATTAAGAAAACACTTGAATTAGAAGAAAAATTGGCAAATGAAATTTTACTGTTTCTTTGAACAATATTAAAAAAGATAATAAAATAAAACAGACTTTAACTGGTAGTAAATTTTACTTCTTCAGAAAGAATTTGCATTATTTTATTCCAAAAATTAAGAAGAAAGTTTTCAAGGAGAGTACCTTGTTAAATATTGTTTTAAATATTGAAAGATTTCTGAGGGAAATAAAGGTATTGGAAATTTGTAATATTAGAAAGTTTTCTGGGCTAGCTCAGTATTATTGAGTATTTTATTCAGTGGATTGATGTTAAGGATAATGTTTGTCTCTTAATATTGGCCCCATCTATTTGGAATAATTTTATAAATGAGGAAAAAATCAAGATTCTAGGTAGCTATACTAATTTGAGTTACTTTAAAGATATTAGACCAATCTTAAAGACAGATATTGAATGTGTTCTTGAAAATCAGAAGAAAATAAACAAAAAGTAACAAAGAAGTTAGAAGGAAAGCGGAAGAAATTAAAAATATTAAAGAAATAGAAAAAATGTATTTAAGGTAGCGGAAATCGTTGTGGAAGAAATACAGGACGAAGATATAGTGTTAAAATAAAAAGTCATAGTGGGGATATAACAGTGATATTTTCAATAATGGCACAAATAACAGAACAGAAAATAGTTCATAGAAACGGTTCTACTCAATGTCAGCTTACGAGATTATAGGCAATTCTATCACCTTGGGTGTTTAGGCAATAAATCCTAAATTTCAAAATATTGCCAACGTAGTTAATAGGCATAAAACAAAGCTCAAAAGGTCAATGGATAAAGTTCATGGAACAGTTAGTAATCCTTATCTTAGAGATACAATTATTGAACCAGCTATCGAGGTTGTATTCAGGGGAGAAAAGGATAATTATTCTGGAAGAAAAATGGAACTAAATGCTCATACAAAATGAGTCAATTGGAAGGATATCTACAGCAAAGATTATTTGTCGTGCTCTAGCTTGGGGCATGAGGGTGGTGCTTTACAGATACTTATGGTGTTTCAAGCACTCCAGTTGTTTGGGTTCGAAAGGAAAAGATATAAAACCTATTTATGGGCAATACATTGCTAATGGATGATAATATTACAGCAACAACTAATCCTAAAAATTAAGACCCAAAAGATGCTACTTATGTAGTATTTGTTGAGACAACAGGATTATCAATGAACACGATGAACTAATAGAGTTAGCAACTGTAAAGTAAAAATGGAACAGAGGTGATGGTTGCAAGAAGTTATATTAATCCCGAACGACCAATTTCAGAATTAATTACACAACTTACGAGTATCACAGATGATGATGTACAGTGCTCCTGTTGAAAAAGTAATGATTTTATAATTGGTTGGACGAAGATGATGTTTGTCTTGTTGCTAATGCAAAAAAAATTGACTTAGGATTTATAGACAAGGTTTGAACGCTTGGTTTAGAAAATAAAAATAATGCTAGTATTGATATATTTATTTCCAAGAGCAGGAAATAAAGCTAAGCAACATGGACTTATTAATTTGGCAAAAATGTATAAGTACCTTAGTTCAACACCACAGAGCGATTTTTGATACTAAAAGCAACAGCTGGTACATAAAATGCTGAATCAACTGTGCATTGGTATTGAACATCCTTAACTGAGATTGATGTAAATGGGTTGGGAATTTGCACATAAAGATCACGAACATTCCCATGATATTTTGGTGAAAAATGCAAAGGGTTAAAGATTTATTTAAGTTAGTTTCATTATAAAGATTTACAGATATTTATCGTCAGGAAAGCCGACAATTCATGCAGTCTTCTTAGACAGTATCATCCAAGATTTACTAATCAGGGTGGTAATAGCGAAAATGAAGTTTCAGTTAATATAATTCAAAAGAACAAAGGTGGAAAGTGTATAGACACCGATTATGTAAATCCAGCTATGAATCACTATGAAGTTTCATGCTGAATGAAAGAATGGCGTGGATGAATTAGAAATTATTTTGAAAAAGCTAATAGAGTCTTTTAAAGAAAAGGAGTAAGAATAGTAGTGGCAACGGGTGATTGTTATTATTTAGATGGTATCAACATGACTTTATCCTCAAATTTTACGCCTTTCTGTTAAGAATAATCCAGGTGCGTGATATTAAACCAGTAACGACATTTTGCAAACAGAGAAATGACCCCAGAAAATTTCATTTTAGATAAAGAACTTCGTGAAGAAATTGCTTAGAAAATACTCATAAAATATCTGATAAAATAGAATTGGTTGTGCCCATAAAGATAGCTTACTCCAAATATAGAAGAATTGCTGAGCAGAACAATCTAAGTTGTAGTATGGCACACAAAATATACGGAGAAGAGTTACCGGAAATCGTTGAAAAACGTCTAGAAAAGTTAACTGTGTAGGTAATGGATTTTTCGGTTGTTTATCTTATTTACGCAAACTTGTAAAAAATCTCTTGATGATGGATGTTGTAGGATCAAGGGATCTGTTGGTTCTTCATTATATTGTAACAATGATGGAAGTACGATGAATCCATTAGCCCACACCCGATTTTAACTAAGTATGCGTCTTAATTTTCTTAAATGCAGAATACATACAGGATTTGACCTACCTAATAAAATTGTCCGCATTGTGATGTGAAAATGACCAAAAGATGGACAGAATGACCATTTGAAACTTTCTTAGGGTTTAACGAGGACAAAGTTCCAGATGTTAGTCTTCGCTCCTGGAGAGAATATCAAACAACTTGGCATAATTTACAAAGAGATTTTGTTGAAGATTATAGCATAATGCAGAACAATTGCTGTATGTTGCTGAAAAACTGCATAATTGTTTACGCGTGACTATTATGAAAAAGAATGAAATGAAAAAAGAATGACTGACTTGGAGCATGTGCAGCAGGATGTAAAGAATATAAAGGAACTTCTGGTCCCAGCATCAGAGGAATACTTGGTTGTACTAATGATGTGGATATTTTTGTTCCACCTTATCAATATCCTGCAGATAGTAGAAACTAAGTTCTGGAGAACTACCCTTTGACTTCATTTCGATTCTGATAACATTTGAAGTTTAGTATGTGGTCACGATAGATCCGACGATGATTGAAAAGCTAAGATTTATCAGGTATAAATAAAAACAATCGATATATCAGATCAGAAGTTATATGGGAATATTTTCTGGGTAGAGGCGTTAGGTGTTACAAGAGAGAACAAGTTAACTCCAGCAGGTGGAACTTTGGTATTCAGAATTTGGAACAAACGTAATTCAAATGTTAGATGATATAAACCCAATAACGTACTCAGGGCTAGTCCAAATTCCAGGTTATCATGGAACGGATGTTTGGTTGAAAATGTAGAATTAATTCGTAATGGGACATGTGAGTTTAAAAGATGTTATCGGATGTCGACGATGATATTATAGTTTATTTGATTCACTTTGAAGCTTGGAAGAAGGACTAGCTTTACGATAATGGAAATTTCATCAAAAGATGAGTCTTACAGAAGATTTGAAGCAATGAAAATATGACTTAGTATATAGATTCATAAGAAGATTAAATACATATTCCCTAAGCTCATGTATGCTTTATGTACTTATGGCATTGCATGTGCATGGTTTAAGTTCTGTCAACCACTAACTTATTATTGTGCATGCCTATAGCGTAAGGGCAGGTGGTTTTGATAATATCACGGTTGTAAGATTGAAAAGGGCTTAAAAAGCTAAATAGAAGAAATAAAAACAACAGATAAAATAGATTATATTAAGATATGGGATGCTTTGATCAGCTATGAGACGCAAATGAGATGATGGAACGTGGATATGTTTCAAGGTTGATTTGAAAAATCAGCGTAGTCACTTGATTACATAATGGAAGAATGTATGTTGATTCCTCCGCTATCAATAGGTACCAGAACTTGGTGACAACGTCGCGAAAAAATAGTTCAGAGCTCGTTTGGAAAACCATTTTATCTATTGAAGACTTCTAAACGAGGTATTGTATCTTCAGCAGTTGGTTGAGTATTTAAAGAGAAATGGGGACATAAAGGATTACAGAAAGAGCGCAATTATCATTTTTGATGAATTTAATAAAAATATGGTTTATAAATTTATAATTACATAAAGAGAGTTACCGAAAGCAAAGATTTGTTGGTAGAATTATAAATAATGTTAATAAGAAGTAATATCTTTCTCTGTAACTCATATAAATATAAGTAAAACACATTGTTTGTTAATTGTGGTGCCTATAATAAATGTGAAATATGAATAAAGATGGAGAACAACTTGGAAAGATTGTAGTTAAAAGGTTGGAAACCTTTAATGGGAGGAAATATAAGTGTCTGGGCAAAAATGCTGCGTTGTAATGCCTTGTGGATTAATATATTAGAAGAGGTACTAGTAAATTTATAATGTTCCAAAACTCTGATATAAAACTATCAGTATGTTATTTGAGTCATTAGGGTAAAGTGAATTATAAACAGAAGAAAATACATTAGAGATGGATCTGTAAACAGGAGTGATAACAGGGCATCATTTCAGATTTGTTAACAAAATGAGCTTCATTTTGAGTATTAGAATGACAGCACGCGAAGGGAAGCGCTAAAGTTGCTATACCAGGTGGTTGTTCAATAGGAAGTATGAACCGATAGACCAACCTTGAAAGGTTTTGAAGCTTTAGGGCGACAATTATTCAGGATACTGGATTCGTTGAAGCGCATGCACCAAAAAAATTAGAAGAGTTCAACAATATTCTTTGACTTCCCACAGTAATACAGAGGACAGAATATTATAATGGCAGCCTATTTATAAAGGAACTCGCTATAATTAGATACAGCTGCAAGAACCCTGGGAAGCTGATGTGATTGTTCCTAATAAAAATGAGATTCAAAGTTTCTGGGAAAGGAACATCTATTTTGAAATGAAGGTGTTGAAAAATTAGTGGAACACAACACAGATACACGTTACACATCAGATGAGTAAAGCCATTGCCCACGCTGATTTACGCTTGGCAACCAACTAAGGAGACATTTTATTCAAAAGAACTGTACAAGATAATATTTAACTGGTGACAAAATGCATAGTAGGTGTAAATATAAAATAGTAGATGAAAGACACTGCATAGTAATAAATTGGATACATTAAAACCAGTTGATATGCTTTACCCCATCCAGGATTTTTAACGGATACGATATTGAGCGTACACCCGCTGCTGCAAAGGGACAAGTACTATGCAAAGGCAATTTTTTGAAAATAAGTTTATGCATGTAGAAAATTAAGAAAGAATGAATGCGAAGATAAAGACCAAAGGACGAAGTGCTGTGAAGAGACCAGCTCAACGAGGAGCACCTGTAAGAGTGTGGATCTTCATCTGGGCAACTTCTGAGTATGTCTCCTTGAGTTTGATGGCTACAGAGACTAAAGAAGTTATTGATATTTATCGTATTGATGGGGTTGTGAACATTGGAGAAAAATGACTTAAAGTTGTGATGTTCAAAGTGGATGATGGGTATTCATGTGAGAATGAAAGTAAGTTTTACAATTATTTGTATGTATAGCAATAATTCTATTTGTTTTATAGGAACAATATTGGGTTGCTGTTATTTTGCAGGAAAGAGTTTGGTAATGCTAATGATTTGAAATCAATAAAACATATTGCAAGAATGTATATACAGTGGGAGGATATGAATGACAAACAATTGTTGTGGAACTTCAAGAAAATTAGAAGGGAAAAATATTTCGCTAGATGTTCCAGAAGCTTTGACAAACAAAGCGTTGAGGCATAATTTTCTATACATAAAAACCGGTACCCAGTGGGAAAAAAGGAGAACAGAAAAATAACAACCCATTGTCTTCAATTATTCGTTTATCGACCGTGAAATATAAATATGATGGAAATGCTAGCTAAATTTAACTGGGCAATCATGCAGGAAAAGTAACAGAAAGAAAAAGAGCTCGCGCTTTACTAAGGATGTTAACTGTTGGAACAATGCTAGTATATATGGAGAGTTACCGGATTAGTATCAGGTGCGATCCACTCCGTGGAACACTGTTCGTCAGCTCTTCAAATTATTCACAGAAACAAAACCAAGAACAAAAGAACACTACTAGTGGCGCGTTGTATGAGTAAAGATGACAAACGTTATATCTTTCATGAGCTGCTGCTATTAATCCAACATTCTGAAGGTTAAACAGAATCACGCAATAGAAAATTTCGTGGCAAAAGCACCAATGTGGATCCTAAAGTGGCGATGTTAAGCTTTTCTACATGGGTTCAGCGGTGACTGAAGATACATACAGAAAGTTGCAGAAGCTGCACTAAATTGGTAAAAGAAAATGCCCTGGGATTGTAGCCGTGGAAGGAGAATTACAATTTGATGCAGCTGTGGCTGCATCTGTTGCTAAACTAAAGCGCCTAATTCAAGAAGTTCAAGGTGATGCAAAGTGTTTGTATTCCCTAGCCTAGCAAACAGGAAATATTGGTTATAAAATTGCTCAACGTCTTGGTGGATTTAGGCACGTTTGGACCAATCTTTACAAGGGCTTAAATGCACCAGTGACGATTTATCTCGTGGATGTAACGCAGAAGATGTTTATAAACTTGCATTAGTTACAGCTACTTCAATCATTAGCTGAGATAAAATATAAAATTTATTAGTCATCAAAATTTCGTGCTGAAATCTTTGATGATTTTTGATATTTTAGATAATGGTATAAAATAATTTTTATTCTTATTTTATATGATAAACTATATTGTGTGAAAGACTGTGTTTAGTCTTTATAATTGCACATTTACAAGTTGTTATATAGTTTATTATATAATGAAGTGCATAAATATGGAGGTAAACATATGGTTGCGATAGAATCAAAGAGTGATTTATATGTAATAGAGTTTATTAGAAGACTTTTGATAAATTTTATTTAGAACTAGAACATTTTGCGGAAGGAAAATAGATAATAATTGCAGCAAAATTGAATTAGATTTTTAATTCAAATGTTGAAAATCAGCAAAAGAAATTTATTAGAAGTGGACTGCTATTGGCTATATCATCAATAAAACTTGCAGAAAAATTGGATGTAATGTTGCAACTATAGAACGTGATGATAAGATATAATGAAGCGATATAGAAAAGAAATCTAAATGATAAAAATAGCATTACTTCACGCAGATGCACTAGAACTCCAAGATGAAGTAGTGAGAAATGCACCGTACGACAGTATGTTTTATTGATGGTGCTAAAAAGTCAAAAGTAGAAAGTTTTTGAACTGTATGAACCTATATTTTGCTGAAGATGTTGTAGTCTTAACTGATAATGTTCTATTTAAAGGATAGTAGCAGATCCTAGTATTATTAGACGATAGAGATTTAAAACAACTTTCAAGAAAAGATAAATAACTATAATGAGTGGTTGTTAGCCATGAGAATTATGAGAGTGTCATTTTACGCATTTGGAGATGGGATAGCAATAACAACTAGAAAATGAGAGGAGTATATGTTCTAATGATTTAATGACATATAGTTGAGTTATTCTCTTCTTTTGAATATTAGCAATAATAGTAAAGTCAATAGCATAGAATCGAAGACAGATTATACGATTTTCCGCAATATGCTCTACATATAGATATATTTGGTAGTGGTGCGGTATTATTGATTATAGTTCAATTATTATTCAACTTTGTCTAATAAAGGATAATTCAACAGCAAGTATATTTTATAGAGGAATTGTAGTCATCTTCTTAATATTTTGTTGGTTTTATTAACAACTGTTTTCCTGCACTTATGAAGAAAAAGTATATTTTGAAACTATTAATAATACTGAGTATGTAGTAGTTGAAGAGAGCTTTTGTGGTTGAATCTCACGATATTATCATAAAAAGAGATAAATTTTTAATGGAAAAGGAGTTAGTTATGTTAGAAAAATGGTGAAAATCTCCTGAAGGTGAAAAAGAAGATTATAAATGAATAAAAATAAATAAAAGGGTATATGTTAATGATTTAATATTTTTATAGCTGCATACTTTATCTTCTTATTTTGTGATTTATTATAAATGCTATATTAGAAGCTAGTACAGGTATGCGTTGATAATGATGTACTATCCATACTTATATTATATGCAAATTAGTGGCTGTTATAAAAAGGATGGAAATGCTTGGAAGGGATAATGGATGCTGTTGGTAATAATTCATTGGCTTCAGTATTCAGTAACTTTATATTATTAGGTGTAGGTGTATTTATTACACTTTGGATATTTGTAGTTGTTTTTTTGGATGTGGCTCTGCATACGCTGAAAAATATGAAGATTTAGATATGCAAGCATATGCTTTCAGCGCCCTAATAAGTTAAATAAGACTAGTGTATAGTAATAGAAGGAGTTCTTGCAGCAACAACAGTTTTTGTATCATGAAAGACATAATTTATTTTTAATGAAAGAAAAAGGAGTTATTACTCATAAAATTTAATTAACGAGAGGATTTAAAATGACTGTAGAGTTTGAGTAGTAACTCCAGGTGTGAACCATATTTATGAACTTTATAAATGTTGGGGCTGATAGCTTCCATATGGAGTGAAGAAAAATATGGTTTACGTCTTGCTGGAGAATTTAAAGAAAATTAAAAAGCAATAGAAGTTATTTCACCAAGCTGGAAAAAGCGTACGTTAGTATATAGTGAAATTTTCCATAATGAACATCTGATAATTTAGTAGATTCTCTTCGTTACTTATGCTACTAAATTTGGATGCTTTAATTTTTGGAAATAACTATTATTACAATATTAAGAAGAAAAAGTTAGATTTTCAAACTCAATGGGATCCACATACATTAGCGACAAACTCATTTTCATGTAACTATTAGGAGATGCGGCGCTTACGAACATGTCTTTCAAAGAACTTACAATCGATGAAATTTTGAAATTACTGGTAAAAGTAATTTACAGAGATTGAGGTTCAAGTACAAGGAAACTGCATGTATGTTCAGTCTGTAGAAAATTAGTCGATAGTTACTTTGTATGTATAGTAATAAAGGAGAATTATATAGAAAGAATATAGTAATTCAAAAATTATTCTTATATAGTCAAGATAGAAACAAGACATATCCAATTTTGAAGATTCAGATGGAACACATATTATGAGCAGCGAAATGATATTTGTGCGATAGAAGAGATAGATCGTCTTATAGAGGCAGGGAGTAACTGCATTTCACAAAATTGAAGGTGTTCTAAAGATGAAGAGTATATTACGGAAAGTAACAACAATTTATCGTGATGCCATTGATCTGTATGTGAAGATAAAGCATATGAAGATGAAAAACAAGATTTTTATAATGATATAGAAAAGAATTAAACCTAAAATATCGTAGAGATGTAGATTTGAGGTTCTTCTATCAAAAACTATGTATTAAAAGGGTGGGTTACCTATAATAAAACCTAAATTTATGTGACAGAGGATGGGTCATACTTGGATGTGACTTAAAACTATAGCGATACAGAATATATCAGAAATTATTGATGGGGAAGAGTAATTACAAAAAACCGAGATACTTCTTCCAGCAGGAAATTAGAAAAATTAAAAGTGGCAGATTCACTATGGAGCAGATGCAGTATTTTTAGGCGGACAGGGTTCAGGCTGCATGGCAATGCAGATAACTTCACAATAGAAGAAATAAAAAGAGGTTACGAATTTGCAGCAAAATATAGACGATATTTGTACCAACAAATAATATAACTCATGCTGAAAGATACGAAGGTTTTAGATGAATTTATCGTCAGTAGAGGTTTGCAAGATGCACGGGTGTTCGAGGATTATCGTTGCTGATCCGAGCTATTATCGAAAAAGATGTAAAAACAGTTTGCTCCAAATGTTGAGGTACTATTAGTACTCAGCAATCAATATCAAACTACAAAGAGGTTCGTTATTGGGAAAGTGAGGAGTTCATCGTGTTGTTCTTGCACGTGAAAACTGGATATGAAGAGATTAAAGAAATCCGTGGACTAATGTTAAATTGAAATGTTTATTCATGGTGCGATGTATAGCATATTCTGGACGTTGCACATTAAGTAACCACACACAGCAAGGGATAGTAACCATGGAGGTTGTTTGCCATCATGATACGTTGGAATTATGATCTTTATGAAGAGGCACTGAAGATACAAAACTGATTTGATGAGGACGCTAATCCTTATGCGTGAGTCCTAAAAGATCGACTCATTGAAGCTGTTCAGAAATTATTGAACTTGGAATAGATTCATTAAAGGTAGAAGGTCGTATGAAATCAATTCATTATGTAGCAACTGTTGCAAGTGTTTATAGAAAATTAATCGATGATTATTGTGCTGATCCAGATAACTTTGAGATGACGCCAGAATATAAGTTAGAACTTTATAAATACGTCAAACCTGCCATACCCGCAATGTCATTTTCTCTGAAATACCAAAAATATTCTGGAGACAGAATGTTTGGAAATGAGGTGGTAAGAAAACGAATTATGATTTTGTTGGTCAGTATTGACTATGATGAAGAAACGCAAATTGCAACTATCAACATAATTTTTCAAAACTGGGCAAGAAGTGGAATTCTTTGGACCCAGAGATTGATACATTTAGACAGGTTATAGGAGAGATTTGTGATGAGATGGGGGAACTGCTAGATGCAGCAAGGCACCGCTGCAAATTATTAGAACAATAGATTCTAGAGTATTTAAGAGTAACATGATGAGAAAAGTAGGACGACTATTGACAAAAAGGCTAAAATTATTGGTATTGTCGGTGGTAGTAGTAGCGGAGAAAACTACTGTACATTATCGATGGATTAACTCAATGATAAAGTAGCGTTAATCGAACAAGATTATTATTATAAGATCAAAAGTCATGTGACATATGGATGAAAGAGTTAAAACAAATTATGATCATCCGAATGCCTTTGATAATAGAATTGTTATATAATCATTTATTTGAGAACTTATCGATGGTAAAAGCAGTGGTAGAACTACCAGTTTATGACTATAGTCAACCATGCACGTAGCGATGACATCAAGAGCCACGTGATGTAATTATTATGGAAGGTATATTCGGTCTATACTCTGAAAAACTTAGAGAACTTATGGATATTAAAATTTTTGTTGATACATGAAGTGATTTGCGTATTTTACGAAGATTATTTACGTAGTGATATTAATGAACGTGGAAAGAACTGTTGAATCGGTTTATTAATCAATATCTGATTTCTGTTAGACCGATGCATGAAAGAGTATATAAAACCAACAAAAGCAATACGCAGATATTGTATTCCTGATGGAGGATATAGCGATATTGCAGGTAGATATGTTTGCCATAACCAAAAATTAAATCCCTACTAATAAAATAATTACGATATAATAAAAGTGGGCTAAAGAAGTACAGTTATGGCTTTAGAAAATTAGAATATCAAATGACCCAAGAGGTTATGATAAACATGAAGAAATTAGAACACTATAAAAAGTAAAACGTCAGAAGTGAATTGATTAAAGTAGCATAGTTTTGGGGACTTATCTGAGAACTCAAGTACGATGCAGCAAAAGGAGTGAGCAGGGTTTATAGAACAAAAGAATTCTTGAAATGGGACAAAATGATTCGTTATGCAGTAATCATTGAATTAGATGAAAAATCTAGTGTAATTCGTCTGGGGTAATACAGTTACTTATCAAAATTTTGCCAAATGGAGCGACGAAACTTATAGAATTGTTGGTAGTGCAGAAGCTAATCCATTTAGATTCAAAATCCTCAATGACTCTCAGTGGCGCAAGCGCTATTGGGAAAAGAAAGTAGGAGATGTGGTAAAAAGTATCTCTTCCGACTGGTCAGAAGATTCGATGGATATTAAAGTTTTAGAGGTTGAATAGTTTTATGATAAGCTTTGATAGGTTTACAATGCCAGAAGAAGTGGCAATCATAAAGAAAAGATGAAAACTTGCAAAGAGAGAAGATTGCTCATATAAGTGCGAAGGTGAGATATGAAGGCCGTGATATTGTTCTTATGTTGAGTCTACCTGGAAGGGTTAATGCCGCCAATTGCGACTACGCTATTTAGATCATTACAAACCTGATATGTAATTAATATAAAGGTACTTGTGGAGCATTGCAAGGAGATATGATTGGAGATATGATTGTTGCGCTGAAGTTCGTCATTTCGATGTAGATGCAACAGAATTTGCATAGTTGAATTAGATCAAAGTACCTCAAATGCCTGCAGTATACAAAAGTGATGAATATTTGCAAAAGTTACGCAGCTGAAATCAATTTTGCAAATCATAAAATTCATTTTGGTTTGGTTAGGACGTCAGATTCTTTTATTTTAATAAAGATTAAAAGAGAATATTTTATCTAACTTTTCCGACTATACGAAGTAGTGGAGATGGAGCAGCAACAATTGCTCAAACTTTGTATCAGTTCGGAACGAAATTTATTGTTTGCCGTAGTGTAAGTGATAAAGCAGAAGAAGGAACACATGTTACTGCAGGTGAATTTCTACAGTGCCGCATAAATTCGCAAATCTATATAGCCAAGAGTTGATACTTTTAATACAAAATAATCAGCAAAGAAAGTAGGTACTTTTCTTTGCTGAAATACTGATAAATGTAGGAGGATAAGTATGTCATCGCATTTATGTAGTTTTGAGTTCTTATACATACCTTCCTATAAAGCTATTAGTAAAAGGTCTATATAGTATAGAGAATTAGACAGAAATTTTTGAATTTATCAAAAGTGAATATAGAAGATATAGATTTAGAATTACTATAGGAATAGTATTGTGTATGTGTATAGCTTTTGTTTTAAGTCTTGGAATATTTCTGGACATCATAGCATGAAAGATGGAGGTCTTTTTGGGAATAGTTTTAATGTATGTAATAATATTGATATTAATATTTCTTGTTATATATGTTCAAAAAGTCAATAAAATTAGGAAGGAAAACATTTTTGGTAGCGGTAGAAAAGGTTATCCAGAGCTATATAATACCTATCAAGGGAAATTATATGAATATAGATTAGTGTAAATAATAAAGATGTATATGGCTAAATAACTAATTGTATTGATATTATAAAATGTTGTAAGTTAGTAAGAAAAATATTGACTGAAAGGAAAGGAAATGCAAAATATGAAAGATATCTTTTAATTATTTATATATAGTTCAAATAGTTTTGGAGTTTATTTAATACTTTGTTGATTTTTCTTATTTTTAAAAAAGAGTTACAAGTCTTGATTTCATACATTATTTTAACTTTACAGATGGGTAATGTAAAAGATTCTTGTTATCCTGTTATTAGGTCTCTTAGGTATAAGTATTTTATGCTTTATACGACTACTTTTGTTTTTAAACAAAGCGATTAATCTTTTACGAAGAATATGTCTTCATTTGCGCAATTTTTAAAATAAGTTTCATGACTACACTGAACATGGTATTAGGCTTTTGGAGGTTTATTGGAGCAGGTTTAAGATATTATATGTACTAGCCATATACAAAAATGGAAAAACACTTGTGACAACCAATTGGAATGATTTTAATTTCAATGCTGTCTGGAATAAGTTACTATCAATCTTTGTGTACTAAATGTCCGGCAGGCATTATATGAAGGTAATGAGAGTTTTCCTATTATTCATTATGTATTAATGTCATTATCATTCTATTTATTTTTAATTTGAAAACCTAGAATACGTACAGATAGATATTTGCGTGTAAAACTTACAATTATTTCTTTTTAGAATGGGTTTTTGCCGCAATAATTATTTTAGTTATTCTTTACTTTTTATACAGGAGATGTAGTAGCAGATAAAGAACTTCAGAGTTATGGATTGTAATTATAATTTGCCCTCAATAGTAGGATTTCTCACGATGATACCTGGAGGACTTGGAGACTTTTGATACATTAGTATTAATCAGTTTAAAAATCTGAGGCATTAATCCTGAAATTATCAGTGCAACAATTATCATATATCCTTAACATATTATAGTACTTTTCAATAGGATGTTTAATGTTCCTAAGTGAAGGACTTAAAAATATTAAAAGATAAACTAAAGGAGAAAAATTATGATTACAAATATTTATATTATTGTTGCTTATTTTCTTGGGAATATAATGGGTAGTAAGTTATTAGATTTACAAGAAGTTTACAAAATAAAGGCTCAGGAAATGTTGAATTTTAGAAATGCTGGACGAGTAATAGGAGCAAGATCATTTGTTTTGTATTAGTAGTAGATTTTTCAAAAGTTTTTAGTAGTTATTATGCTTAAGATTTTAAATACTAGTGATTAGGGTTATTTATAGTGCGATAATTTTAGTAATACTAGGTCATGTCAAAACCAGTAATGTTACGTTTTCAAAAAGTGGAAAAGGTAGCAACATGGTTGCATGACTGCATTGTCCTCAACTTAGTTTTAGTGTTAATTTTATGCACTTAGTAATAGGAATTATGTACAAAGTTTAACATGGGTTTTTATTCAAGTTTACCACTTATTACGTATTTAAAGTGTAGAAAACCTAAATTTTAATACTAGGATTATTTATAATAACCGAGTTGTATTATTAAGTGTGGTAGCGATAAAGATATGAAGAATCATTTGATAAATATTTTAGTGTAAGAAAAGTTGAAATCAGTTCGATAATGAGCTGATTTCTTTTTCATTATTAAAAATTGTTATTACGTAGCTCTCTTCTTATAAAGTACGTTTAATATAAATTATTGCAGATAATAGGAGTAAGACTGCAGAAATTATACATGCAATATAGGTGTATTCTACGCTTTTAATTTTACTAAATAAAGCCAAATAAAAGATGTTGTGTATATTATTGGTCCTGCTACAGTGTACATAGTAAATTCACTTGCTAATAGATTTAAAACATTATTACTTCTATTAATAACTTATTTTTCGATAATATCTCAAAGCTCACATAGACACATATGGAATAAATAAGAAATAGATGATGCCCTGCAAAAAAAAACGTTGCTAAGAGTATAATAAAAAATGAAAGTGATAATTACATTTGTTTACATTCATATTAACTCCCTCCCTTTTAAATATAAAAAGTAACATATAAAAGAATTCATGCCAGAAACTGACTAAGTTTTAATCTCTTTTACTCAATTTCCATTATAACATTAACAACAAAAGGACAAATATATACATATTATACATATATTTATTCCCTAAGAATAGATCTCTTCATAGCTCTATGAAACAGTTATTAGTGAATAATAGTAGAGTCTACATTAAGCTAGTATTTACACATATAATTAATCAATTCCGTTCCTTATTACGACTTATACAAATCAACACCACTTAAGACGAAGAACTCATTAGAAAGAGCAAAAAACATAATAAATTTAAGCAACAGAATAACACATGAGGCGATTAAGATGAGTAGATGTGAATGTGAAC
>BNJS01001671.1_pt1 | contig 30761 bp, 26 predicted proteins | sample 8540461 | NCBI WGS metagenome assembly BNJS01 (sample SAMD00202454, study PRJDB9452) | human saliva metagenome | isolation source: human saliva | place: Japan | reverse complement strand
GATTTTAGTAGTTTTGTCAAGCCTCACTAACTCCCTCTGACCACACAACAGGAACCCCATGCTGAATCATTACCTGTCAAATACTAAAAACCCTTTACGAGCTGCTGAGACTCGTAAAGGGTAAATTCTTACAATCAGTCTTTGGACATTTTCTAATTAACCACAGCCAAAGCTAAACTCCCCGTCCCTAACAAGGTCAGAGGAAAGGCAGATTCACCAGTTTCTGGCAATTTGTCTTTGCGGATCCTCAGGAGTCTTAGGTGGCAACTCCGATGACGGAGGTGTAACCAGCTGACTCACAGGCTGTGGTGCAATTGGTGGTTCTGGTTTTTCAGGTGCCAGAGGCGCGTTGGGAGCAAGAGGCTCAGTTGGCGCTACTGGTGCAGTTGGCGCTTGTGGCGCTACCGGTGCAACTGGAGCAGTTGGTTGAGTAGGCGCAATCGGTTGAGTAGGTGCAACTGGCGCTACTGGCTTTAGTAGGGACACCTTTGGCTGCAATCTTAGAATTGAATGCGAACCAAATCGAGCCCGAATTGTAAGCACCGATATCAAAAGTGATGTCGCTCGCCTGCGCTTGTCCTACAATGGCCCCGTACCAAGACAATGGCCCATCGGCCTTATCCCAAACACCGTAATCCCAACGTGACCCTTCGCTCGCATAGTTGATAGAACGATCTGCTTTAGCTGTTGTATCAGCTTGAGGGACAATTGCCGATCCAGTAATCGGGATATAGCGACCGTTAAAGCCTCGTACATATTCAGCGGAATTATTAGAGGCATTCAGAGAGGAGAAGCTTACAAGAGCCCCGCTCATATCGAGTTTCTGATCGTCTTCTCCGTAAAAATCAACTTGAACTCCAATACGAGTTTCTCCATGAAAATCCAAATACCAGACTGTTTCGGTTGGATCTTTAATGAGGAAGAGTGGCATCAGATTACCTGACTTAGACGACTCCTTCAAAGGTATAGGTGTAGACAACTTTTTAATTGCTTTTCCATTGATGCTTGAATTTTGAAGATTGCTATAAGTTGCTGTAACAGGCTTGCCTTTTTCTAGCACAATCTTTGTTAGATCGCTCTTCCAGTACATTAAATTAGCCCAGTCACTCATGGCTGTGCCATCTAAATTCCAGGAAGCAACTAAAGCGTTAATCTCATCCTTGTCATAGACTTTGACACCATCCTGAACGGTAAGAACCGCATTAGGCTCTGAATGAAAAATTAGACTTTGACTCATTGGTTAGAGAGGTAGCCCTCTTCATTTTTCTTAGCTTCTGCTTCAGCCAGCCTAGCTTCATACGTAGCCTGATCCTTATCAAACTTTGCTTTAGCTTGATCATAGGCTGCTTTATCGTTGACATACTTGGCTTGAGCTTGGTCATAGTTAGCCTTGGCTTGCTGATAAGCCTTCAAATCCTTCTGATATTGAGCCTCTTGCTCGCGATACTTTGCTAAATCTTGATCATATTGTGTCTTGGCCTTAAGATATGCTGCTTGATCCATATCATACTGTGCTTTAGCCTGCCGATAGCGCACTGAGTCCCGCTTGTACTGCTCTAAGGCTTGATCATAGGCTGCTTTGGCCACCTGATAAGCCGCCATCGCTTCCTCATAAACGGTAACTTTGCTTTCATATTCCTGCTAGCTACCTCAAAAGCTGCCTGAACACTTTGGAAGGCGCGCTCTACCGACTCAAAATTACTAGGATTTTGATCGTATGCATCCTTTGTACATCATAGTTTGCTTTGAGCGCTTTATAGTCTGCCAGAGCATCAGCTGGCTGAGCTGAGCTAGTCGATTCTGATGCTTTTCCTCAACGCTCTCAGTTTCTGCTTCCCCGCCAGCTTGACTGGATGCTTGACTCGCTGCTTACTGGCTCAGCAGGCAGCGCTCTGTGATGAGCTACCTCATTAGAAGCTTGCTTCACTGGAAACTACTGGCGCTTCCTCCGCAGTTACTACCTGACTAGTCCACGCAGTTAAGGCAAAAGCGCTCCCCATAAGCCCCAGTGCCATCACTTTGGATTTATTCATTTTTTTCTCTCCTTTTCCCCCCATAGGATAAAATTACGTTGATATCATATTAAAAATACCCTTGATTGTCAATATAAATGTTTGCCAGTCACCGATATTTTTGCATAATCCATTACCATTGTCTAAAGACGCTAACAAATCTTCCCGAACATAAAGATAACATCTCATAATCTCTATCGAATTACAAAATCGAATCGCAATATATTTTTTACTCGATCTCCCGTAACTTACCTCGGAAATCATCCAAACAAGTATAGCCCTTTGCTTCCATAATAACTTCCAACTCAGCAACTAGGCGGTCAAAGATACCTACACCTTCTTGGTGGAGGGCCGTCCCTACTTGAACTAAGCTAGCACCACAGAGAATGTGCTCGAAGACATCCTGACCGGTTCTGACACCCCCGGTGCCAATAATCTTAATAGATGGATTGAGTCGTTGATGGAAGGCCCGCACGTTAGCCAAGGCCGTTGGTTTGATATAGTCTCCACCTAGACCCCCGAAACCTCCCTTGGGTTTTATCACTACTTGCTCCTTGTCGACATCAATATAGAGACCATTCCCAATTGAGTTGACGCAGTTTACATAAGTCAGCGGAAAACGATTAAGGATAGCTGCCATCTGGTCAAAATGGGCAATATCGAAGTAAGGCGGCAACTTAAGCCCTAGCGGTTTAGTGAAGAAAGAAAAGACTTCTGTTAAGAGCCGCTCTGTCAATTCGAAGTCATAGGCGATTTGAGGCTTGCCCGGAACATTAGGACAAGACAAGTTGAATTCTGTCACGCCTTGATAGGCGCTAGCCTCTATAGTACGCAGGTTCTCAAGAATCTCATCGTAGCTTAGACCTACTACCGACAAGAATTGTAGGGCTTGTTGATCCTGGCGCGCTAAGCAATAGTCTAGGTAATAAGCTAATCCCTCATTGGGCAAGCCCATGGAGTTAATACTGCCTAATGGCACATCTACATAACGAGGTTGGGGATTACCCGCTCGATAGTCTCGCGTTGCCGTCTTGGTCACGAAGGCTCCAGCCGCGCTCTGTGCTAACTCATCCATCTCTGCTACCGTCATGCAGTGGACCCCTGATGCATTCATCAATGGATTGGCTAAGGTTATCCCTAAGAAGCTTGTCTCGACAGTCATTTGCTCACCATCTCTTTCTAAAATTTTACCTATTATAGCATAAGTCCAAGGCTAACAGAATGCCTAGAACGAAAATTGTTAATCTTTTTCAACAGAATGTTCGCGTCTTTTGTTAGCACGAAAAAACAGGCAGCCAAAGCCGCCTGTTCGCTATTCAGAACCTTCCTCAGACAAATGTATCAGAGAATCGTTAATAATGTGTTTAACGTGATGGTCATCTAGACTATAGTAGACATACTTACCTTGTTTACTAGACTTAACCAATTTCATTAACTTCAATAGTTTAAGCTGGTGAGAGACCCCCGAGAGAGTTAAGCCAGTTGCCTCGGCCAATTCATTCACATTGGCTTCTTGCTTCATTAAATGTAGCAAAAGTTTGATCCTGGAAGTATCTGCTACCGCCTTAAAAAATTGTGCTAGCTCTTCAATTACTTGTTCGTCATACATTATGATTCACCTCGTGATGATAAGGGGACTAGAAGTCGTAACCCGTTTAATATCACTAGAAGGGTTGATCCTTCGTGCCCCAGTACACTTAGGGCAATATTGGAAACTTGGCCGACATTCATTATAACTAAGGCTAACACAACTAGCATGGAAAAGCCAATATTCTGCCAGATAATCCGGTCATGCTTCTTAGCTAGGCGGTGCAGATAAGACAGAGATTGGAGTTGATCTCGAACGAGAATCACATCCGCCGTCTCCATAGCTACATCCGTCCCTTGGCCCATCGCAACCCCTAGACTTGCGCAGCCTAGGGCAGGCGCATCATTGACGCCATCCCCCACCATAGCTACCAGCTCGTGTTTGTCCATTAACTTACGGATTTCTTCTGCCTTCTGGTCAGGCATGACTTGGGCTTGGACAGATTGGATCCCTAATTGCTGGCCAATGACCTGCCCCGTCAACTCGGCATCCCCTGTTAACATGACGGTTTTAACACCGACTCGCTTGAAGTAATCCAGAGTTTGACGGGCATCTTCTTTGGCAATATCCATCAGCGCCACTCGCCCCAAGACTTCTTGGTTTTGAGCCAAGTAAACCACTGTCTTGCCCTGACTTTCCCATTCTCGACCTTGCCGCTCGTAGTCTGGCGCCACCGCTTCAAAGGCAGTCGGCTTAGCCACCTGGTAACTGTGCCCTTGATAATCTGCATAGAGCCCCTGTCCCATCTGATTGCTGACTTCTAAATCCAAGACCGGCAAATCAGCATAACGAGCCACAATGGCCTGCGCTAGAGGATGATTAGCTTGGCGTTCCATAGACACCCAAACAGCCAGTAGTTTTTCAGCTTCAGCTGATAAGAGGATGTCCGTCACCTGAGGCCGCCCTCGAGTTAAAGTCCCCGTCTTATCAAAAGGCAATGGCGCTAAGTTCTGACACCTGATGTAGGTGACTCCCAGCCTTGACTAGCACCCCTTGCTTAGCCAAATTTGATAAGGCTGATAAAGTGGCCGATATAGCGCTAGCAGCTAAGGCACAAGGCGAGAGGGCAATGAGCATAACCAAGGTTCGATAGGCTATTTCATGAAATGAGAGCGATCCCCATAGTGTCACCACGAGCGCATACAAGGCCGTAAAGAGGAGCGCCCCCTTCACATATAGCTGGCTCCAAGCGCTGAATCTGACTCGCTACCGGACTTTGTTTGGCCTGCGCCTCCTTGACTAGGCCAAGGATTTTGGCAAAAGTAGTTTGATCTGCCAAACGTGTTACTCGCATGACAAAGCTACTATTGCCATTGAGGGTCGCCGCATAGACCCTGTCACCTGCGCTTTTTCTTGCGGTATACTCTCGCCGTTTATCATAGCCTCATTAATGACTGCCTGGCCACTCACAATTCGACCGTCAATAGGGATTTGGGCGCCATTTAGCACCTGCACCTGATCCCCAACAGCTAAATCTTGAACCGGTACAATGTTTACTGTGCCATCTTCCGCCAAAAGGCGTGCTTCTTTGGGTTGCATGGCTAAAAGACTCGTCATTTCCTTCTTAGATTTGGCTTCTGCATAGTCCTCCAGAAAATGAGCACCAGCGAATATCAATATCAGCAAGGCTGCTTCTTGGAATTGCCCAATTGCCATGGCACCTAAAGCCGCCAGCCCCATCAATAAGTGAGTATTAGGACAAAAACGGCGCGCTTTGTAGCTAGCCTGCCAAGTCTCTAGCAAACCCTCACTTAAGACATGATAGCCGGACAAAAGTACCGTTAAAGTTATAGAGGGCATTCACTAGCAGAGATGCTTGGCCTGTAAAAAGCCCTAGGAAGAAAGTAAGAAGCCCAATTACATAGGCAAAGATAGCTGATTTGAATGCATGCGCGTGGCCGTGGTGCTGATGTGTATGAGAATTGTGGTCATGATCACACATCTTATCCGCCTCCTTTATTTCGATTGAACAATTATTCAAGTGTTGATAGTTTTATTATATGATATCTAGTAGAAAAGTCAAGCCCTTCTGGCTAGCCATCGACCCATCAACAAAAAATGATGCAGACCGTCACCAGCTTCCCACCAACAAGACATACAAAAAGCCGGGACATTCAGTCCCGGCCACCATAAATAAGCTTAACGTTCTTGATAGGCTTTAGCAATCTTTGCCCCTAATTTGGCGTTATTATAAACCAATTGAATATTAGTATTTAAGCTAGCTCCATCTGTTAATTCAACAATCTTAGCCAATAGGAATGGCGTGCTATCTTTGCCTCGAATCCCCTTCTCATCTGCTTCTTTTACAGCCGCATCGATAATAGCATCAATTTTTTCATGTGGAATTTCGTGCTCAGCAGGGATTGGATTCGTCACCAAAATCCCACCCTTAAGGCCGAGCGCTTCAGAGTAGTCCATCATGGCTGCAATTTCCTCTGGCTTGTCAGCGCGACTGTTAAGCTTGTATTCTGAAGTCCGTGTGTAGAAAGCAGGTAGGTAATCCGTTTGGTAGCCAACTACAGGCACCCCTTTGGTTTCCAAATATTCCAAAGTTCTTGGCAAGTCCAAAATAGCTTTGGCACCTGCACAAACAACCGTTACTGGTGTTTGACCTAATTCGTCTAAGTCCGCAGAAATATCCATAGTTTCTTCTACGCCACGGTGTACACCACCAATCCCGCCAGTAACGAAGACCTTGATACCCGCTAAATGCGCCCCAATCATGGTCGTTGCCACTGTCGTCGCCCCTAAGATGCCTTTGGCGAAGACTTCTGCCAAGTCACGGCGAGATACCTTAGCAACCGGCTTCTCACTAGCCAAACGTTCTAAATCCGCTTCTTCTAACCCAATCTTAAACTGGCCATCCATGATGGCGATTGTTGCTGGTACGGCCCCATTATCACGAATAATTTGTTCTACTGTTTTAGCCATTTCAACGTTTTGTGGATAGGGCATCCCGTGTGAAATGATGGTGGATTCTAAAGCAACAACAGGTAAGTTATGATCTAAAGCGTGTTGTACTTCTTTACTAATAGATAATAAGTTTTTCATCTTAGGCTAAACCTCTTTCTTTTTAATGTCTGATAGTCACTCTCCAACTGGCTGGCAGAGAGATTGAGTCGAACGGTTTGCTTTGACTTGAACCGTATGATAGGAATTGGCCATTCCATAATAAATGAGATGTCTTCGCATCATGCCCCGTCAATTGGCCATAGAGAAGGCCAGCAGAGAAGGCATCACCTGCCCCTGTTACATCTACTACCTTTTGAGCTAGGAGAGGCTGGACTTCCTGGCGGCTGCCATCCTGATGCCCATAGAAACTACTTCGTGACCCTCTGGTCATGACCACTTGCAAAAACACCGGTTGCCAACCAAGCCTTCACCAATGTCCTCTGCAGGGCAGATTTCCAAAAGCGACTGATGGATTCATCCTCATGACAACGAAGCCAACTAACACCACTTAAATCTTCTGGCAAATGGCTCATCTTGGGCCCCACTGACCGGGATAATGGCAAGCGGAATAGATTCAGCTTTTGCAAGTTGAATCAAATAAGTCACGGTTTCTAATGGCAAGTTCAAGTCCAGAATCAGGTAATCTGCTAGTTTAAGCCGTGGAGCAAATTGACTAATCCAATCTAAATCCATCTGGTCGGCAATCGCCATATCGGCTAGCGCCAATTGCATATCCCCGGACTCATCCAAAATAGCACTGTAGGTTGACGTTGCTGCCTCTGGAATCTGGGTTATTTGGCTCATATCCACATAGGCCTGAGTCTGCTGCTTAATCCAATCGTAATCCTGATCAAGTCCCGCTACGGATAGCAATTGAACTGATTGACCTAATCGTCCCTAGATTCTCAGCTACATTGCGGACTACGCCGCCCACACTGAGAGAGTTGAGGTGACAGGGTTACTAGTACCGAGCTGGATTGCGCCGGTTAGACGAAATTTACGGTCAATATTCATCCCACCGATGCAATAAATTCGTCGCGCCTCATTCAAAATATAAGCTCGTCCGCGCAACTGATGTTTCTGCATCAGAGGAGATTAAACTGGCCACCGTTGACCGACTAATTCCCATCAATGCCGCCAATTCTTGCTGGGTGCGGAAAGGGTCTTCCTCTATCAAGGCAAGCACCTTGGCTTCATTAGGCGTTAACATAGGCACCGCCTTTCTAGACTATTGTCTTTGGAATAACTTTTGTCTATATGATACTCCTTTTATTCTCTCGATGCAAGGATATTAGCGACTGATACTATCCTGTTTCGCCAAATAATCCTGCCATCCCGCTAAGAGTAGGTCCAAACCAAACTGAGCACTCGACTCCAAGGCTTGAGGTCGCCGAAAGCCCTGTTGTCGTCCTATATCGGCATAACCATGCAAATAACTACGTAGACTCCGATAAAAATGCGTCTCAACTTCCGGAGCTAATCTCCAATCCCCAGTAAGTTGACGTACTAACTCGAAGATTGACTCAAAGACAGGTCCTGCCGAACTCTTGCACCAAAAGATAGGCGCCTGCATCAATTCATACTCTCCCGGGTAGTCCCAAGCAAAGTTCAAATATGCCTCGGCTACCTGACGTATCTTTTCGGTGCCATCTCCTTCTTGAGCTGCTGTTGACAATAGCTGATAAAAACGCTTTGCCGTATCTTCTGCGATAAGCATCAGCAAGTGTTCCCGACTCTCGATATAGTTATATAGAGAAGGCAGACGCATTCCTACCTCGTGCGCAACGTCTTTGAGAGCAAATTCCGTAAGTCCCTTTCGATTTAGTAAAGAAGAACCTATTTTGACGAGCTGTTCTAGGCTTATAGAGGGTCTACGCATGCTCCAAACGCTCCTTCATTCGCTTAATTACTGGTGGCAAGTCTAAGGCCGGATTTAAAACTAGTGGCCCGTGACCTAAAGCCAGACAGCTTGGGTTTAATTTCAAGACTGCCTCCGCACTAGTCAAAGCCTGTTTGCGGCTCCACGTAGCCCAAGCTGGAAATGGAAAGGTAATACGCAAATCGCCTGTTACAGCCAAGCCCCCGCGCGTTTGGAAGGCATCGCCCGCAATCATAGTCCCATCAGGAGCTAAGTAGGCAACCGAACCTGGTGTATGTCCTGGAACCCCCCACTACTTGAAAGCCTGCCACTTGATCCCCTGGGATTACTTCTCGATGAATGTCAAAATCTAGCTCTGGCCATCCTCCCGAGATAGGACTTTGATCTTCTGTATCATCTAAGCTTAGGTCTCCGCGTAAAATTCTAGCCTCTCGAGCAGATACCACAATCTCCGCATGGGGATACAGCTTTGCAAAGGCCGAAATTCCGCTGATATGGTCACTATGCCCGTGTGTAATTAGCAAATGGGTCACTGGCTTGGCCGTCTTAGCTTCAATGGCCTGAACGCTTTTAACAAAGTTGCTCACTCCCATATCTAGAACGATTAGGGCATCAGCTGTCTCATACACATAAGCATTAATGGGGAAAAGACGAGGCAAAAAGGTTAATTGATAAAGATTTCCGTGTTGCTTGATTCTCATCGAAATCATCCTTCCTTTTTAAACTAATCGGATTAGTTTATATTCTACTCCATCTAATCCCTACTTGCAAGTACGACCAAAAAAACAGCAGCCTTAGCTGCTGTTTTCTGCTTTCTATTCGTTGGCAAAAATAGATTGACGGAAATCATCAGAAGCCTTGAAGAGTTGAAGGTAAATTTCGCGCTTCAAGTTATAGACATCATTCCGCATATTACCTGTTTGACGAGCTGATAGCACTCTGTCAACTGCTTCCTTCATCAGCGCTTCAATATCCGCCAAGGTGCTTACTTGGCGATCACGGACTGTAATTGGACGCAATGTTGCCCCATTGGCAACCTTATCCAGACGTTCCTTGAACATAGCCTTCTTAAAGGCATTAAGATCTTGGAATTCACCGTTAGAAACCTTCTGGATAATATAGTTATCATTTAGGGTCTGTCCATCCGTTCTAGCTTGACGTTCTAATTGGTTGGAAGCATAAGGGATGAAGCCATCTTTATATCCCTTATAACCCATCAGTTCCCAAGCCATTCGTTTGAACCACCAACCGCCTGGTGAGCCCTTATCATTTTGACCTGTCCCGTACATAGGGTGGAACATATTGATTCGCTCATAAGAGTTACGATCTGTCTCAAAACCATTACGGAAGTAGCGTTTTGGTGCTAAGCTACGATCAATGAAGTCATCAATCGACTGGATATTAAAGTTTGTCCACTCTTCATCACTAATCTCCACTACCTTATTATTGACATGGTTAGGCCCATTCGGCACATTAATGAAGCGGTTGAACCATTGCTTCATAGCATCTGGCCCCTTTTCTAGGACTGCTTTGGCTTCAGCATAGTCTAGCAAGTAGAGAATATCGAAGAGTCGGTGGACATATTGACCCCAGTCATCTGCAGACTGGAAGCGTGATGGTGTCGCGTTATAGAGGCGGTTCGCCTTATCGCTCCAGTCAAAGGAAGTATTAAGCCCAATATGATCAAACTCAGGTCCCTCAGGTGACTGCAAGAGACCTTGCGCATACTCTTCCCAGACTTCTTCCGGACGCCAGCCGTTCCCGCCAAGATAGACTGAACGTTCCATATTGTGGACCACTTCGTGAGTATAGTGAGAGGTCCCAATATAGTCTTCCAGAATATCCGTGAAGACAAAGTAAATCCCATTGTTAGTATCGGCATAAGCACCAGCACCGTTATTGCCATAAACTCGGCCGATTCGCCCAAAGAATTCCTTAATCCCCATTGAAGGGTATTTAACCGGCTTATTGGATGTATCGTTACCTAGTCCATCATACCAACCGCCATTCTTGCCATTAGCATAGCCATCCCAAATCAGCATAGCATTCTTGCGGGCCATGCGGTCTTTAACCGCTGGTAAGGCTACACGATACCAGGTATCGACGTGCATTTGTTGGCGATCTGCTAAGGCCTTAACGCGTCTGTCGAACTCTTCTGGCGTTAGGTTAGGACGTCGGTCAGTAGACCCCAAGGTTAGCGATAGAACATTGGATACAAGGAAAATCCGACTCTTCTTCAGATTGAGTAAAGGCAAGATGTAATCACGATAATCCGGAACAGACAAACGATCGTAGACCTTATAAGGAGATTTATTAAGTCCTTCTTCAAGAGATGGACGCTCCTCCATGGTGACATTGGCCTTGGTCGCATCGCGGAACCATTCGTATTGATCAAACTTGGTCCACAGCTCACGGAAATAAGAAAGGTAGTCGAGGACTGTCGGCAGTTTAGAGTCCGCACTTAATACTCGATTGTAAGTCTTAGCGCTGTTGACTGAGCGTAGGGGTTGAACCCCTTGACTCCCAATCTGAATCAACTTATCAATAATACTCTTCTGATTACCGAAGAAGTCTGTCTGATAGGTTGCGATTTCTCCTAAATTGAGGTCTCCAAAGTTTACACGATAGTGGTCTTGAAGATATGCCAGACCTAAAAGCAGGGCGCCACGATTATCCTTGAGTTTCTGAATCAAAGCAGCACGCGCCTGCTCATTATCTCCCAGATAGTTGGCCTCCTGGCGAATAATCTTCACTAAGTCATTGGCTAAGGTATCTTGGAAAGCGCCAAAGGTTGCATTGAAGAAGAGTGTCTCAATCTGATAGGCACGCTGTTCGCGGCGATAGACTTCTAAATCTTCTGCAATTTCTTCCTCAGTTGCTGATCGGCCAAGCTTGTTCTCTAGGGCCGTTCGGCGATCATTTTTGACTCTGGCACTTACATCTGTGTAGAGATTATTGACACCTGCGGCTTGCCAAACAGCGTCAGATGATAAACCTGTCTCTTTCATGATATCGAGGACTGCATTCATGACATCATCCACTGATTTCAGCACTTGGTTAGGTGTATAGATAAGACCTGAATCCTCTAATTGATACTCAACCACGCCTGTTTGTTTGAACTCAGATTTCGCACCTAAGGCCAAGTATTGCACTGATTTATCAGCAAAGTGCAACATAATCCGGTCCATTGCTTGGTTGTAGTCCGTCACAAAAGCATTACCTTGCATTGGCGTAACCGCCAAGAGCACCTGAGTCGCCAACTTGCTGTCTGGCGCCACTAAGTTCCCATACTTAACAATTTGCTCCTTATTATAGAATGGCAGGAGTTTCTCCATATTGGCATAGGCCTGAGCACGACTAGCTTGATAATTAGCCAAACGACTATAATCGGTTGCTTGTTGGTTGATTTGATCGACATAAGAGCTTGCAGGCGTATCCGTCAGGACCCCACCGGCCGCTTCTAATTGACTAGCTAATTTATCCACATCAGCTTGACTAGCCTTAGCAGGTTTAAAACTTGGCTCTTCTACACCGGTTACGCGTTCAGTCATCTTCCAAGCCACTTGATCATTTCGGATATAGCCTTCTGAAATGGCCCCATTATCTCCGTAAACACGGTAACCGTTAGTGACTGCCACGTCTGAGATAATGTTTTCTAAACGTCCATTCATCCAGGTAGAGCCGACGACCCCACCTACTTGTCCACCACTTCGACCTTGAACAGTAGAGCCTGTATTATTAAGACTTCCTTTGACAAGGACATTCTTAACTACTGCCTTACCTTGGCTGGACACAACTCGACCAAAGGCTACGCCAGCACGAGTGCTTTGCGCGTTTAGATTCACCTTCAGTTTGGCATCGACATACGCGTTAGTAACATTTGATTGTTCAAGTAGGCCGACTAAACCGCCCACTTCTTGGGCCTGGTTAGGCTGGCCACTCTGGCTAATCTCACCTTGGAATCGAACGTTCTCAAGCCTGCTACCACCCACTACGGTATGAACGATACCTGCTACATTGGTCGTCCCTGACACGCGCCCAGAAACTGCCACATCACTGATTGTCGAACTAGTCGCTCGTTTGGCTAGAGCAGCTATAGAGTTGCCAGATTCAATGGCCACTTGTTTAAGGTCTAAATGCTTGATGGTCGCTTGGTTTAACTGATCAAAGAGTGGTGCAACCAAATTATAGATAGCATGTTGCGTGCCGTCTGCAGTCTGGCCGGACAGGGTCCCAGTGAAGGTTCCCACAAAATAGGCGGTCGCGTTGGCTGCTAAGCTGACCTCGGACGCTGATAGGTTGGCACCCAGTATGTAGTCTCCAGCTGGGTTTTGGCGTATAGCCTCAAGCAAGCTCTTAAAGCTATAATGCACGTTCCCATCCGCTGGGCGTTCTTGACCAACTAGGAATTGATAACCTTGGTGATAGTCACTTGAACCACCTTGATTTTGCACTAGCTCAGGCGCCTGGGTAGTCACTTGATAATAAGACTGACCATCGTGACTTACTGTCTCAATAGAAGCAACTGGCAGATAGACATCCTTGAAGCGGTCAGACTGTACTTTGACATAATAATTAGATAAATCAGATGGAATCTGACTCAAACTAGCCATTAATTGATGACTACCCATCAGCTTGTCGATGGAAGAGTTGCACACCCTTGATTTGTTTAGAGCTCAATCTTCTTCAAATCTAACTCTATTGCTTGGTCCTCTAACTGATCTTTCGACTGAGCACCTTGCTGGTTCTCATAATCCATCACAGTATGGAGACGATAAGGCACATGATAATCCAACCCATCAATGCTTGCGGTCAAATCTTGGATTGGGACTGTCTTAACTAGGCGATCCCCTGGAAGACTTGTACCTTGCCTCCCGGTAAAGCTGGTTAGGGTCTTCTAACTGATAGCGCACGGTGACACTCGAGATAAATCAGATACAGGTGCTTCAACGTTAACAGCTGTATATTTAGGTTCTACTTGCTCCAATTGTGCCAAGGCTTCTCGAAGGGCTTGGGTCGCTTTGATCAACCGCTTCTTGGCTGCTATCGCCATCTTCTAAAAACGGCCTGAGCAGCCTTGAGCTGGTCAGCAACTTTCTGGAAGCTAGCTGGCGTATAACGATTGGCGACAACTTCGTGCTGCCTCAACCTGTTGGCCAAGCGCGTCTTTATTTGCGCGGTCCATTAAGAGAGCTTGCGCTTGGTCTTTAAGCGCTTGAGCGTCTTTCACAGCCTCGATTGCGGCGGCCACTTCTTCAGGCGTTGCATCCTGATTGGCTATCAAAGCTTGAGCCTTGGCTTTTGCTTGATCAATAGTAGCTTGATGCCCTGCAAGCGCCTGGCTGAAATCATTCACACTGCGCGGTGTTTTCCCTGTCGTGTCAACTGGCAGATTCAACTGAGTCAGAGCTCGTTGTAAGTCTGCCTTGTCCACAAGATCCAAAATACCCGCTTCCGCTAATTCTAACTGTTGGAAAGCCTTGTTGAGTTTTTCCGTACTTGCTAAAACCTCTTCTGGAGTAGCATTAAGATTTTTTAATAGTTGAGCAGCTTCTTGACTCAATTGCAAAGCAAGGCCTTTTGCTGCTTGGTAATTTTGAATAGTCTTTGGCCGTTTCTGATCTGTCACAACTGGTTTTTGAATGGCTTGGTCCAGATTATTTTTGGCTTTCTCTAAGGCGGACTTATCCGCTTGTTGTCGCAGCAAAGCTTTGGCTTGGTCAAGTTTAGCTTGCACTTCATTTACTGCTATCAGGGTCTTATCCACCTGTTCCTGCTTAGCCTCTGGATCACTCAAGATGGCTTGCGCTTGAGCACGCGTAGCTTCTAGACTGTCTCTCAATGAATCTAGCGCTTGCTGGTAGTTCGCAATACTTTGCGGCGTCTTCTGGTCTGTATTAACAGGGAGCGTCCAGTAAAGCCAAGGCTGCCGCTAGCGCCTTTGTATCTGCCTTGGCTTGGAGAGCCTTGATGGCAGCTTCCAAGGATTTGGCTTGGTTCTCTATTGATCGAGTCATCGCCTCTACATCAACATCTGAGACTTCAGGATCCTTCACTACTGACTGCGCATTCTGGAGTGTGGCTTGTATTTTGCGAATTTCATCCGCTAAGGCTTGTTGGCTACTTGGTGTCTTGTCGCTTAAATCAAGCGCTTTGGCTGTTTTTACTTGCTCTGCTAAAAGCTGCCATAGCAGTTTCTAACGGCGACTTATCTGCTTGGTCTACTAAGATATCAGCCAAATTAGTCGAAAGATTGACTAAGTCCTGCACTTGCTGAGCCAAAGCATCGATTGTTGCCTGTTCTGTCGTATCAGGTTGCCCTTTGAGTTCTTGCGCCTGGTTATTTAGATTTTTTAGTTTTTCCTTGACTTGAGCAACCCGCTCTTCAAAGGATTTGATTGTGCTAGGTTTCTTGCCGACCAAGGCCGTTCCTGATAAAGCTCCCAATTGATCATTTGCCGTCTTTAGAGTCATCTCCAGCTTTGTGTAATCTAATGTTTTAGGGGGCTCTGGAGTCGGAGTTGCGCTCGAACTCGATTCCTCCGGTTGTGGGGGCGGAGTCGGTTCTACACTTGAACTTGTCTCTTCTGGCTGTGGGACTGGAGTTGGCGTTGCGCTCGAACTCGATTCTTCTGGTTGCGGAGTCGGAGTTGCGCTTGAACTCGACTCATCTGATTGTGGGGCTGGAGTCGATGCTGCACTTGAACTCGATTCTTCTGATTGCGGAGCCGGAGTCGATGCTGTGCTTGAACTTGATTCTTCTGATTGTGGGGTTGGAGTCGGAGTTGCGCTCGAACTTGATTCTTCTGGTTGCGGGGTCGGGTTGCCGCTGTACTTGATTCCGATGGTTTGCTGGCTTGATTCTACTGAAGTTCTTGACTCAGATTCTTGAGATTGTACTGATGACTCAGCTGAACTGCTTTCACTCGACACTTCAACAGATGAGGTCTCTTCTGAGGAAACTGAATATTTACTGCTTTCTGACTCACTCGACGTGCTAGCAACTGAAACACTGGCCACTGATTGATTCAACTCATGCGTGGTCAAATATCCAAGATATTCATAACCTTCTATCTCAATCTTTGGGTTAGGAAGTGTTTGGCCTACTGGCAGCTGGTAGCTTTGGTTGAAGTCTTGCAGTAAACGAGCCTCAATTGCCTGTAAACTTGGCGAGAGTAAGACTTGACCTGCCATGGTCACTACCATAAAGCTAGTCAAAGCCTTCTTCTTGTCGCGAACTAAGCCAACAGCAAAGACAATCAGTGTTGCACTTGCTGCTAGGCCTAACAAGGCTGATGATTCCCCTGTAACCGGCAACTGACGCGTGCCTGGACTTGGTTGATAAACAAAATAGTAAACTTGATCTGCTTGTGCGATTTGATTAGGAGTGCCTGACTTAATGGCCTGACGTTGTGCCCAGCTTAATTCTTCGATGGACACATATCGATATTCTGTTGTAACAGTTTTTGGGGTTGATGGAGCATTCGTGACAGGCGTGGGGGCCTGGGCATTAACGGTCGGTCCGGTCAATGCCGATACAAAAAAACTCCCAATGACAACAGAAGCAATCCCAACAGAAAATTTCCGGATGGAGAATCGTTGGACTGTAGTAAGGCTGCTGGAGCCCTTAGATTTCTTCATTGAGTTTTTTCCTTTCGTATGAATATTCATTGCTAGTGTATTTTACCACAAAAATAACCAGAAATATATGGGAAGTATTAATTTTGTAGTATTTTTGTTATGCTTAATAAACTAATTTTATTCAGACCATATTTGCATGGCAATAATGTCTATACAGATTATTATTCGTTCACCCGAGTCCATAAATAAAAATATGGCAACTTCATTATTTTATAATTATATCCAAGCTTCATCATAGTTAACTTACTATATAAAAAATCCTACGGCAAGATGCCGTAGGATTAAGATTATCAGCTTACTGTCCTTGGAAAATAGAGGTTCTGAAATCATTTGTTGCCAATAGATATTGACGATAAATTTCCTTCTTCACTTTGTGAACGTTATTGTCCCCTCTCGTCAGGAAGTTAGCCTTAATATCTGCTTCCATCGCTTGATGGATGAGTTGCTGGATATCAGCAAAAGTACGTACCTGTGTTCCATTGACTGTAATTGGAATCAGGGATTGGTTCAACTTATCAATCCGTTCTTTGAACATGGCCTGCTTAAAGACTGTCATGTTTTGGAACTCTCCTCCGGAGACAGATTTGATTACATAGGTATCACTTAGTTCTGCATTTCCAGCAGCCTTAGCTTCCTTCTGAAGCTTATCAGAGGCGTACGGTACAAAACCATCTTCATAGCCCTTGTAGGCCATCATCTCCCAAGCCATGCGCTTAAACATGAGACCACCCGGTGAACCCGTCGTGTTTTCCCCAGTCGCATAGTTTGGTGCATACATATTAATTGTGACGTAATTATCACGATTATATTTAGCCTTGGCTCCATAGCCACGCTTAACAACCAATTGGTGCTCAACCAAATCATTAATAGAAGTGAGATTGATATTCTCCCATTCTTGGTCAGTTAATTCCTTAATTAGGTTGTTAGCATGCACGCCATCCGCCTCATTGGTTACCTGGTTATACATCTTCTTCCAGAAATCCTTACCGCGGGCCAAGACATCTAGTCCTTCCGCATAGTCTAGAGTATACAGAACGTCGAATACTCCATGAACATACTCATGAACATCTGCTGCAGTTTGGAAGCGATCTGGCGATTCATTGTAATAACGCAATTTCTCATTAGAGTAATCGAAGATAGTGTTAATCCCCATATGGTTGATTGTGCTTGGATTCTCAGGTGCTTGTAACAAACCTTGTGGGTACTGCTCAAATCTCTCATCTGGACGCCAACCATAACCCCCTAAGTTGATAGAACGGTCTTGCAGATGGACTAATTCATGCGTCCAAATCGATGCCCCGTTGTAGTCATTAAGCATATCCGTATGGATAAAGTAGATATTACTAATCGTATCTGCATAAGCAGCCGAACCATTTGCACCGAAATAGCGTCCAATTGGCCCGAAGAATTCGCGGATACCCATTGATGGATTCTTAGGAGCATTCCCCTTGGCATTGCTCTCACCAAACTCGCCAAACCACTGTCCAGTTGCATCCTTATAACCATCCCAAGTTTGGTTCCCAGGGTTATTGGCAATACGGTCTTTAACAGCTGGCAAGGCCATTCGATACCAAGTATCCAGGTGAGTTTGTTGGCGATTGGCCATAAGGTTAACCAACTCTTCCAGTCTTTGGCGATCATAGCTTCGACGATCTAAGCTACCCCAAGTAAATCCGTTAACTGTCGAAATAGCAAACAAAGTACTGTCTTTAAGGTTAAGTAATGGCAAAATGTAGTTTTGCACAGATCTTGCCTTAAGACGTGGGTAGATCCGATACTCTTTATTTGCTAAACCAGCTTCTCTCGACGCCCGTTCTTCCAGTACCAGATTCTGCTGAGTAGCTTGTCGGAACCAAGCATTCTCATCTAAATCCGTAAGTGTCTCACGGAAGTAATCTAAGTAGTCTAGTAAATTCCCTACCGCTTGATCAGGACTAATGAAAGCTGCATAGGCACGGAAATTATGCTTAGTATGAAGCGCATTAATACCTCTTGAGCCCAAATAGATAAGTTTATCGAGCACGTTCTCGCTCTTCCCAAAGAAATCAGCTTGATAGGTGGAAATATCACCAATATTGGCTTCGCCAAACTTGATCTCATAGTGGCGATGCATGTAGAGGAGACCCAGTAACAAGGCTTCCTTGTTATCGAGCACTTGTTGCTTGAGTTGCGCTTCTAGACCAGAATGACCTCCATCAATCGCTTGGTTCAAGCTTTGCTTAAGAACTTTTTTAACAGCATCCGTTAAGTTTGGTTTCAAGCGAGCCATTGTATCTTCTAGATAGAGGCGCTTGACATCTTTAATACGCTCCGCCTGGTTAACAGCATCTAAATCTGCTTGAAGCTCTTCATCTGTAGGAACACGACCTAGTGTTTTTTGCAGAGCATCTCTACGCGTTTGTTTAACCTTATCATTTACATAGTTCTTATCCTTGATGCCTAGTAGCTCAAACATCTTATCAGAGTAGAGGTCTGTAGTGCTAAAGCTGCGCTGCAAGATCTTGCGCCAGACTTTCTATCGAGGCCTGTTGAATTTGGTTTGGTGTATAAATCAAGCCAGAGTCTTCCAATTGATACTCGACTATCCCAGTCTGCTTAAAGTTAGATTTAGCAGCGAGGCCTAGATATTGCACACTCTTATCAGCATAGTGCAACATAATGCGATCCATTGGTTGACTATAATCTGTTACATAGTTTGAACCCATCATAGGGGTAACAGATACAAGCACTTGAGATGCTAACTTGCCAGTTGCCAGGTTACCATACTTAATAATCTGTTCCTTGTTATAGAACGGCAGGAGTTTTTCCATGTTGGCATAAGCTTGTGCTTTATCTGCCTTGTAATTCGGCATGGTAGTATAGTCCGTCATCAGCGATTCTTTAGACAAGGTCGTCACAGCGTCAGAGCTATCGTCGAAGGAAACAGTGATTCCCATAGCTTGCTGACGACTAGCTGCCTCTTGAGGTGAGATAGTTTCTATATCCTTGAGAAACTCTTGCTCTATACCAGAAGCTACATCTTGCACAACCGCAATATTGCTGAAGCTTCTACGCGTTGATTCTTGCTGCTCCGCATTTCTATGACCAAAGAAAATACGGCCATTGTCTACCTTGGTTTCGCTGATTACTTGGTCTATACGGCTATTACTCCAGGTAGAACCTACTGCCCCACCTGTCGAAGAGCCCCAACGTCTAAGAACGCCACTACCGCTATTCCAGATGTTCCCTTTAACCACGGCTTTCGTTAGGCTGCTGCCTGAGCCAACAGCCCCAACCAGTCCACCATATCTACTATTTTCGTTACCAGACGAAAGGTGCATATTAATATCAGCAGTCGCCTGTGTAATGCTACCTTTCTCAAGGTTAGCTACAATTCCACCTATAGTTGAATTTGCACCATTGAAAGCCATAGATTCTATGCTACCCTTAAAGCCGACTTGACTCAACTGAGAACCACCTAGTACAGTGGCCACTAAACCACCAATGCTCTGGCTACCAGATAGTCGACCGCTAGCCGTTACATCCGTGATGGTTGTTTGGTTTGCGACAACTGCCAAGGAACCTACGTTATCACGATCGCGAATATCAACTCGCTTAAGGTCCAAATTAGAAATCGTAGCTTGATTAGTTTCCTTAAATAGCGGTGCCTTCAAATCAAAGATGGCATGCGATTGTCCATCAGCACCACGCCCTAGTAATTTCCCTCGGAAGGTATCCATTAAGTAGGCTTCTTGACCCTTAGCTAACACAACATCAGCTGCGCTAACATTAGAGCCTAAGATGAATGTGCCACTTAGATTCGCCTTCATAGCTGTCAACAACTCACCGAAGCTATGGTAAACATTATTCACGGCAGGGGCAGCCTTACGAACTAGGAACTGATGAGTCTGATGATAATCAGTTGTTCCCCCATTATTTTGCACTAATTCAGGCGCAGTGGCGGTCACTTGATAGTAATCCTCGCCATTGTAGGTTGTTGCTTCTATTGCCGCTACTTTGAGCACCACATCCTTATAGCGATCCGAACTTACTTTCACTAAATAGCCACTGAGGTCTTGAGGCACTGAGGCCAAAGCACTAACGCGCTTAAGCTCCTGCCCTTCCACTTGATAGAGGCCTTCTTCTTTAATCTGTTTAAGCTCAAACTTCTTGAGTTTAAGCTCTACCAGCTCTTCAGATAACTGTGGATCCGTCTTAGACACGCCTAATTTATCTGCATAGGTTAGCTCTGTTACCAAGCGGTATGGCACTTCATAATTGAGGCCATTAATTACGGCTTGATTATTATTAATCGCAACCGTTTGAACCAGTTGGTCTCCTTGATAGACTTTGACTTGGGCGCTTTGATATTTATTAGCTGGATCAAACAAGGTATAGTTCACCGTCACGCTTCGAGACAGCTCATCAGTTGGTAGAACAACTTCTTGGCTTGTAAAGCGTGGTGTGTGCATCACTAACTGGGCAATCGCTTGATCTAAGGCCTGCTTAGCACTATCTACGGCAGACTGGCTTGCATTCAGATCTTGATTTACTTGCTTAGCAGCACTTAACTGAGTCTGAAGGGCTTGCCAACTCGCAGGCGTATAGTGATTTCTACTAGAGGGCCTGCCTCAGCTATGCTAGCCTGAAGGGCTTGCTTGTTGGCCTGATCAACTAACTTATTCTTAGCCTCATCAATTTTCACTTGGGCTGATTTAATCGCTTGTAGGGCCTCGTTCACTTGAACTTGGCTTGCATTCTCATTCGCAATCATTGCCTGAGCTTGAGCCTTGGCTTGATTAATAGTTGACTGATTAGCCGTCAAACTATTGCGATAAGCCGTAATACTTGCAGGTGTCTTACCGTCTGTAGCAATTGGTTCATTCAGCTTGTTTAAGGCCCCAATCAAGGCTTGCTTATCGGCCTTAGTTTGAAGCCCAGCTTTAGCTGCAGTCAAAGCTGTATGACTAGCCTTCAACTGGTTAACCGCCTCTTGAACTTGAGCTGGTGTCGCGTTCAAATCATTCTGTACACTTAGAGCTTTCGCTAGCGCGGCGTCAGCTTGAGCCTTGGTTGTCTCATAAGTTGTAATACTTTGCGGGGTCTTATTAGCCAAATCTGGCGCTTTCGCCACTTCATTCTGAAGTTTAGTACGCTCACTTGTTAAGGCAGATTTATCAGCTTGATCTACCAGTAAGGTTTTAGCTGCATTAACTTTTTGCTTGAATTGCTTGAACCTGCTCTAGAGCTTGGGCTACTTGACTAGCTATTGCGTTCTCATCCGCTAACACAGACTGAGCTGCTTGTTTTGCAGCATCAAGTTCTGATTGGTAGCCTGATTCTTGCGTACGGAAGGCATCAATACTTCTTGGAGTCTTACCTATGGTGGAAATTGGAGAATTTAAGGCCTCATAAGCTGCTCGTAGGCCTGCCTTATCCCCCTTGACTTGAAGGGCAGATTTGGCTTTCTCTAAGGCTTGTTTGGCACTTGCCAAACGATTAATAGCTTCCTGAACTTGCGCTTGTGTTGCGTTCGGATCAGCTTGCACACCTTTAGCTACTTCTAGAGCTGCTTGGGCAGTTGCCTTAGCTTGCTCGTAGGCAGTCACAGACTTCGGCGTCTTATCAGCCAACGTTGGCGCCTTATTCACTTCTACTTGGCTATTATTAATAGCTTCCGATAATAAGTGCTTATCAGCCTGGTTCACTAACAGACCGACTGCTTGGTTGACCTGCGTTTGAGCTACTTGTACCGCACGAAGTGCATCTTCCACTTGCTCGCGACTAGCATTCTCATCCGCAATCACTTGTGCCGCCTTAGACTTAGCAGGTGAAATAACTCCGTCCTGTGCCTTAAGGCGTGCTTGATATGCTTGGATACTATTTGGTGTCTTATTAGTAGTTGAAACAGCCTGGTTTATGGTGGCTAGAGCCTCCACTAAGCTTGATTTGTCTGCTTTATCCCGCAGATTATTCTTAGCCGCCTCTAAATCTGCTTGGGCTTGAGTAATCCGTGTCTTCGCTGCTTCTGCCGCTTCTGGACTAGCATTCAAATCTGCGATAATAGCTTGGCCTGCCTGAACTGCGGCTTGAGCGTCCGCCTTAGCCTGCTCGTAAGCTGAACCGACTGCGGCGTCTTATTCGTTAGGTTTGGCGTCGCCTGAATAGCAGTATCAAGATTTTTGCTTAGCCTGTTCTAACGCTGACTTGTCGGCTTGGTTCACCAGGAGTGCCTTGGCAATGTCACCTTTAGTTTGCGCTTCGCGAACGGCTTGAAGCGCTTGAGCCACTTGCGCTCCGTTGCGTTTTCATCGGCAATCACTGCCTCGCTTTGGCTTTAGCTTGGTCAGTTGTCGCTTTATCGGCAGCTTGTGCGTTCAAAGGCACGAACACTGTTTGGTGTCTTACCAGAAGTTGAAATTGGGGCATTCACGTTGAGGGCAGATTGAAGTCCTGCCTTATTTGCTTTGTCACGTAAATTATCCTGTGCTGATTTCAAAGCTGCTTTGGGCTTGAGTAATCCGTGTCTTCGCTGCTTCTACCGCTTCTGGACTAGCATTCAAATCTGTGATAACAGCTTGGCCTGCCTGAACTGCAGCTCGCGCGTCCGCCTTGGCTTGCTCGTAAGCTTGAATTGACTGTGGCGTCTTATTCATTAGGTTTGGCGTCGCCTGAATAGCAGTATCAAGATTTTGCTTAGCCTGCTCTAACGCTGACTTGTCGGCTTGATTAACTAGAAGTGCCTTGGCAACGTCTACCTTAGTTTGCGCATCTCGAACGGCTTGAAGCGCTTGAGACACTTGGGCTTCCGTTGCATTTTCATCGGCAATCACCGCTTGAGCCTTGGTCTTAGCTTGGTCAGTTGTCGCTTTATCTGTAGCTTGTGCTTGTTCAAAGGCGCGAACACTGTTTGGTGTCTTACCGTTCGTAGCAATTGGTTCATTCAGCTTGTTTAAGGCCCCAATCAAGGCTTGCTTATCGGCCTTAGTTTGAAGCCCAGCTTTAGCTGAGGTCAAAGCTGTATGACTGGCCTTCAACTGATTAACCGCCTCTTGAACTTGAGCTGGTGTCGCGTTCAAATCGTTCTGTACACTTAGAGCTTTCGCTAGCGCTGCGTCAGCCTGAGCCTTGGCTGATTCATAAGCTGTAATACTTTGCGGCGTCTTATTAGCCAAATCTGGCGCTTGTGCCACTTGATTCTGTAGTTTAGTACGCTCACTTGTTAAGGCAGATTTATCAGCTTGATCTACCAGTAAGGCTTTGGCTGCATTAACTTTTGCTTGGATTGCTTGAACCTGCTCTAGAGCTTGGGCTACTTGACTAGCTGTTGCATTCTCATCTGCTAGCACGGATTGAGCCGCTTGTTTTGCAGAATTAAGGTCTGATTGGTAGCCTGATTCTTGCGTACGGAAGGCATCAATACTTCTTGGAGTCTTACCAACAGTTGAAATCGGAGCATTTAAAGCATTGAGTGCAGACTGGAGTCCTGCCTTATTTGCTTTATCTCGTAAATTATCCTGTGCTGCTTTCAAAGCTGCTTGGGCTTGAGTAATCCGTGTCTTCGCTGCTTCTACCGCTTCTGGACTAGCGTTCAAATCTGCGATAACAGCTTGGCCCGCTTGAACTGCGTAGCTTGTGCGTTTGCCTTAGCTTGTTCGTATGCTTGAACCGACTGCGGCGTCTTATTCGTTAGGTTTGGCGTCGCCTGAATAGCAGTATCAAGATTTTGCTTAGCCTGTCCTAAAGCTGACTTGTCTGCTTGATTCACTAGAAGTGCCTTGGCTTGATTTATCTGACTTTGTGCTTCTTGAATAGCTTGAAGTGCTTGACTGACTTGTTCTGGACTCGCATCCTGGTTAGCTATGATACGTTCAGCTTCATTCTTAGCAGCTTCAACTTGAGTAAGTTGACCATTTTGTGCCTGATTAAAGGCTTGAATGCTCTTTGCGTCTTACCTTCCGTTGAGATTGGTTGTTTCAAGGTTGCCAAAGCTTGGATTAGCTTCGCCTTATCTGCCTGGTTCGTCAGACCTTCTTGGGCCGCTTTTAGGTTAGCTTGAGCTTCCTTAATTTTATTGACTGCTTCTGCTACTGCGTTTGGAGTTGCATTGGCGTCAGCAATGATTGCCTGAGCATTTTGAACTTGGGCTTGAGCAGCCTGACGTGCTCGGTCATAAGCACCAATAGATTGTGGGGTTTTGTTAGTTAAATCTGCTTGAGCTTGTAAAATTGTATCTAGTGCTGCACGAGCTTGTTTCAGGGCTGATTTATCGGATTGATTCACTAACTTTGCACGAGCTTGATCTAGCTTAGCCTGAGCGGCCTTAAGTTCAGCTAAAGCCTGGCTAACTGCTTCTGGTGTTACATTTTCGTCTAGCATTACATCCTGAGCCTTTTGAATCGCTTGGTCGCGAGATGCTCGATTTGGCTTTGCTTAGCTTCCTCAAAGGCTGTCACACTATTTGGTGTTTTACTAGCTAAATCAATCGGTTGATTGATTTGTGACAAGGCCTGTTCTAGAGCTACTTTGTCCGCTTTAGGGGTCAAAGCCGCTATCGCTGATTCGAGACTTGTCGCGGTCGTCCGCGACTGGGCAAGCGCATCATTCATTTCATTTTCAGCTGTATTAGGATCCTCAATCAAACTACTTAATAAGTCTAGTTCAGTTTCAGCTTCCTCCAGCACCTCTTGATAATCTCTAATTGACGCTGGTGTTTTATCACTTAAATCTGGTTTTTGGCTTAATAAATCTTGAAGTCCTCGGCGAGCAGCTCGAAGTGCTGTTTTGTCAACTTGATTGACGAGTAGCAACTGGCTATTCGATTTGCGTTCTAGCGCTTGTTCTAGCGCACTAATTGCCTCCTGAACCGCCGCTTCTGTAGCATTCTTATCTTCAGCTACCTGTGCACCTTTAGCTAGAGCCGCATCAATTTCCGCTCGATGACGACCATATTCTGTCTGATATTCTTGAACGCTCTTAGGAGTCTTACCCTCTGTTGAGATAGGTTTGACCATTTCTTTCAAGAGTTTGTGCAAGGTAGCTTTCCCTGCTTGGTCTCGGAGGTTTTCCTTAGCATGTTGCAAAGCTGCCTTAGATTGATTGACTTCCTCTACTGCAGTCGCTACCTCTTGGGGGCTAGCGTCTAAATCTTGAACGATTCGATTCGCCTGCTCCAATGCATCGCGGGCCTCTTCTTGCTTCTGACGATAGAGAGCAAGACTAAATGGTGTCTTGTTGCTTCCCTCTACTTCCTGGGCAAGGTCGGTTTCCAGAGTTCGAATAGCTTGTTCTAAAGCTGTCTTATTTGCTTGATCTTTAAGAAGCTTGGCTGCTTGATCCAATTTTTCCTGCTGGGCTTGAACCTGAGCTAAAGCAGCCTCAACTTCAGCAGGGCTAGCATTTGCATCGTCAAGTACTGCCTGTGCTTGATCATTCGCTTGCGCCAACTCCCGAGCTAGCGCTTGAACTTGGGCCTGGTAAGCGGCCATACTCTTAGGGGTCTTACCCGTTGTGTCAGGCTTTTTCGCCAGGGCTTGCTTAGCTTGTCGCAAAGACTCCTTGTCCGCAACTGCCATAATAGCAGTTTCAGCCGTACGTAATTTTTCTTGAGCTTGATTTAATTGTTCGTTCAGCTCTAGGACTTCCATAGGACTTGCATCAAGATTGGCTAGCAACTGGGCAGCTTCTTGCGTTAGGCGTTGAGCCGCCTCTTTGGCTTGACGATAGGCCGCCACACTCTTAGGGGTCTTGTTAGACAAATCTGGCTCTGAAGCTAACAGTTGGTCTAAGTCTGCCTTGGTTTGATTGAGCACCTTCTTATCAGTTTGGTCTACTAGAAGTTCTTGAGCCTGACTGACTTCTTGCTGGAAAGCCTGAACTTTTGCTACGACAGTATCCACTTGTTCCTGACTAGCATTCGGATCCTCCTGGACCGCATTTGCTTGAGTAATCAGCTCAGCAAGGCGCTCAGCATATGCCGCTTTTGCAGCCTCGAAATTGTTTGACGCTCTTTGGTGTCTTGCCATCCGTATTAACTGGTTTTGCTAACTGATTCAATGCTTCCTTTAAAACACTTAAGTCTGCTCTATCTTGAAGAGCTGCTTGGGCATCCTGCAAGGACTTTAACTGGTCAGCTAAGTTCTGTGCCATAGCGTCGATGTCTGCTTCAGTAGCGTCTCCATCCTTTAAGACACTGCCCCCATTTTGTAGGGCTGCCTGAGCAAACTTAATTTGTTCCTTGAGAGCTTGGGCGCTAGCTGGTGTTTTCTGACTTAAATCTGTTGCATTCAGAGTCTTAACAAGATTAGCCAGATTATCGGATTGAGTGATGAGCGGCGTCTGATCTGCACGCTTGACTAAAGTGTCAGGCAAAGCCACTTGGCGCGCAATTATCCCTGTCATCTTCGAAGTCAGTTGATCGATTTCTGACTGGCTTACGGCACCACTAGCCTGAAGACTAGTCATCGCCTCTACAAGGGCTTGATAATCTTGTTTCAGGCTGGCTAGAGCATCATTGTAAGCTTTTACGCTTTTCGGTGTCTTACCTGATAAATCATCATTCGCTAAAACCTGCCAACTTGCTTGAGCTTGTTCAAGATTTGCTTGCCAAGCAGCATAGTTAAGTGGCTTAGGTGGCTCAGGTTGTGGGATTGGGATCCGGAGTTGGACTTGGTGTCTCACTGCTTGATTCTGCTGGATTTGGAATTTGATTCTGACTGCTTGATTCAGAACTTGGCTGAGGTGTCGATTCAACTTGACTTGAAGACTCGGCCGGTTGCGAGATTACAGCTTGACTTGATTCAGATTCTGCTGGTTCAGAGCTGACCGGCTGAGCACTACTTTGAGTCGATTCAACAGGCTGACTAGACTCGCTAGATTGAGACGAACTTTCACTTACGGTCACTTCTGATGATTGACTGAGGGAGGCCTCACTCTCACTTGATAGCGGAGACTCACTGCTAGATTCTGCGTTACTTGAAGATAAATCTGATGTAGAGGCACTTGACTCACTGCTTGCAACGGAACTAGTCACTACTGCATTAGCTGGCGAACTAGATGAAGATTCAGAAACCAATTGACTAGAAAGCTCTTCGCTAGAAACTTCCTCATTCGACTGGACTTGCGATGAACTTTCACTAGACTGTGGAAGAGTATTATTAGCCTGATTTAATGTCGCTTGAGCAAAGTAACCGACATATTCATAGCCTTCGATGTGGATACGAGGGTCTGGCAAATGATCTCCTTGCTGACTATAAAAAACTTGATTATAGCGATTTAGCAAACGTGATTCGAGGGCTAGCGTTGCCGAGGTCGATAGAATCTGCCCTAAACTTGATACTACCATCAAAGTCATTATCGTTTTCTTACGATCACGAATAAGGCCCACTGCAACAATTAAGGTTAAAGCTCCTGCCATGGCTCCAAAAAGAGGCGCCGCCTCTCCCGTCGCTGGCAGTACTTGCTTGGATTCTATCGGACGATAAACAAAATAATAGACCTGGTCAGCCTGCGCAATATCGGAAGGCGTACCAGATAGAATCGCTTGTTGTTGGGCAGTGTTAGCTCTTGCAGAGCCACATACTGATAGCTAGTCGTTATAGAGGATAATGTAGGTGCCGAGGCTACATATTGAGAACTAATACTCCCCTGAGCTTGGACCGAAATTGGTGCTGTTGTCCCCATAAAAAAGCTCCCAATCACTACCGACGCAATTCCGACAGAGAATTTCCGAATAGAAAAACGTTGGATCTGGTTAGGACGCTGATGTTTCCCTTTAAATTTCACTAATTTCTTACCTTTCTAAATTTAATTTTGCAATTCATTCTATCATATAATCACTAAGAAATATACGGTTTTTACTTAAATTCACAAAAATTTATCCTTTAGATTTAGCGGCTTGATTTTTCACGAACGATAACATCACCCACCCTAGCACACGGCAGCTAGAATCGCCGTTTTTTTAAGCGGATATAGGAAGGTGAATTTTCGCTAATGCAAAAGGCTATCCTGACGAAATAATCAGAATAGCCTTATACAGTTCATTTAATATTGACTTTTGCTTTTCAAAATCCAATAGCCCTTATATCGGGTCACTAACTCAACATTCCCAAAGACTTCTTCCATAAAAGTTTCCATAGAAGGAGCGCCTTGTTTTTTCTGAATTACAAGCCATAATTCACCGCCAGGTCTTAAATTAGCCTGGGCTGAGCGTACGAATTGTTGGATGACCTGCTTGCCGGCCCGGATTGGTGGGTTGGTCACCACAAAATCCGGCGCTTGACTAGCTTGCCATTGGCCTGCATCAGCCAATTGGTAGGCCGTATTCTCTACGCGATTGAGCTGGCTATTAGCCTGCGCCAACTGGTAGGCGCGTTCATTAATCTCGACACCTGTCACTTGAGCTTGGGGATATAATTTTGCCAAGGCAATCGTGACTGGACCGTAGCCACTCCCCAGTTCCACTATTTGATAGCTTCCTACAGGGACTGCATCAGCGAAAGCTTCCACTAGCACCTTGGAGCCATAGTCCATGCGCTGTTTAGAAAAGACGCCATTATCGGTCTGAAAGCTCAAAGTCAGGCCTGCCACACCATCTTGAATCTGGTGCAAAGCATGCTGACTAGTAGGACTAGATTTAAAGTATTGTTCACTCATTATCTGCTGATACGCTCCCCTCTTTAAGCCGGATGGGAACTAATTAAGGTTAGGGTCCCTTCCAGACGAATTTCTGTAACACCGTGCGGCAAAATAAAGGAACTTGCCAAATCTAAGTCATAAGCGACACCGTCCAGCCATAGTCGGCCTTGCCCTGCAATGACGGTTGCCAAGGTATAGGCATTATCCAGGCTTAAAGTCAGGCTATCCACGACTTCCCACTTGGTCACAGTGAAAAATTCATTTTCCAGATACTGAATAACTTGGCTGTCACCAACTTGCTGAGTCTTGACTTGCAAGTGACGCTCTGGATCTGGATAGAAAGTGACATCCGCCGCCTGCTTAAGATGCAAATCACGCGGGATTGCCTTGAGCATCCCGTCGATCATAGTCGTAGACACGATAGGTAGTATCTGAGCTCTGCTGTGTCTCCAGAATGACCACCCCTGCACCAATCGCATGGATGGTCCCTGCCGGCACATCAAAGAAGTCGCCCGCCTTAACTGGCACCTCCACTAAAAGGTCTGACCAACGCCCTGCCGCTACTAATTCTTCGAATTCTTGCCGAGATTGAGCCTTATGCCCATAAACAATCTTGGCTCCTGGCTCTGCCGAAATGACATACCAGCATTCAGTCTTACCAAGCTCCCCTTCATGTTCAAGTCCATAGGCATCATCAGGATGGACCTGCACAGAAAGCTCGGCTGCTGCATCTAGTATTTTAATTAATAGAGGAAAAACAGTTTGACTAGGATTCCCAAACAATTCTGGATGCTCTTCATAGAGCTGATCTAAGCCCAATCCTGCATATTCGGCAGGACTAATGACGGTCGACACCCCATTTGGATGAGCACTAATACACCAAGCTTCCCCCACTGTGTCGCTAGGGCCTTTGAGACCAAATTCTAGCTCTAATTTGCGACCACCCCATATTTTATCTTGTAACACAGGCTTTAAGAAAATCGGTTGTGTCATCTCGATCCATCCTTTCAAAGATAAATTTTCTCGCTTCTATCATACCATTTTTTGACGATTTCGTGGTACACTATTTATACGAGAATTATGACGAATTATGGAGGTTGCCGATGATTAAACTCTTTGCATCCGACATGGATGGGACGCTATTAAACCCAAACCATGTCATTAGCGACACTACCGCCCAAGCTATTCGAGACCTTCAAGCTCAATCGGATATCGAGTTTCTGATTGCTACCGGACGAGATTATCGATCTGCTAAATGGCTCCTAGATCAGCATCAACTGACCGCTCGCATCATTGCCGTCAATGGCGCTGCAACTTATGACGTTAAAGGAAATTTGGAGGATGTCTTTGCCCTGGATTTAGCTGATACCCAGACCATTATCGAACGATTTGCGGTGCCTGGAACTCAGACTTTGGTGTCACTCAAGTCTCTGAACGGTTATTATGTTAATGACCTTGCCCTCTATCGGCAGCGCATGGAAGCTTTCATGGATCATGCCAAAGAAGCTACTAGCGATGATAGTCTAGCCCAGCTTGAGCTCCACTTCAAAGAGCTTCTACCACTTAAAGGACTATCAACCGGGACTTAGATCCTCCACTTAAGATTATGCTGATTGACCGTCGCCCTGAAATCTTAGAGACTGCCCGCCATTTCCTCAAGGACTTTGCCATTGACTTGACTTCTTCTGGCCCAGATAATTTAGAAATCACTAGTCTCAAGGCCCAAAAAGGCTTAGCGATTGAAGCCTACTGTCAACACCATGGATTCACTAAGCATCAAGTCTTAACCATTGGCGATTCGGCCAATGACCGCTCTATGCTAGCCATGTTCCCTAATAGTTATGCCATGGCTAATGCTGGTCAAGCCATTAAAGACTTGGCAAGCTATGAGGCTCCTAGCAACGCAGAAGATGGAGTAGCCCATATCATCTATCAGCTTTTGAAGCAAATGAAGTAAATTCTTTGAAGACGGGATATTGCCCCGTCTTTTTTGTTGCCCCAATCGCTAGCTAAGCATAAAAAAGAAGAGGCTAGGAAATCCTAGCCTCTTCTATATAATAAGCGGAAAACGGGC
>BNJS01000945.1_pt1 | contig 30773 bp, 32 predicted proteins | sample 8540461 | NCBI WGS metagenome assembly BNJS01 (sample SAMD00202454, study PRJDB9452) | human saliva metagenome | isolation source: human saliva | place: Japan | reverse complement strand
TCCCTGTCCTTCTCTGACAATGGCTGAATATGTCGCGCCAAGCAGCCAATGCCTTCTTTATAGTTTAGATACCTCAACACAGATATTGTATTTAAATACATCGCAAAATTATGAAAAATGTTTGGAGAAAAGGGTTGTAATGTTACAACCTTTTTGTTGACACCACTATTTTGTCTCACTTTCGTATATAATATAAGCCGTTGGTTTATCGTCCAAATGTTGAGTGTCGTGGAGTTTATACACACCTGTTCCACGAATAATTTTAATTTCGTTTTGCTGTCACATTTAACATTTTGTGTAATCCTACTGTTACATAATAAGTTAACTAATGAATTAGGGTGACAGTAGTGACAGCAAAATTGTTTTTACTGGGAAATGCTTTTTTTAAACGACATTCTGTGTTAGAGTATGCAGAGACTGTTTAACCCAAATTGGTAGGAAACTATACTATAGTAAGAATTATAGTTTATGTTTAATAAGACTTTTTTTATTTTTCTATTTGTCCGATCGCTCCCTCAACTTTCATCTCTGTAACTTCAAGTGTGTGAATATTTACTTATTGTTCTGATTCTTATAATAATTCGCTCATTTTATTAAGTGACTATTTAACTATAAAGCGTATAATATTTTTGCTGATTATCAATAAGTTACATAAACGGATACATACAAATTCTGGTAAAGAATGTCATTTCGAGGCTATTCCCACAATATTACGTTTTTAAGCTTTTTGATATTCAACGTTCATCATTATTAAATAGTTAACTGGTAATTATAAAGATTAAAACAATGTGAAAAATGAATAAAAAGTTTAAAGCGGATATGAATATAATTTTATATATTTACATACCAACAAATTTAAAACTTAATATTATGAAAGAAATTATGAAAAACATGTTAACATCGAAGTTCTTGATGAGGATGAGTTGCTTTTTCCTAAATGGAGGAAATTCTGCGGCAGGAGGTGTTGATAAACTTCTGAAAGGGCTTAAAGATTTTATCGAACATTTAAATGTAGTATGTGGGAGTAATGGAAATTGCCCGGTTACGAATACGAATCACAATTGTCCATGTCGCTAGTTAAATCGTAAACAAACTAAAATGGTATCTCTCTTTTTACATAAAGACTATCTTTAGTCTATGAAAACATAAAGAGTGTGTAACAAGTGTAAAAAGCCGCTACCGAATAAGAAATAGACTGTTTGGTAGCGGATTTTTAATTTAGAAGAAATTGTTCAAGTTACTTGATTTATAATGCATTATTTTTGTTAATAAGTCATCTGTAATTTTTCGATAATAAATCTTAATTTTCAAGGAAAATGTCATGAAACCTAGTGTCTATAATGTTTTCGTCCCATTATCTAATGTTGGGGGATTGTCTTTAATTCTCTTTCGAGGCAATATTTACAACTTTCTTTGAAAAATTGGGACAGATTAGTTGAGAACAACTCCAATTTTTCTTCTTCCAATTTAACATCTATTGAATATGAAAAACTCTTTGAAAGAGGCTTCTTCGTAGAGGATAAAATGGATGAATATGCTGTTGCCCAATATAGAAAAGATGGCAACACGCCTTAATAAAAACATTTCATTTAATAATAAATCCTACGTTGGATTGTAATTTAAGATGTTGGTATTGTTATGAAAAAAACATAAGAGAAAATCTATAATAGATGAAGAACTAATAGAAAATATCTATAATCACGTTCTACTAAAATATTTTTGAGGACAAATACGAACAGTTACAATTGAGTTTTTGGTGGAGAGCCTATGCTTGCTGGAAGTAAAGTTACTAAAATTATAAATAAAGTTTCAGACTTTTGCAAGTCAAATAATATATTTTTCTGTTCACTTTACAACAAATGGCACTATGCTACCTAAAAATTGTTTTAGAAAGTATCAGGAATATTACAACTAATTTTCAGATTACAATTGATGGATCTAAAGATCAGCATAATAAAGTTAGAGGCTCAAAATCATTTGACTCTTATGAGCGAATTTGGCAACTATATCCATACTTTAAATGAAAGTCTAAAAAGACTGCTACTTTTCACTAAGAATTAATTATGATAGTGAAACATTTAAAGGATATGAAGGGATTATAAATGATATTTTAGGGACTTCATCTTAATAATGAAAAAGTTAATATTTCTCTGAAGAAAGTATGGCAAGTAGACCCTTTTGACAATAGATTATAATAATATTTTTTTCAATTTATTGAAATACTTTTTAAAATCATAATTTCACAGTGAATTTTTAGATTTTTCAAAATGATGGGGAACTACTTGTTATGCTGATAAAATTAATAGTGAAGTTATAAACTATGATGGTTTAGTTTATAAATGCACAGCACGAGATTTTCTGAAAAAGAATGATGTTGGTATAATGTTGGAGGGAGGTATCATAAAATACAAATATGATAAAAAGTTAATGAATATGTTTTTGTTGAAACTCCCTCACAATGTAAACGATGTTCATTATTTTCCAGCTTGTTCGGGTTTCTGTAGTCAGTCTATTATAGAAGGCGTTAGCCCTGATGCTTGTGCTCTGGAAGCTAGGATTTACTAAAAGAGGATTATGTTCTTTTTAATTATAAGTTATTACAATATAAAAATAAAATGATATGAGATTTAAAATTTATTCTATTTCTACTTTTGACATTAAAAAGTGTAAGTGTATTTTCACAAGAAAATACCGATTATTGAGTATGATGGTGTAGCATATACTGACAGTACAGAATTAACTTCAGGGAGTTCCTTATCTGACGATAGTATTATCTAAAGAAGGAGATCAAATGCCCAAAGCTGTTACGGTTTCAAATTCTTTAGGTGCTTTTTCTTTCTATGGAGTTCCTATTGATATATTTAAGGATTATACAATTTCGGTTGTCGAAGGAAACAGAAATGCAGCAAGTTACTTATGTAACAAATTTATTGAGAAACCAAGATTTGTAGGCAACATTAATGCCCATTTTAACTACATTCCCATCGGGAAAACATATTCTGAGACAATTCTGACCCCAACAAAAGAAGATGCAAAGCTCTTGTTGTTAGACTATCTTAAAAAGAAATTAGAATTAGAATATGAAGACAGGGTGTTGTTCCCCAAAGCATCTGATGCTCCCTATAAAGTTTTTGCAAATAATGCGGAAATACCTGATAAAAAGATAGATATGATTCTGCAGCAAGTACCTATGGAGATGATAAAGCAAATAACAGTGGTAAAATATAATACGCCAAATAAATATTTTTCTGGAGTCTTGAATATTAGATTCACTTTTGGCGATGAACCAACAGTAGACAAGGAAACTCGATTATTTTCATTACCAAGAATAAAATAAAAATGTACAGAAAAGTTCTGTTTCTATTTGCTTATATCTTTCTGACACATTTGTTTTGCAATGCTCAAATAAATGTACAAGGGAGTGTAAAAGACCTGACAACACAAGAGAAAATAGTATTTGCACACATTGCGGTACAAAATGCTTCTGATACAACTGAAATTTTGTATAGTGTAATGACTGATATGGAAGGTTCTTACTTTATTGAGAATATTCCTATAGGTCGCTATCGTTTTATGATCTCGGGTATAGGCTACGAAACTCTTACAACTTCTACGCGCATAACTATGCCTTCTTTTGGACAGGTTCTTACCAAGAATTTTGATTTAAAACCTTCAGTAACTCAACTGGATGAAACGGTAGTAATAGCAAGTCGTAATAATCAGAAAACAGACCATCGTTCTATTGTTTTTACAAATGAGGAAATGAAACGAGCACAAATGGCACGTGATTTGTTGAAAAACATCTCTGGAGTAAGAGAAGACTTGATGTCTGGCAAACTAACAACCAGCCAAGGTAATCCTTTGATTCTTATCAATGGTGTACGATCTACAGAAAATGAACTGAGAGCAATCGCACCCAATATGGTAAAACGAGTAGACTATTATGATTTTCCACCCGCTCGCTATGCTTCAGCTACTTGTGTCATTAACGTTGTTACAAAGCAATTAGATAACGGTTATTCTTTTGGGATAAATACTTCCAATGCCGTCACAACAGGTTTTTCTAACGATGAGTTGTTTTATTCAGCAACAAAAGGAAATAGCATTTTTCATGTTGAATACAATCTTAATTATCGGAATTATAAGGATTGCTTTAGACAGAATAGCTACAAATACGTTTTGAAAGGGGCAGATTGCTTAGATGAAACTTCAGGAAAAGAAAAGTTCGGCTACGTAACTCACAAAATTTCCCTGAAATATACATACACACAATTGGATAAAAAGATGTTCCAAGTATCATTCACACCAAATGCTGAGCGCATTTTTTCTACATCGAATAACATCGGTATATATGTAAATGGCAATTCGATGTTGAATACAATGAGCTATAATGCAGACAAGACGTATACTTTCAACCCTTCTGTCGACTTGTATTACTCGCAAAAGTTTGGAGAAAAAAATGAATTAACTGCCAATATTAACACTACTTTTTTCGCAACAAATGGAAACAACAACAACAATCAATATGTTTTGCCTGGAAACATCTTATTCTTTCAAGACGAAATGAATTTGAAAAACAAGAAGACAAGTTTTATAGGAGAAGTAATATACACGCACCAAATAGGGACAAGAAACCTGAACTCTGGCTATCGTTTAGATTATTCTTACTTGTTTTCTGATTTGAAAAATCTGAAAGGAAGCTATAATTACACTTCAAATATCTGGCAACAGCGTATTTATGCTGCCATGGACGGAGGGAAAAATAAGTTTATGTACCAACTAAACTTGGGTTTGACACTCTTAAATGTCAAAAGTGCCATAACTTCTTATCATAGAACTCTTTTTAACCCTCGATTATTGTTGGGCTATAAGATATCAAACAAGTCTACTTTACGTTTTGTATTTATCTCTGCAACTAATGTTCCAACAGTCATACAACTTAGCAATAATGTAAAAATGACCAGTAAAGACATTTACTATGCTGGAAATCCAAACTTAAGAAACGAGCAAAGTTATACAAGTGGACTGTTATATAATTTTTATAGCAAATATCTGGATTTAGAATTAATATTAAGCCATCTTTATAATACAAAACCAATCATAGGTTATTATAACGAAGAAGATAATCATTTAATCTACAATTCGGTGAATGGAACCTATGCTTACACGTATGGTGGACGGGTAAATGCTTCTATAAAGCCATTTGGCTCAAATTTATTTCGTTTACAAATAACATTAGATCCTTGTACGAGTACAACCGCTACGGCAAATAATAAGTTCAGTGCTTTCTCTTGCAGAAACGACTTCAGTTTGGACTTTAATTACAAAAACTGGTCAGCTAACTATGCTTATTCTATTCCGACTTATTCTGCAGAGGGTCTTTATAAGATAAGGACTGAAGAAAAAAATGAATTGAATATTGCATACCAGTTAAAAAAATGGAAGTTCTCGCTGGGAGTGTTATTTATTGGTAAAGATGCTACCTACATTACTAAAACAAATAACAAATCTATTGTTCAAGAATACTCGGTACGTAGTATCAGAGACAACAAATCGATGTGTGTGTTTGGTGTTGAGTTCAATTTTAATTCTGGTAAAACTAAGTCGGTTAGTAGAAAAATAGAAAATAAAGACACCGATGTCTCCCACATTCTACTCAGATGTAGGGCTCATTTTTCAGCCTGCAAAATGAGCTATAGGTCACAAAATTATCAGTGGAATGATAGGCACTGCATCTATACTTGTAAGCAACGAAAGTGTGTTGCAAAGAATTCTCCAGCGAATAACAAGTATCATATAACTTAGGTTAATACTATATTCGTTGGTGCGTTTTGGTAAAAGTCCTTTTAGGCTACCTATAAAGCCTGGAACTTGCCTCTATGATATAGAAGACATATGGAGGCAAGAAAAATTAATATTAAATTAATTTTCGGTATTACTGTTGCTCACATGATTAAAGTTTTCTACCACCCAAAGCAGAGTGATTTACTTCTCCTTTTCAGACTGCATCGTCACTTCAATGCGGCGGTTGCTGTTGATAAGGTTGCGGGCAATACGCTGGATGTCGGAAGCTGTGATGTTACGCACGATTGCCTTGTAGTCCTTGTTAAAGTCAACTCCGTGGCGCAGCTGGTTGTATATTACGTAGAGCCAGTAGTCGTTGGTAACAGAAGACTGGTCATACTGCTTTAGAAGATATTCCTTCACCTTCTGCAAACTAACAGCCTCTGGACCCTTATTGGCAATATGCTCAATCTGCTTTGTGATGATTGGCATCGATGTTATATTTGTCTGGGTCGGTATCAAAGGCAATCTTCAACAGAGCGTGAGGATTGCTTGTTGCGTTCAGACTCTGCTGCAGTTTCACGCCATATACCCCACCTTTCTCCTCACGTACAGAGTCGGTATAGGCGATCGACAGTACACGCTTGAAGATGTCGAGTTCCAAATCAGACTTCGCTGTATAAGGTTCGTCCCATGTGTAGAAGACGGTTACACGTGCCAATGGAGTCTTCATCTTCTTTTCGAAGCGGTGTGTCTCGTTGCAGTTGCGCACGTCAGGATAGGGCTTCTGCAAAGGTTTCCTTTTTCCTGTTGATGCAGAGAGAGCAATGTACTGCTCTGGAGAGGGCGCAACTGAGCGATGTCAATGTTACCCATGACAATCATCTTGAAGTTAGGAAAGCATGCTGAAACGTCCTTGTAAATCTCAAGAACACGGTCATAGCTACCTTGTCAAGTGATGCAGCCTTAAGTGGTTGTAAAATACGTGGCGAATTACCATAAACGATGGCAGCGATAGAGTCGTTGTAGCTAACGTTAGGACTTGCTTCACGATTGGTGAGGAAAGAGCGCATACGGTTGAGCTCTGACTGGAAGGCTTGATCATCACGACGTAAGTTTGTAAAGTACAAGTAAGTAAGTTCAAAGAGTGTACGGATGTCTTTGATAGATGAGTTACCACTGATAGACTGTGTTTCATTGCCTACACCTGCGTTGATACGAACAGTCTTGCCAGCTAAGAACTTGTTAAGTTCTGTTGCACTGAAACGTCCTACACCACCTTCTTTTACAGCTGCTGAGATAAACTGTGTGTTAATCAAATCCTTGACAGGATAGAGGGAAGAACCACCTTCTGCAAAGAAGTTCAGTGTCACAGCATCCTTCTGGTAGTCGGTCTTCTTGAAGTAAACTTTCACACCATTGCTCAGTGTGATTTCCGTTGTCCCATGCAAACCAGCTTTCTCACTCTTGATACGTCCCTTCTTCGGTAACGTCTCTATAAGTTTATTGTCCAATTTCTTCTCGACATACTTAGGATAGGTCTTTGCCTGTGCATCGAGAACCATTTGCTCAAACTGCGCATCTGAGGGAACATTTACGCCAGCTTTGTCGGAGAATAGACAACAAGCACTGAGTTCTTGTTAGTGATAGCCTCACGCATAGCCGCATTGACCTCGTCGAGTGTTACCTCATTAAAGAACTGGTCGTCGAGTTGCTTGTCGTATGCTTCGGTGGTGATGGGTTCATTATCGAGGAAGTTCTGCTTAGCACGACGCACATAATATGAATTGCGACGGTCGTTGCGCTCATTGTATTGGCGGTCAATCACCTTCTGGCGGAAGGCTTTGGCACGAGTAAGCTCTGATGGAGTAAAACCATGCTGACGGATTTGCTCAATCGTACCCACTGCAGCATCGAAAGAACCCTTTACATCTTCCTGACGAGCACCAAAGGAAAGAACAAAAAGCATCTTTTTGTACGACTAATCAAGAACTGACCCATACGTCGGAAGCACTCAGACAAGGCTTTTGGATTCTTGTCCTGCATCTCGTTAAGACGTTCGCCAATCATATAAGAAACCAAGTCGTCAACATATCCGTCTCGCTGATACTTCACTGAAGACTTCTGAATCGGGCGTAGCCTCACAGCTCATGTAAAGTGTAACGAGCATAATAGGCTGTTCAGAATCCTTCAGCGAGCCTACAATCATCTTGTCGTTGTCGCTTACTGGGAAATATTCACGATGAGCAGCATTCTCAGGCATTGGAATAGCTGAGAAGACAGACTGAATCTTCTTCTCCATCTGGTCTACACTCAATATCACCCACAACAATGATTGCTTGCAGGTCTGGACGATACCACTTGTGGTAATAGTCACGAAGAGCCTTGTAAGGGAAGTTGTCTACAATCTCCATCTTACCGATTGGCAGACAGTCTTCATACTTCGTACCACGATAGATAATCGGCAATGCCTCTTCCATCAAGCGCTGTGAAGCCATACCAGCACGACGAGTACGCCACTCTTCGTGGATAACACCACGCTCCTTGTCTATCTCCTTGTCCTCAAGGTCCAAATAGTGGCTCCAGTCATGGAGGATAAGTAGGGTAGAGTCGATGGTAGATTCCTGCTTTACAGGTACGGAACTGACGTCGTAAACGGTCTCGTCAACGGAGGTGTAAGCATTGAGGTTGGTACCGAACTTGATACCATGTGCCTCACACCAGTGAACGATACTTGGTGAGGTAGATGTATTCTTGAAGTTCTTACTACCATTGAAAGCCATGTGTTCAAGGAAGTGAGCCAATCCTCTTGGTTGGGTTCTTTCGAGAATACTCCCACGCTGTGCTAGTGGTGAAGTCGGCTATCCCTTTCTCCCTTTTGGCATTGTGGCGTATGTAATAAGTCATACCGTCTCTTCAACTTACCTATGCAGGAAGCCGTTGTCGGTGCTGACATTCTGCGCCACTAGCACCTGTCACGAGGAGCAGAGTACGCGCATTGATGATTCTTTTGTTCATTAACATAATATGGAGTGATTCCTTTTATAATTCTTTTATGTTTGTCTGATTTTGATTCTTGGTAGGGTATTGTCTTACTAACGATTATTTTGCCTTCGTCTTAATAACATATTGTACTCTATTAAGTACTCCGCACGAGTGGTGCGAAGGCCCAACACTACTTGTGCGAACGCTTAGCACCATTCGTGCGGACCAATAGTAAGACTGTTAGAAGGTGCAACCAATGGTTAGTCTACCCGTTGAATAGTTCCTACCTACAAAGGTAAGTGTTGCGCCATTAGTGTGGCGATGGGTGAAAAGTCGAAGGCAGTGTAGGTCTTCATCTTGGTGCCTGGGAGTACAAAGGCATATTTAAGTCCGAGCTGGAGGGAGTATTGTGGGTCTGTAAGATACTTATACTCACGATACATCAGTACGTCCATCGTAGGAAAACCGTTCTGCTTGTCAGATGGTTTTAGCTAATGTTCCATCCTCGAAAGCATCACCCTTTCCCTTCTTAGGCAAAAGCCCGCCTTTGCTAATGACAATACTCCCTTGCGGAAAAGGAGGTTGCGCGTAAGACCTGTGTAAGCCTCCATCGTGCGGATATCCTGACGGCGGAAGTAAGGATAGCTAGTAGCCGAGTCTGCTTACGTTGTGCAATGTTCGCACTCGCTTCCTACCGTCCAGAGAGAGGTAACTCGTTTGTCACTCCCACAATAGCCTGTATAGCCAAGATGCACATCGTTCCAAGCCTTATTAGCACTCTTTACGGGGTCAAGATACTGATAGAAGTATGCACCTTGTTCGTTTTTGTTAGAACGAAAAGCATTCATCTCGTTGACAAGGTTCTCGCTTGAAAAGCTGAAGTCAAGATGATGTACCTGCTTGTCGAGGTTCAAAGTTAGGCGTGTTTGTAGTCATAGATATGGCTATGATGATTGGTGTGAACTATCGTATAGGGTGACTTCCGCCGTAATAACCTTTGCGATATGTACCGCCAAAGTTGTTAAACCATGAGAGATTTGGTAGGATTTCCCAGCCTAATTGTAGACCTAAACCATGATATTCATTGAGCATAGGTTGCTCCCTATTGCTATCAGTAAAGCCCGAACTACTGAAGGGTTCCGTCTCACCAATCCACGGACCATAGTTGATATAAGACGTAAACTCCTGTGCATTTGAAGCTGCAGGTACTAAAGATTACGCTCTCTGTGTTCCGTCGTAGTAAGTATAGTTAAGACCAAGACTCATAGGCTGTAATGGTACATATACGCCAGTAGTGAGGGCTAAATCCATTAGCTTTGTCTTATGTCTTAAATCCTTATACTTAGCAACGTTTGCCGCAGTGAAGTCTACCTTTGTACCAATGGCGAGTCCTTTTATATATCTCCCAAGACAATGCTCCCATATAAGATTCCATAGTGTCACGATGCTTTGTGCCAGCATTATTTATGCGAGTCTTCGGACAATATCAAACGGCAAACGTTGGGTCCCAGTATAAACGCTGAGCCAGTCATATGCTGCGCCCAGAGAAGTTGTCATAACGCATACTTCCCGACAAGACAATCTTGTCTGTCAAACGATAGAATGAGGAGACGTTAGCACCCGCTTGCACGGAACGTGGCGACTCGTCATAGTTGACAAAGCCTCCCTTGCCATACTGCACATACCGCTTCAGCCAAAGAAATGTTCTTTGTCTTAAATCGTTTCAAGGCTGCAGCATTGTCATTCCTCAGCCATACATCGCTATTGGCAACGCAGGCTAAAAATCCACGATGGAGCAGACTATCTTAGCCTGCTCCTGTGCGTAGAGGCTGGCAGAGAGGGATGCTCCTGCCAGTATAAGTGTCATGAACCTATATTTCATCTTACAGGTTATGTTCTTTTACCATCTATTTTATTAGTCTCTAAGTGAGAACTGTTTGCGCTCGTGGGAAGTCAGAAGTAGAGTTGTTTGTGTCCATGTAGACAATCTTTGCTCCATTCTTCATAGATGCTTCCAGCATCGATACCACTTGGGTCTGTACCATACTTGTAGTTATAAACCAATTTAGCAGTATTGCCTTCAATCTTCTTTGTTGCTTCAGCATCCACGTTACGATATACGCTATGACCAAGTTTGATAGTCTGCTTCACATAACCAGCATCTACGTCAGAGCCGAAACGCTTTTTACTCTTACTCTCGTTAATATCCTGATAAACCTCAATACCATCAAGAATCCAGTCTGTTGGAACCTTCAATACAGCATTTACATTTGTCTGTGCTTTGCCCGGTGCGTATGTGATATTACTTGCATCCTTAGCAAAAGCAGCAGGTGTTGTGCCCTTTGTTTGGAAGATAAAGAAGGCTGGAGAAGACTGACTAAGTGGCCAAGCATTGGCAGGACCAAAGTTTACTGCCTTAAGATATTGGCTGGATGGGATAACATTTGAAGGTGTTGGATAATAAGATGTGTTGTTATAACCAGACTCAGGATCGTACATTGTGTAATAATCCTTGTTGGCATAGTTAACGCTCTTTGAATAGGTTGTTGTATTGTCTATTGCACCCATACAGCTGATAACAACCTGTGAATAAGGCTCGATAACCAATGAATTCTGGAAGTACCATATACCTGCAGTTGCTGGAACCCAGTTCTGAGATACGTATGATGGCTCCGTTGCACCTGCACTATACCATGCATTTGCACCAGAATGTGCATTGTATGGGTCTAACATACCAATAGCCAAGTTGCTGATTACCGCTGTTTTGCCACTATTGTTATAGAGGATAAAACCCTTGTCTGATTGAAAAGCATTCTTAGGGTCATTGTCTTTTGGTACACCAGTCGTGTACAATTCTTTGATGATAACTTGGTCAGCATTCTGATCAGGGCATTGGAAGGTAACGTTCTTTACATCTGAAGCCTTGATGATTTGTACGGTACCATCGTTATGTGTCACAACCATATTCCATGTTTGTGCGTTGATGTTGCTGATGAGAAGCAATACAGCAACAAGGAGAAGTAATATTTTCTTCATATCTTTTTCTATTTAATTTTCTAATGTTATTCTTACTTATTCATAAACTTAAAGCTCTTGGTAGTTGTACTGGAGGATGTAGACACCTTAGGTAAAGACGAGAAATCAAAGGGCAACTCGTCCTCACCATCAGCTGTTACAGAGCTGATTTGTGTACCATTAAGATTATAAATGGTAACTTTTGGACCTGCTTTCAATCCACTAACCTCAGCATTACTGAAAGAGAATTGAGGAGAAACAGACGCATTCTTTGGGTCATTAGAAGGTACACTACTAATACTTGTTGTCACCTTCTTCTCAATGAAGTAGTAGTCCTGCACGCCTGTCAGTGCTGTTGTGAGTTTCTGATCCTTACAAGTAATAACAAGGTCGTTTGCCTCTATGGATATAACAGGAAACGATTCCGAAAAGCAAATTCTGTCTTTGTACCATCTCGTTTCGGTCAAGACAAGGCGGGTGATTATCTTCTCTTGTACTGTCTGTACAAAAGCCACTAAGAAGTATGAACGACAGTGCTAAAGCGATAAGCCCTATAAAACTTATTTTCTTCATAAACATTGTTTTTAATTTATACTATCTTTATTTCTCTTTTAATTTACGATACGTTTCTTCGACATTACTAATGGTAAGGTTACTACGCGAGGAGAGTCTACTGCAACGACCACCTGCGACTTGGCACCATTGAAGAAGTAACGATAGTCTTCGGTTTCCTTTCTTGCTGAACTGCTGACCTTATACAACCCAGAAGGAACACTGAAATGTGCTACTCCCTCAGCGTCTGTACTATCAACGAAGGTGCTTGCCACCGCATCTTGTAACTCAACGCGTAAGCCTTCATACGAGCCATCGTATGTGCTTGGAAACTCTAACTTCACATCAAAGTTGACTACATCAAGTCCTTCATCATAGTCAGCACATGAAACTAACAGCGTTATCATGCATACTGCAAGTAAAACAAAATATCTTTCTCATTATATCTTTAATCTTAATGAAAGTCCATAATAGAAACTCGGAACATATCCACTACCAAAGAGACTTGTTTCAAGTCCTGTCTGAGTAGAGTGTACCTGAGCAAGTGTGTTGAAGAAGTTATTGGCATAAAACGATATAGATACGTGTTTGCAATTTCCTTTGTTACACTCAAGTTAGCCGACCAGAACGCACTCAACTTATTCGGATTCAATGTGTAAGGATAGTTGGTCTGCACAACCAACTGTGTCAGGTCGTTGTATAATCCTTCTGTCATTCGTTGCCGCTCAACGTAATTTCTCAGCAAAGGGAACCAGTGTTTCTGGTGCATTCCATGTGCTGTAATACTCAGGATAGACGATTACTGTCTGATTCTCAGTCTTACCGTTGTATGCCTCGCCAAAGTATTCATTACCACTATTCACAACATATCCTCGACTGCTGGTAGCTCTACTATATGTATAGAGTGAACTTTCCATGCGCAAAGCAACGACGAGTCGAATCTTTGGTATATGTGTCGTCAATGTGACATTCATATCTACTTGACCACTAACAGAGCCATTTGATGGTGAAGCATTGGCGGTATAATTGGTTGAAGTAGCTGCACCACCACGATAATAACCAATATACTGATAGAGTTTCCCGTCTGATTGACGTGTGTTAAGACTTACAGGTACATCCGCAAAGAGTGTTTCGTCCTGCGCCTTATAATGATAATACTTACCATCTACACGCACCTGTGTGCGGAGAGTCTTAATCTGTTTGAAGTCTACAATCCATTCTAAGCCATAGCGACTCAATGGGTCAGCATTCACATATTTCGTGTTGGTGACGTAGGTATTACGTTCGTCATAACCGAGAACGACTGGTGTTTTCGCACCACTGGCATCGCTCACAGTCACAATACCTGTCTGTGGGTCAATCGCAAAGAGTCGATTAGCCGCATCAATACCGCTCGCTTGAAGTTTAGCAGGTGATGTGTACTTATAGGTGAAAGGCGTGTAAGTGTTTGCTGCCGTGTAAGGATTGAAAGTCTTACTATGGAAGAATGAAAGGTTGATGTCCGCTATCTTCGTTCTCAGTTCCACACCTAAATCCCACTGGTTGGCATATTGCCATTTCAAGTCAGCATTGTATCGTGCCTTTGAAGGGTGAGTGTAATAGGCATAATAAGAGCGATTATTAGCATCACTGGTAGATGAGAATGCCAACATATCACGATAAGATGGAGAAGGGTAGAGTACTTGGAAACTTGGAAGTTTCACACTCTTTCCCCATCCTGAATGCATGCTAAGACTGTTCACCCAACTTTCTTGTCCGAGCAGAGCATATAGCGCATATTCAGTCGTGGTGAAAAACTACCCACTATTCCATATTCTGAGCCTGAAATCGAGGTGATATCCTCACGCACACCTGCTGTCAGTTCAATATTCTGTTTGGTATTAATAGCCATTGAGAGTTTATCCTCGGCATAGAGTGCCATGTTGTTCAAAGCGGGTAGGACGTCAAAACGATATTCACGCCATGTCGGTGCGTAGCGCATATCTTCGTAGTGTGTACCCTTTCCCTTATTCCTACTGCTTGTCCATTCTGCACCAACAAGTAAGCGGTTGCGGAACTTTCCAAATGATTTATTCCAATTAGCCTTTAGCTTCAAACTATAGGTTAATGGTTTGGAGTCGCCAAAACCACGCAGATACCAATAGCCTGTAGGACCAAGAATGATGTTGGCAGAAGGGTTCTTATCGTAGTCTTCTGCAATGTTATATCCTTCTGTCAAAGTGTGAATATAAGGTTGTGTAGAACTACTACTCTCGTTGCTATAGCTTTCTGAGCGTTTATCAGCGTAGGTGAAGGCAGCTGTAAAATTCAGATTGGTTATCCATGACTTGTTCAATAACCAGTCAAGGCGCACATTACCACCCACATTATTGTCCTTAACCTTATAATAACTGTCCAAGTTGCGGTCTGGGTCAGCCTTTGAATCATAGCCTCCCACGCCACCATTCAGACCAATATCCAAGGTAAGAGGTTGTGTCTTCTTCATAAAGACATTCATATAGTGCAACGATAGAACGTTGCGCTGATAAGCAGTGTAAGGCGATGCTGCATCCGAGAAAGAGCGTGCATGCTCAAGGGAGAAGTTGATAAGTCCAGCGTTCTTGCCTAAGTCTAATCCTTTGTGAAGGGCTATCTGGCGGGTGTGTTGGTTGATACTTCCTTCCAAGATAAAGGTGAACTACCTCTACGGGTCTTCACTTTTACTACACCATTGGTGAGGTCGCCGTATTCTACAGAGGCAATACCGGGTACTACCTCCACACTTTCAATGTTAGAAGCACTTACCCCCGTGTCCTCACCAGCTGTTTCACCCATCATAGCATTGTTGTTCAGACGAACACCATCCACTTCAATGGCTGTGCCAAACGACGCGTTGCCTCGCTCTGATGAACCAGCTTGCAAAGTCAATTTGCTATCATTCATCAAAGAAGGTTCACACTCTTACCGCCCGGTAAAAAGCTGGGCAATATCACCCAAAGTCATTATCTGTTGATTGTCTAATGTCTTACGGTCAATGGTGTAAGAGGTTGTTATCTCGTCTTTCTTTCGATGCGCAACAACCTGTACTTCATCGAGTTGAAGGTTGTCTTCGGCAAGGCGCACGTTGAGCGTGGCACCATCATTATTAATGGTGACAACTATTGTTTGTTCTGCATAACCAGGACAAGATATTACCGCTGCATACTTTCCTTTCGGTACGTTTTTATCGTGAAACAACCTTTTTCGTCCGTAAAAGCGTATCGTGATTTTCCTTCAATGTGACTGATGCGTAGGCTATAGGCTTACGATCATCCTTCCCCACAACACAACCTGTAAGTGCTCTGTGCAATTCCATTGATACTTAGTCCGCAAAATACAATAGACGCTATTCATCCTATTCGTGAAGTCCATGATTTGTAAGGTGGGACGAATCTACTAACTCTACAATACTCAAAAATAGGTATTTATTAACTTTTCTTTTATGAATAGAAATTGATTTTATCATATTAGATAAGCTCTTTCTGATATATGGATTGATAAGGACCAGCCTCATGTGTGAGAAGAGACGATATCTAACACTTTATGAGTAGTAGATTTTTGTAAGGTTATAAACCGCCTAAAAGAGTGGTGTTAAGCCTCCGCACTATTGGTGTTTACCATCCGCACCATGTGTGCGGAGCCTCCGCACGTTAGATAAGAAATTGTATCTGTTCTATTGAAGTTCCTCTTGCAGTAAGCTTTATCACTCCATATATCGGATAAAGCTTATAGGATTTTCTAATTTCTCGAGTGATATAACCTATTGCATAGCTCTTGGTGTTCTCCCTAACCCTTTTGGTAGACTCGTATAATTAGAGGCTCACCACATATTGTTTCTGAGTGCCGATTATATAGTACCTTAAATAAAATAAATCTATATTTCTGTCATCCAATGTTGTGTCCTAACAGTTATTTTACAGAATTACATAAAATGTTAAAAAATGACAGCAACTTAAAATAAAACTATTCTTGTAAGCTGTGTAATAGTTGTCTTGTTGGGGACTTTATTACTCGGTAGATTGGAGACGATTTTTCTTGCGGTTAGATGGTTCTTTAGAGGACTAAGAATCTCTAAGACCTCTGTACATCCTTATTCTTCTGCGTTTTTCAACGATAAACTGTACATCCTTGCGGTCGTGGACTTTATCCGATGATTCCTTCAAAAGATACCATTATCGCTGAGACGTTACGACGGATAACACAACTGGTGGAGAGAACATCAGAGATGTCGTGCAGCATACCACTACAGTCAATACCGCGAATCTCAATCGTTGCATCGAAGAACAAACGACGGTGCATATCCACTCAGCATCTAGATTCTACCACCGTAGCTTGCTTTTAGCTTTTGCAGCTACTGGGCAAAAGCACGTTTATGTATCTCGATATGGTTTTTATTGTGCCAATATCATCGAGGGACATCATCACCTGGAATAGCCATGGCAGCAGTGTGGGAAGAGATAGCGATGTATGTTTTCTTCGTTGATGAAGATAGGGTTCTTTCTGTTGAGTTCTTTGGTTACAACGATTAAGCCTTCAGTACACTCTGTATCTTTAGCCTCTACAGACTCTGTTGTCTTCCTGTCATTCGACTTCAAGAAAGGAACGTAACGGCGCCAGCCACCTGAGGTAACACTCTTCTCTGACTTTGACTTTCCACGAAGTTCGTTCAAATCAGTGTCGCCAAGGATAACGGTCTTGTCTCCAACGGCAAGGAAAAGACTGTCATGCTTGTGGAGGTCGTGTAGTTCGCAAAGCTTATCTAAGGTTGCAGTTGTCATCTCAAGGTCGTGTGCCTTTAGCCACTTCGATAGCTGTTCTTCACCAGCCTTCTGTAATTCACGGCTCTCACGTCGCAAGATGGCTTGTATCTTCGCCTTCGCCTTCGCTGTAGATACAAAGTTTATCCATGAAGGATTGACGTGTTGCGACATCGAAGTTAGGATTTCTACTGGTCACCACTGTTGAGTTTATGGCTCAAAGGAACAAGCTTATGGTTTACTTTCGCACCAATACAATGACTGCCGAGGAAGGTGTGGATTTGGAATGCAAAGTCGAGTGCTGTACAACCTGCAGGCATCGTCTTGATCTCTCCCTTTGGTGTAAAGACGAAGATTTCAGAGGCAAAGAGGTTGAGTTTGATAGCATCGAGAAGTCCATCGCATCTGGCTGTGGGTCGTCGAGAATCTCTTTTTATCGTACTGAGCCACTCGTTCAATCTCGCCTCATCCTCAGTAATCTCCACCATCCTTATATTTCCAATGATGCGCAAAACCCTGTTCAGCTAATTCGTTCATGGTTCAGAACGTATCTGTACCTCAATCCAACGGCCCTTAGCAGACATGAGAGTTACGTGCAATGCCTGATAACCATTAGCCTTAGGATGGTTCACCCAGTCGCGCAGACGGTCAGGATGACTCTTATAAATCTGACTGATAGCCACATAAATTTGGAAACAGTTGTTGATTTCCTCATCAGGTGACTTTGGTTTTATAGATGATGCGTACAGCAGGATATCGTATATTTCTTCAAAAAGTGACGTGTTTGTTCTGCATCTTATTCCAAATAGAATAAGGACTCTTTACACGTGCTTTAAGTTCATATTCAAAGCCCATCTTGTCAAGTTCGGCACGGATGAGGTGCTGTGAACTGTTCAAAGAGGGTGTCACGCTGCGCCTGTGTTGAAGCAAGTTTCTTCTCAATAGAGGCGTATGCGTCAGGATGTTCGTAGCGGAAGCTTAGGTCTTCCAGTTCAGTCTTAATCTTATTTAGTCCCAATCGGTTTGCAAGTGGTGCATAGATGTAGAGAGTTTCACCTGCAATCTTATACTGTTTGCTTGCTGGTTGGGATTCAAGTGCGCATGTTGTGCAGACGGTCGCATATCTTGATAAGGATAACGCGTATGTCGTCGCTCATAGTAAGCAAAAGCTCTGAAGTTCTCTGCTTGAGCAGAGCCTGTTGCATAAAGATACCACCAGAAATCTTGGTTAGTCCGTCAACGATTTGTGCAATCTTAGGACCGAAGATATTTTCCATATCTTCCACCGTATAGTCGGTATCTTCTACGACATCATGTAAGAGGGCTGCACAGATACTCGTTGCTCCGAGTCCCATCTCTTCACAAGCAATTTGGGCAACGGCAATAGGGGTGCATGATATAAGGTTCGCCCGAGTCGGCGCACACCCTTATGCGCCTGTCGTGCGAAGTTGAAAGCCTTGGTAATGATATCAGCCTTCTTTCGATGACGTGAGCAAGATGGGTATCAATGAGATGACTGAAAGGCATCATCTACCATCTTCTCATAGTCAATCTCCTTAACTTCAATATTGTCCTTGTCCATTGTGCATCCTCCCGTTATATATAATCAAGGTAAAAGAATCTTGTTAGTATAGTATGGCTTCTTGGCTTCTATTAGCAGCCGCGATAGTCATGTTAGGTTCTTCGTTTGGTGTTTCGTTTTGGTAAATCTGATCTTTGAAGTCTTTGAACTTCTCAATCATCTCAGAAGGTAGGCGTAGCTTAGCAACACCATTGGTAGCAAAAGCTTTGATAAAACCTTGTCGATACTGTGGGTTAAGTACTTTCAAATCGTCCACATTCATACCTAATACATTGGCAATCTTAGCAAGTGTAACGTCTTTCTCTACAATGATCGTATCACAGCGGTTGGGTAGACCTGTTGATAAAGGTGTGATGTTGTAATCAGCATAGTAGTTCATTACATAATTAGCGGCGATGAAAGCGGGAACATAACCACGTGTCTCCTTTGGTAAATGCTGATAGACAGCCCAGAAGTCAGCACCACCACCAGCCTTTGTGATAGCACTGCTAACACGTCCTGGTCCACAGTTATAGGCAGCAAGTGCCAATGTCCAATCGCCAAATCGTTTGTAAAGGTCACTCAGCATACGTGCTGCAGCGTAGGAAGACTTCTCTGGGTCGCGGCGTTCATCGATATAACTATCAATTTGAAGGTCATATTGCTTGCCTGTTGTTGCCATGAATTGCCATAGTCCTGCTGCTCCCACACGTGAGGTAGCATTGGGATTTAAGCCTGATTCTATCACAGGAAGATACTTCAATTCTAATGGTAAACCATAGAAACGCAGTGCTTCTTCAAAGATAGGGTTGTAATAACGTGCACGTCCTAAGAGGTAAGAAGTTGATTGGCGTCCAGCCTTTGTGTAGCTGATCGATATATTTCTTAACTTCCTCATTATAGGTCATTGTCATAACATTCGATAGATTACGCATCTTACGATCTATAACTTCCATGCCGTTTTCTGGCTCTGTTGTATTCGCAGAGGGTGTATTCTTAAACCCTGTTTCTATACCACTATTATAGAATTTATCATCTATATAGTCTACGTCAACATATCCTGCCATCGTCTCTGATGCATCAGGAATCATCACACTCACAGCTTTACCACGGCTGTCAACAACTGTTTGCTGTTGTGCATACAATCCGTAGGTTGCTCCCATTGTAACAAGGAAGGAAACAATATATCTCTTTCTACTCATTATTTCTTAGTTAGTTAGCGCAAATACAGTGCGCTGCTGCTTAGAATGTCAGACTACATCCAATACCTATTGCCGATGAACGGAAAGGGTTGTTAGGTGTAGCGATACTCTTATTTGATATGACCGTCGGTGCAATATGCAGTGAGAGGTCATCTGATATGTCAAAGTCGGATAAGGAAGCGTCTACATAAGCATCAATAACTGACAAGGCATAAACAGCAATAGTAGTAAAAATACTTAGGTCACGCCATCTACGATAGCGGTCCTTGCGCTGTTTGAAGATGTTCTTATAACGCTCTTCATTGGCAGGGGTAATCGTAGCTCCGAGGTGTAGGAAGTTATTATAACTCTGCGTTGTTGGGTCATTATCCATAATGTCCATATAAGCCTGCGCATAATCATGGTACATCTGGTTGTTCCATGTCATAGCATAGATACAGCCTCACAAAACCTCCGTAGAAGATTGGTAGTTTCCAGTACTTACGATTGTAGACCTGTCCAGCACCAGGAATGACGAGTGCAAGCCACAAAGCACGCTTAGGATTAGGGCGCCACTTAGACCAGTCGCGTCCCTGTTTCTTTACCATGCTGACACTATCCTTTCGCAGAACAGAAGTGAGTTTACCCTCATCATCTGGTGTGAGAATTGCCTTCTCTTCTATATATTTATCCTGCGAATTAGGTATCTCAACGACTGTGGAGTCGCCTGGGTATATCACCTTTAACGTGTCATGGGGCAGATCTTGTGCCTGCATGACCGTAACACTAGTGAGCATTCCGGCTATCAACAGTCCTTTGAGGATTCTATTCTTCATCTTCATCACTACCCTTTGTCTTGCTTAAGTTACTGGTTTGAAGGTTTCGTTACTTATTCTTTGCTTTGTAGTCAGCACCTTGTTGAGGCTTCCTAATGCTTGAGAATAGTTTTTCTAAACCAGAATACTTGCTTATCTTATACTTTACTAATACCTTAATCTTTCCGTATGGGAGTATTACTTCATCTTATCCATCACTTCCATGATGTGAAGTAATTCTCTTCTGATGCAAACGGAATACTAATCTTACCCTTTCCATCAGCGTTACAACTCATCTGTACCTTCGTATCGAAGAATGATGAGAGTCGCTGCTTGAGGATATTGAACTCCTCTGGGAGTCGGGTGCGTGCAGAGATTTTCTTCTTTGCGCTCTGGATATCTTCTCCGTTATTGAGCTGCTGACATAGTTCTTCAACCTTGCGAACACTATAACCGTTCTTTAAAATCTCACGATAGAGTTTCAATTGCAGTGAAGGACTATCCAAAGAAAGCAATGCACGGGCATGTCCCATGTCTATTTCTTTCTTTTGCAAACCCATCTGTACCAAAGCAGGAAGCTTCAACAAACGAAGGTAGTTAGCAATAGCTGCACGGCTCTTACCCACACGCTCTGCTACACGCTCCTGTGTCATTCCGCTCTTTTCAAGTAGATGCTCGTAAGCCAAAGCAATCTCAATTGCATTCAAGTCCTCACGCTGGATGTTCTCAACCAGCGCCAACTCCATTACATTCTCGTCCTTAATCGTACGGATATAGGCTGGAACAGCTTTCAAACCTGCCAACTGACTGGCACGCCAACGACGCTCTCCGGCAATAATCTGGAAACGGTTCTCGTCTACCTGACGTAAGGTAATCGGCTGAACGAGTCCTAATTCACGAATACTATTCGCCAACTCTTCCAACGCAACAGGGTCGAATTCACGACGAGGTTGGTTAGGATTCGCTTCAATCTGGTCTAAGGCAACCTCGTTGATAGTAGAACTTCCTTGTGTACCGACAGCCCAGTAGATATTAAGGCATCCAGACCACGGCCGAGGGCATTGGTCTTTGCGTTTCGATTATATTTCTTTTGTACAGCCATAGTCTTGTTTGGGGAGTTAATGGAGTTAAGGAGTTAGGTGGAGTTAGTGGTTGTTATGCTCGATGCTACGATGCTCTTCGTTTCCAGTTCTTAGTTTCTTTATTTTTAACAGCTAATATATCTGTGATAGAAACATTAGTTTTACAACCAGAAAACGGTACATCCGTGAGTTTCAAAGCACACCTTTACACTCCGTATCTTTCCCTTCTTTATTTCTTATTCTTTTCAATGATTTCCTTTGCAAGGCTAAGATGATTCTTCGCACCTGTAGAGTCAGCATCATAGAGGATAACTGGTAAACCATGACTCGGACTCTCTGAGAGTTTCACGTTACGCTGGATAACAGCCTTGAATACTAACTCTTGGAAGTGGCGACTCACCTCATCGTAAATCTGACGGGCAAGACGCAGACGACTATCGTACATCGTCAGCAGGAATCCCTCTATCTCTAACTTCGGATTTAGCTTGCTCTTGATAATCTTAATGGTATTCAACAACTTGCTGATACCCTCCAATGCGAAATATTCACACTGCACAGGAATGATGACAGAGTCAGCTGCTGTTAATGCATTAACCGTAATCAAACCGAGTGACGGACTACAGTCTATAAGGATGTAATCATATTCGTCACGGATTGGAGCAAGCAAACTGCTCATAACCTTTTCACGACCATTAAGCTTCAATATCTCTATTTCAGCTCCAACAAGGTCGATATGGCTCGGAACAATGTCCAATCCTTCTATGTCAGTTGTGTAGATAGCGTCTTTTATGTCGGCATGGTCAATGATACATCTCGTAAAGCGAACAATCCACCTCTTTGATATCCACGCTCAAAACCGCTGGAGGCATTCGCCTGCGATCGGCATCAATCACCAGTACAGACTTCTCAAGCGTTGCTAAAGCAGTTTCGCCAAGTTAATGGTGGTAGTCGTCTTTCCGACGCCGCCTTTTTGGTTGGCAAGTGCGATAATCTTTCCCATTTTTCTATTTAATCCTATACATTTATTAGGCTCACAAAGATACATATTTTTATATGAGATTGCAGGGCTTTATAAACCTTTTTCGTACTTTTGCACTGAAATCAAAGTGAAATTTATGAATTCTAAGAAACCACTCATACTTATATCTAACGATGATGGATACCACTCTAATGGTATTCGTACGCTCGTTTCATTCATCACAGATTTTGCAGATGTTGTTGTCTGTGCCCCGAAAGCAGGACGTTCGGGTTTCTCGTGTGCTTTCTCTGTGGTTGATTATCTATTGTTGAAGAAGCGTCATAATATCCCTGATTGTGAGGTATGGTCATGTACAGGTACGCCCGTCGACCGTGTGAAGTTGGCGTTAGACCAGATTCTTGCTGACCGGAAAAGCCTGACCTTATCTTTGGGGAGGTATCAATCATGGAGATAATTCTTCTGTGAATAATCATTACAGTGGACGATGGGTATAGCGTATGAAGGTTGTATGAAATATATCCCTTCTATCGCTTTTTCAAGTTGTGATTATGATCCCACTGCTGACCTTCTTACCTACGTGATTATGTAAGACTTATTGTCAAGAAAGTTCTTGCTGATGGTCTGCCAAAAGGTGTCTGTCTGAATGTGAACTTTCCCTAAGGTTGAGAAGTTTGCAGGATCAGAAGGTTTGCCAGTATGGGTTGGGGTAGTTGGAGGAGAGAGGTTGAGCCTTGTAAAGCATCCTCGTGGCTTTGATTACTATTGGATGACAGGGCATTATCGTAACGATGAGCCCGATGCAAACCGATAATGATCAGTGGGCTTTAGCGCATGGATAGTAACTGTTACGCCATCGAAGATTGACGTGACGGATTATGAAGTGCTCGATAAGATGAAGTCGTGGGAATCTCTTTAATTCTTTGATATTATGAAGTATTACCTGATAGTTGGTGAAAGCATCTGGCGACCTGCATGCCTCACGCCTTATGCAGTCGTTGATGCAGTATGACCCAGAGGCTGAGTTTTCGCTTCTTGGTGGTGACCTGATGGCGAAAAGTGGTGGGGTACACGTGCAGCATTATCGTGAACCTGCTCTATATGGGGTTCGTTCCTGCATTGCTACACCTACCTACCATCTTTAAGAATATGAAGATGTGTAAGGAGGATATTATGCGTTGGAGTCTCTGATGCAGTCATCCTCGTTGGACTATCCGGGATCGAATCTTAGTATTGCAAAGTTTGTAAAGAAGAATACCATATTCCTGTCTATTACTATATCTCCCAAAGATATGGGCGTGGAAGGAGTGGCGTATCAAAGTCTACTCAAGCGTGATGTAAAAGAAATGTTCTCTCATTCTTCCGTTTGAAGTTCCTTTCTATGAGAAGAAACATAATTACAAAATATACATTACGTAGGCAATCCAACTGCTGAGGAGGTTGATACTCGTCATGTTTATTCAGAGTCAAAAGACGAGTTCTGTCAGCGTAACGGATTGTCTTCAAGCCTATCATTGCTCTTCTTGCTGGTAGTCGTAAGCAGGAGATAAAGGACTAATCTGCCTTCAATGCTTGAGGCTGCTCGCCATTTTGAGGATTATCAGATGGTGGTTGCTGCAGCACCTTCTATCACTGAAAGCTACTATAAGAAGTATTTAGGGTGATAGTGGAAGCAAAGATGGTAAAGACACAGACTTACGAACTTTGAGTCATGCTACAGTAGCACTTTGTTACCAGTGGTACAGCAACGCTTGAGACAGCTTTTGCTGAATGTTCCACAGGTAGTCTGCTACGAAACGCCAGTTCCAAAAGTTGATTCGTTTTGCTTTTCTAAGCATATTATCAAAGTGCGTTTTATCTCTCTGTCAATCTTATTGTTGACATGAGATTGTGCAAGAACTTCTTGCCGATCGCCTTCTATTCGCAACATTGCCAACGAGTTGTATCGCATCCTTCCTGGTCAGCCTCGCGTGAACGTATGTTAGCTGATTACCAGCTTGTTCGTGACCGTTTAGGTAATGAAGTGGCACCTGATAATGCGGCAAGAATTATGATAGAAAAGTTATCAGGTAGGCAGGTTTTACGATCATGTCAAGTCGAGTCCGAAAATGAGTTTGTTAGTGAGGAAACTTATGAATAAATAGACTGCTCGAAACCATGTGTATTAGTAAAGTTGTACATTTGTTTTAGTCAAAATCAGTCCATCATTTTCGAATTATTTTTCACGATAAAAAGATCATGAATAAAAATATTTATTGTCGCGTAAATAATTATTTCTTTTCATGAAAATAATTTTGCGATGAATAGATAAATAAAAATAAGGAGAGCTTTTTAGCCTCCTTATTCTTTATATCTAATCAGCTTTATAAGCTAATTAATTCAATCACTTTATCACAGCTAATCTGATGCCATCTGCATTCTTACCACCAGCCTGAGCGTAGTGTGGCTGACCGCCACCGCCACCCTGGATGAGTTTAGCAGCTTTACGGATAATCTGACCAGTATTCGCTTTATAATCTTTTACCATGTCATCGCTGAGCATGATAGACAATAGAGGACGCTCATCATGTACAGAACCGAGAACACAAAACAAGTTTCTCTGGCAAATGCCTCACGCACCTTGAAGACGATATCCTGGCAGAAGCTGGGTCGATTGGCAAAACAGAAGTTACAACATGTACGCCATTCACGGTCTCAGCACGCTCAACCATATTCTTTGCAGCACGGCTAACAGCCTGAGCACGGAAACCTCAAGTTCCTTCTTCATGTGGTCGTTCTCCTCAACAAAACTTAGCGAGGATAGCCTTGAGGTCCCTAGCATTGTTGAACATTGTTCTCAAATCGCGCAAAGTATCTTCAAGAGCGTAGATGGCGTTCTCACAAGTTTCACCTGTCATAGGCCCTCGATACGGCGCACACCAGCAGCTACACTGCTCGCCAACAATCTTAAAGAAACCGATACGACCTGTTGAGGTGGCATGAATACCACCACAGAACTCACAGCTTGGACCGAAACGTACCACACGAACCTTGTCGCCATACTTCTCGCCGAAGAGGGCTACTGCACCCATCTTCTTAGCTTCCTCCATTGGAGTTTCACGATGCTCGTCCATTGATAATCCTTGCGAATCATCTCATTAACAAAAGTTTCTCTCAACCCGACGAAGTTCCCTCGTCAGTAATCTTCTGGAAGTGAGAACGTCGAAACGGAGGGTGTCAGGACTTACGTATGAACCCTTCTGCTCTGCATGCTCACCAAGAACCTGCTTCAGCATAGTCGAGAAGGTGGGTTGCAGTATGGTTGGCAGCTGAAGATCACGCTTTTCTGTGTCTACGCAAGCCATGAAGTCAGCCTCAGGTTCTTTTGGCAATTCCTTAACGATATGTACGCTCTGGTTATTCTCACGCTTGGTGTCGATGATGCTGATTGTTTCGTCCTCACTAACAAGTACACCCTGATCGCCTACCTGACCACCCATTTCACCGTAGAAAGGAGTATGATCGAGTACAAGCTCATAGAAGCTATTCTTCTTCTGGGTCACTTTACGATAGCGAAGGATGTGGCACCTCATATTCTGTATAGTCGTAACCAACAAACTCCTGCTCACCTTCGCGCAAGATTTCCCAGTCACCATTCTCAACAGCGGCAGCATTGCGGGCACGTGCCTTCTGCTGTGCCATCTCCTCATTGAACTGTTTCTCGTCAACAGTATAGCCGTTTTCTGCGCAGATAAGTTCAGTGAGGTCGAGTGGGAAACCGTAGGTATCGAAGAGGCGGAAAGCCTCCTTACCATCAAGCTGTGTCTGACCATGTGCCTTCAACTCGTCCATTGCACCGTTAAGGAGCATGATACCCTTTTCCAATGTACGAAGGAATGAGTCTTCCTCCTCCTTCATCACACGACCAATCAGCTCACGCTGTGCAGTAAGCTCTGGATAAGCAGCACCCATCTCACGTACTAATACATTGAGTAATTTGTACATGAAAGCCTCCTTCTGACCGAGGAATGTATAGTGCAATGAACGGCACGACGAAGGATTCGACGGATAACGTAACCTGCCTCTAGCATTACTCTGGCAACGGACCATCAGCAATTGAGAAAGCAACCGCACGAAGGTGGTCGGCTACAACACGCATAGCGATGTCTCACCTTCTGCTCTTCAGTGACGCCTTCACCATTATCACCCTCTGAAAGGTGTGATTATACTTTTTGCCTGAAATCTTCTCAATCTCTGCAATAACTGGTGCAAAGATGTCTGTCATCATGGTTTGAGGTCTTGCCCTGCATGGACGAACGAGACGCTCCAGTTCTCCATACCGGTATCGATAACCTGCATCTTCAATGGGTCAAGACTACCGTCTGACTTACGATTGAACTGCATGAACACAATGTTCCAAATCTCAATAACCTGTGGGTGATCGCTTGTTTACAAGTTCCTCTCCAGGTACTTGAGCTTTTTCTTCCTCTGAACGGAAGTCAATATGAATTTCCGAACATGGACCGCAAGGGCCAGTGTCACCCTATCTCCCAGAAGTTATCGTGCTTGTTTCCGTTGACGATATGATTCTTAGGAAATGCTTCTCCCAATAGCTTGTTGCCTCATCATCGCGAGTGATTCCTTCACTTTCATCACCCTCGAATACTGATACATAAAGGTCTTTCGGGTCGAGATGGAGAACGTTTACAAGATATTCGTAAGCGTAATCAATTGCCTCTTCCTTGAAATAGTCACCAAAGCTCCAGTTACCCAACATCTCAAACATGGTGTGGTGGCTGAGAGCTGCATCACGACCTACCTCTTCCAAGTCATTGTGTTACTCACCAACACGCAGACATTTCTGCGAGTCGCAGGCGACGAGGTTCTGGATCCTTTGTTCCAAGGATAATATCTTTCCACTGGTTCATACCAGCATTGGTGAACATCAGCGTAGGGTCGTCGCTAGATAAACCATAGGGCAGACGGTACGATAACGTGTCCCTTCGACTCAAAAGAATTTCAAGTAAGAGTCGGATTTCGTTTGCTGTCATCATCTTTATTTTATTTTTAATTCAATTTTTCTACCTAAAAGTGTTGCAAAGATACTGACTTTTGAGTATTTTTGCAAACAATTAGGCTGCTGAATACGTAAAAACTTATTTTAGAGGTGGGTATAGTCTTCCATTCAGACCTAAGATTGTGTAAATAATTGATATAAAAGTTACTAAGACATGGCAGAGAATCCGCGCAAACTGTATTATTCTATCAAGGAAGTGGCACAGCAGATTAACGTTACGGAGAGTCTGTTGAGATACTGGGAAACCGAGTTCCCACACCTTTCGTCCTAAGACGACAGGCAAACGTGTGCGCCAATATACGGAGAAGGACATTGAACAGATAAAGGTTATTTACAATCTTGTCAAGGTGCGTGGCTTTAAGATTGCCGCAGCTCGCAAGATGTTGCAGGAGAACAGAAGTGGTGCCGACAAGAGTCAAAAGGTAATGGAAACCCTCTTCTCGTGCGCGACCAACTGAAAGAACTCAAAAACAATTAGACGGATTGGTATAGGATATTTTTATATTTACCCATTTGTAGTGTTTTTAATAATAAAGAAAGCATATAAACGAACTATCTTGTCTTCCCACTTCAAAACAGAATTTTACTTCTAGATGGGATTCTCTCTCAGCCATCAGTAAAACCAAGCATGTATATGGGAACTTTGGGGTGAAGAGAGAATATTTTTACTGATTTGTTCTTTTATATTATTCTTAGGATCCAAGCTGTTAATGAGATAAAGCACACATGAAACAACTCCAGCGGGTACGTTTTTCTCTGATTATCTGTCATATCTTGATTAAGCCACTTTTCATGATATCCCTTGATGTTAACAGGTTTTTAGCAAACACTTTATACCACAATCGTGAGTGGTGGGCTATCATATTTCTTTAACACAGATATTGATTCCAGCCAACTTGAAAGTTCTTTAGATGAATTCAGTCCAAATTCCTTAGCGATTGCTGATTTGCAATGAAGATTGAGCCTTAAGATTCTTATACATCTTTGAGAGCGTACCAAAAGAAGCTGTCTCTATAATCATCCATGCATCTGGATTGTCTCCTTCAAACGATGATTCATCCCAAATCTTACTCTCACGGATAAAATCACGTGCATAAGGGTCTGTACTTCTTCCAAATTCATATTTTAATTTTAGAACAAATTCCTTATGATAATACTTATTTTCAAACAGGCTATTATCAAGGTACCATAATCCTGTGCCAGTCGATAATGAAAGGGTAGATATAATTCTGGTACGAAGCCCTATTTCCAAGGTCTCTATCGCATCAAATATTATTTGACGAAAAGATTTGTCTAATTCATATCTATCAATAACATCTTCGAAATATATGTCCTTCTTGAAATCTCCAGATTCCATATCTAACATGTCTATCCAAAAGTACTTCAAACGGAAATAATTTATACGATTAAGAAACTCCTTAGCTAATTGTTCATTAAGGAAATGCTATTCCACGATTTTTAAAGTGGAAAGTTGATCATCTAACGTTCGTGGTTTCTGGTTCTTCATAATAAAAAAAAATGACCCACCTGCAGTTCTAATGGGATGCAAGTGAGTTCTGTTATCTTTGTCACGAACTTTGTCGTGATATTTTTAAGACTTCACACTCACTTTAAGGTTTGTTTATAGATTCAGTTAGAACTTATATTGCAAAGGTAAATAAATTATCTTAATATTACAAGTCCTATAATTAAGAAAATAATAATAATTCTTTTTATTTTTAGTTGCTGTCATTTTTAACATTTGTGGTAAAAAGGTTTATAATAAATCACTTATAGTGTAGTTTGTTATGATAGGAGTGACAGCAACTTTCAAACCACCTCCATACAGTTCCCCACTCTATCTTATGTTTTGAGCATGAGCTGCTATCTCGTCTTCAGCCCGTCTTATTTCACAAAACGGATATGCTATCCAGTACGAAGGAAATTACTCTGGGATTCGGTTCACAGCTACAAATAGCTGAAAAAGATTAGAGAGTGCCTGCACTGTCTGTGCTTTATTTTCAGCTTTAATCACTTTCTAAGCCACTGCTTAACGTCTCCGTTTTCCTTTGTGTTACAGCCCAACTCAAACTGTGCCAATAGCAAACACGAGGTATGCTACTGGTAAACACCAAAGAAGAACATCTGCCAACAGACTCATTGTATTAATTCCTTATACTGCTCCAAACTCCTTTTACACCTGAATTACCCCTTGTAATAAGCAGAAATAACAATTCCTCCATAATTATAATGCCATAAATTTAAACTTATCTACAAAATAAGGCATTTCTTTCTGTGCCTATTCATCAGTGACGTCGCTCTCAAGTTCGGATAACGATATAAAGTGTTTAACAACCATGTCTCCAAAGATGAAACTTGTGGTCATTTCCTCATCACTCTCATAGCCAGAGACTACTATCTGCACCTGTCAGTCTCTTGAACTGCTTAATCTCACTATCATTCATCTTAAAAGTTCTGCAACTTCCAAAATGAACAAACTTTCCTCTAAAGATTCCTTCATTTTCGTTAGCGAAATCTATCAAACTACATATCGAGCACTTAGCCTTATTATCTGGACCTGCAAATGCAATACACCCTTTTCGCCATGAAAGCATAAATACATAGAAAAATCCTTATATGAGTGCTCTGCTTTTAAATGACTTATATAGTATTTGAAATCTGATGGAGTTGCAACTGCCTAAAAGAAAAGTTTACACCACAGGAGTTACAAAATTCTAACAGAGGCTTTTGCTTATAGAATCATATTTAAATCATATACACTCTGTTCCCACTCCGTTTCTAAACAAAAACTTTATTTACCATACCTGTTTATTTCTGGATTGACGAATCTACTATATTTATTTTGTGTCTGCAATATAAGAGATCTGCTACTTAATAGCATTACTTCACGCCATCATTCTCATCAAAGCGTCGATGGTATTCCTCACTCTTCTTTCTGTTGTCAGCATGATTGTGTCTCATCTGCGCCTCTGCACCTACAGACGGGAAGGG
>BNJS01002056.1_pt1 | contig 30876 bp, 49 predicted proteins | sample 8540461 | NCBI WGS metagenome assembly BNJS01 (sample SAMD00202454, study PRJDB9452) | human saliva metagenome | isolation source: human saliva | place: Japan | reverse complement strand
TGGAAGTTATGTATTGCTGGGATATTTTATCTGGGGGCGCCGTGGAGCAACAGCAGGATGGACATATGAATGTTTATCGATGAAGATAACATCACCATTGTAATTATGTTTATAATGGCATTTCCGCCAACGACTGCGATGAACGTTGGCCTGCCATGGACGTGACCTACTATTATGTGTATCGATTAACTGATCCACTCCAGAAATAAGAATCAAAACCGGCTGGCAAAATGACGATACTGGCTACGTCTGCTCATGCTTAACGGCTCTTATCCAAAAGATTTGAATACATCGAAGAGAACAAACCTGGTTCTACTGAGAAGTAGTCGTATATATGTATTCCGAACGCTGGCCTACACAATAGACGGTAAAATGGTATTATTTCGACATGATGGCTGGCATGGCCATACATCTTGGAAGAAAATCAATAAAATGACATTTCAACTGGGTGATGAAGTTCCAAGGGACCGGATAAGCAATACTACGAGAAATGAAATACTGACGCCGTCACCCATGGGATAAGGGAATCGAATACATTTGGTGCCTCATAATGGCGGATACTACAGCGTTTCCTGATGGTCGCATGGCTGATAAAGAAGCTTTTAACATCAACAGATGTTTCACCACTATAAAATAATTTTTAAAATAGAAAGAGATTCTATTTTTCTTCTTAATGACCTGCAGCAACGCTTGCGGGGCTTTTGTTTGGTTTCGAAAAACCAAACTGGTCGAGTTTGGTTTCCAGTTCAGCCAATTCAAATCCGTGGTGGTTGGTATCTGTCTTGACAAAATCAGCAATGAGGACTTGCCCCTTCTCCCTAAGGTGTTGGTGAAACATGGCAAGAGTCGCATCTAGATCAGGCATATGATGAAGAACTCGACTGACAACAATCAGGTCAAATTGCTGGTCCAAAGGATTCACCAGTAAATCCTGCTCCAAGAGTTGAAGATTCCTGATTTCTTGGTCCTCTGCTTTCAAACGGGCTTGCTCCAGCATTTTCTCCGAGATATCTACTAGGGTAACCGACTTGGCTTGCTTAGCTAGAGGCAAGGCTAACAGACCCGTCCCACCACCAAAGTCCAGTATTGCCTTGTCTGATAGAAAATCAATCTGTTTTTCAACTGCCTGACAAACCAAGTTTGCAAGAAAGATATTTTTGGGCGAATCAAAGGTTTCTGCTTTGTGATTAAAATCATGTTTCATGCTTTTAGTTTAACACAAAGTAGTTGAATTGACTAGGAATTGTCTTTCTTTTCAGGCTTTTCTTCTGATTTTTTCTTCCCTGCTTGATTGCTTGAATCAGTCGCTACCTCTTCCTTTTTAGCTGTATTCTTTTCCTTGGCTTTCATCGAAGGAAAGAGAAATTCATAGTTGCTCTTATTCATATGAACACTTATTGCAAAACCTGTTTTGGTATTTTGATAAGTGACTTTTCCTAGGTTAAAGACTCGTTCCCCACTTTCTTGCTCAGCCTTATCTTTGCTTCGTTTAGCCATGGCGAAAGCGACCAACTTTCTTTGTTTAGGGCCAAGTCTTTGTGATGGGCTACTTGCCGATTTAAATAAAACTGCAACAAAAGGCTAAAAATGGCTACCATGGTGACTGCATATAAAAGAACGCCTGCCTTAACTTTTTGCTTTTTCCACACGATAGATGAACTCTCTTTCTAAGCCCTTTTGAAATTGAAAACGAAAGCGAACCAATTGATTTTCCTCTGTAATCTGAGCTGATTTGAGTCCATAAACCATTGGCTGGTAACCCCGTCCACTGCTATCGGTTTTCCGAAAATCATCTGATTTGGACTTGCCCATAGCGATATCCTTGCCATCTTGCTTCACATAAAGGTGATTGGCTTCCACCTTTTCAAACTGCGAACGCTCTAACTCTGCCTCTAGCTGGTCCACAAACAAGAGCCACTCCTTTTGCTCGCTTTGTTTCTGGTAGCGCACTTCTGAAATGAGGAGCTGACTCATGGCTTGAAAGAGAAGCAAGCCACCGCTAATGACGATAAGGGCAAGCAGAGATTCTAAAAGAGTGAAAGCTCTTACCTTACTGCTCTTTAAGATCCAGCAACTTCTCTGAACCATGGTAGACCTCCAATCCTTTCTCACTAGCAAATACCTGAATCTCAACTCCGTTGACCTTCACTTGATTTTGTCCCGTCTGCAAGGCCATCTTGGCTACTCGTAGAACTTCCTCTTTTTGCAAGATTTCTGCCTCTTCCTGCCTATTTTTCTGGATTTGTCCCAAAAGAAGGGTCGCAATGCTGGCAAACACGGCTAGAGCAACTACCGCTTCCAGTAAGATTACTGCCTTAATTTTTTGTTTCCTTAGTGCGTTTAATTTTTCCATTTCCTAGATATAATTGATAGCGAATCGCTCCTTTGCTGGTCTGAAATTCAACCTTAGCCAGGGACGAGTTGCCCCCCGGATCGGTCAAATATAATGCTTTGTCCTGTTGGTACTTGAATTCCTTTAGGAACTGTCAACTTTTGACTGCCATTGCTAATGGTCTGTCCCTCTATGATCAAACTTGTCTTTTGTTGACTAGCTACACTACGCTTTTGCGTTTCACGGTAGAGTTCTTCAAACTCCATAAAGAAAATCTGCTCCTCCACCGCTGCAAAACTGGACTGAACTGAGCCGGACAAGCCCAAAGCAAGGATACTCACAAGTCCCAAAACCAAGAGACTTTCCAGCATAGTAAAGGCCTTAATCTGCAACAGTTTGACTTGTTTTTTGTTTTGCATGGTAGTCTTTATAAGCTTTAGCTTGCTCAGCTGTGATACGACCATCCGCTTGTAATTTGCTAAGGCTGGCGTCATCATTTTTATCCAAACGATAAAGTTCTGCCTGGCTTTCTACGACCTTGACAACAGCAGCTTTTCCTTTGTCATCAACGGCATCCTTTTGCTTGGTCAAATTGGGTACAAAGAGCAAGAGAAGAACACTGATGATGAGCAAGACGACTAACATCTCTACCAGAGTGAAAGCTTGAACTTTGGCTTTTTTTAATTTTGTCATGAGTTTTTTCATTTTAAAAATTTACCTCCATATTTTGATACATGGGCATGAGCATTGCCGCATAAAGTAAAACGATAATCAGGGCCACAAAAATAAAAACCAGTGGCTGCACCAAATTCATGGTGCGATTGACTCGGGTAAAAAAGGCTTCCCAAGTTTTTTCAGCATAGATTTCCAACTCACTCCCCAGCTTGGACTTGACTTCCCCATACTCGATGATGAGACTCAACTCCTTTTTAAAGAAGGGATAGGTCGCTATGGTTTGGGAAAATTCACGGCCATTTTTCAGGGCTTGAGCCAAATCTTGACCGATTTCTTTAAAGAGCTGGGAACCTTGTTCCTGCATGATCTGAAAAATCTGGGTCAGCTCCATTCCCTGTGAAATCATATTCCCCCATTCACGCGCGTAATAGGCCGTCAGATAGGTCTGAACAAAGATTCCAAGGAAAGGAATCCGTGCCAACATCGAGAAGACCCGCATCTTGGAACTTCTTTTGTAGAAAGTGAGAGCTAAAAGCAAAGATAGAGAGCAAACCAACACTAGCCCCAGAAAAATTTGTGGCAGATTGCCAATGATTTGAGTGGCGATATTGCTACTGTCCAGTTGGGGGAGCAAATAATTCCTGAGCCCCAACATGATTAGCAGGAGAAATCCCAGCAAAATCAGGGGATAGGTCGCTACTTCAATTAATTTTTCTTGACCTTGGCCAGATTGTCCAGATATTCTTCTATCTTTCCCAAACTCAGGTGGAGATTTCCATGAACTTCAGCTAGAAATAATTGGGTCACAATGGCACTTGAAAATCCCAAACTATTCATCATTTCTGAGAAAGATTTCCCCTGAGATAAGCCTTGGTGCATCTGGGCTACATAGTCCTTTTCCAGCAGGAACTTCTGCCCAAGAAAGAAATAATTTCCACCAAATGAAAGCCACTGGAGAAGAGATTGTTAAACAAGGTGATGATTTTCTTCTGCTTAGCTGTAGCTAATTTTTTCCGTTTCAGCCTGAAGACTTGTGATATGTCCATCTTTAAGAAGCTGGTCAATCTGTTCATTCCAGCTAGTTGGCTGGTGTTCTTGATAGTCTTTGTTTGCAAAGTCAACGATTCCTCCTCCCCCGATTAATCTCTGGTAGCAGACGCCTTGCAGGACAACTGCTAGTTCCTCCTCCGTCACACCCAACTCCAGAAGGCGTTCATAAACACCTCGGATACTCTTGGCATGAATGGTTGAAAAGACTGTCGCCCCTGTCAAACTGGCTCTAACTACTGCACGCGCCGTCTCGCTATCCCGAATTTCACCGATAATCAGGAGATCCGGACGATGTCGGAGAGACAGTTTGATGAGATTTTCATAGGTCAAGCCAATCGCCTCATTCAATTGCAATTGGAGCATGTCTTCCTGCTTGATCTCGACAGGATCTTCAATAGACATAACTTGTTGTCCCTTAAAGAGAGACTTGGCTAATTCGTGCATCAAGGTCGTCTTGCCACTGCCGACTGGACCTGCAAAGAGATAGAGGCCCCGTTGCCTGTACTGCTCGCCCAGTTCGTTCATATCCTGAAACCAAAAATGCAGTTCCTGCTCCTCATCGTGCAACAAACGAATGACCAAACTCTCATATCCCCGATAATCTCCTACGGTAGACAAACGCAGAGAAGACACCTTCTCCCCATGCTGGTAGTCACAAGAGCCCAGCTGACTACGGCGTTTTTCTCCTACATTCATACCCGCCACAAACTTGAAATGACTAATCACTGCAGCTAAAACCTCAAACTCATAGGAGTCAATGAGACACCTCTCATCACCAATTCGCATATGAAGTTCATAAGTAGCTTCCTTGGGAATGAAATAGATATCCTGAGCTCCTTTTTCCTTAGCAGTCGCAATCATTTTCTGTGCAATTTCTTGTACCATACCGCCCTCCTTATCTAACTATTCGCAAAAAAATAAAAAAAGCAACTTTTAAAAGCTGCTTTTTTTATCTCCATTTTATGCGGCAAGAACGGTGTTTTTCTTGACCTGTTTGTTTTTCATAACCTGGACGTAGTTTTTCATCGGGTATGATGCCTTCGTCTTCGAGAAGGAGGAGGGAATGATATTGCTGCAAATACTCATCACACTCATCACACCAACGCTGGTCCTCAGGATCCCAAAAAATGGTCATAAGGTCACTCCGACTCTTATAGAAAGGAGTTTTGCTTTCTAACTCAAACCAGCAAGATTTGTAATATTTTAGAGCATCATAGTACTTGTCAAACCGTTGACTCATGATGACATCTTCTTCCCAACCTTCCATGAACCACCAAGGCTCAAAATCCCCATACATTTCTATAACACGATACATTTTTACTACTTCCTTTGTACCGTATATTATAACGAATTTTTCAAAACAAGGAAAGAATTTTGCTTAAGTGCCCTATCAGAGAAACTTATTAAAACATATTTTGAGACTATCATAAAAATAGGAGTCCTTTGCCGACTCCTATTTTATAATCTTATGCTTGATAACGTTTCACACCATCTAGATAGGTAGCTACCAATTCCAAATCTTTATCTAGCACGATAAAGTCAGCGTCGTAACCTTCACGGATTTGACCACAAACATCATCAATGTGAACAGATTTTGCTGGGTTGAAGCTGGCCATCATGACTGCTTCATGTGGAGAGGCAATGTTCCAGTCAACCACATTCTTCAAACCGTCTTTGAGTTTGAGAATAGAACCCGCCAAGTTACCTGTAGATTTGAGACGAGCAGTTCCATTTGCAACGACAACTGGGAATTCCCCCAACATGTAGTCGCCGTCTTCCAAGCCACCCGCTGTCATACAATCTGTGATAAGAGCAATATTTTCTGTTCCTTTTTGTTTGATAAGGATTTCGCAGGCTTTCGGATCCACGTGGTGACCGTCACAGATCAACTCTGCATAGGTATGAGGTAATTGATACATGGCTCCAACCATACCGAGTTCACGGTGAGTCAAACCACGCATCCCATTGTAGGCATGTACCCAAACACTAGCCCCAGCATCTACTGCCTTTTTAGCTTCGTCAAATGTTGCATCTGAGTGACCAAGAGCAACCGTCACACCTTCGCCCGTAACCGTACGAACAAAGTCTTCTACACCTTCACGTTCTGGCGCAAGGGCGATTTTATTGAGCAAGCCATTTGCTGCTTTTTGCCAAGCACGAAACTCATCCATACGAGGATCTTTCATGTAGGCAGGGTTTTGAGCCCCTTGTATTTCTCTGTGAAATACGGACCTTCAAAATAGATACCACGAATTTTCGCTCCAGTTGCTTCCTGGTAACGGGCACCGATATTTTCTGTTACTGCGAGCAATTGCTCATAAGAAGAGGTCAAAGTAGTTGGCAAGAAACTCGTTACTCCCATGCTGAGGAGCCCTTCACTCATGGTATGAAGGGTTCCTTCGATGTTATTATCCATGACATCCACACCGCCAAATCCATGAATGTGGGTATCCACAAGTCCTGGGGCAATGCTGTAGCCTGTATAGTCAATGACGTCAGCGCCTTCAGGAATCTCTTCTACATGTTTTCCAAACTTACCATCCACAAGTTCCAAGTAGCCGCCACGACGAACTCCGTGTGGATAGAAAAACTGATCCGCTTTAATATAATTAGGCATAATGATAACCTCCTTGATAGATTGTTTCTAGAATTTATTATGTCAATTACATTATAAACCTTTCTTTTTCATTTGTAAATGGTATAGACCTATTTTCTAGAGATATTTTAAAAGAGCTGGATATCTCCAACTCTTTGATTTTATTTTGATTTCACAGGTAGTTCTTGAGCGGCCTTAACAGCAGCTGCAATCGTCTCTGCGTAAAGTTTAGCACCTTCTTCAATCATGTTGCTATCATTTCCAAAGTGAACTTGGTCGGTTCCAGCCCAGATTTCAGGGTGTTCCTTAGCAACCTTATTCCAGTCAGCGATGCTCACGTAAGGATTCTTTTCAGCTAATTCCCGTGCATAAGCCGCATACTGCTCCACTGATGTGTAAGTGTCCTTGCTCTTATCTCCCTCATAAGGTGTAACAAGAATGAGATGGTGTCCTTTCGGTAGATTGTTCACGATGCTGTCCAAATCATTCTTATAACCTTCAGGATTGTTGACTCCCGTTGCAATGACAACTGTTTTTAGCAGTGCCTTGTTCTGGCTGTTAGAGAGCATAATGTCATTGGCTTGCTTGGTCGTTCGACTAACCTGGGCATTGATATTTGCTTCAGGAAGTGCCTCTTGTAAGGCTGTATTGGCACGCAAGGCTACCGAATCTCCAATCAGACTCGTTCCCTCAGAAATTCCCAGGCGACTCAGTTCGGCTTGTTCAGCAAGAGTCTTTGTTTGTCCTATATTGGTTTGCGCTTGTTTAAAACCATTGACCATCAAGTCTGTTTCAAAGGCTCCAACTTGGGGAGCCACAGCTATGATAATCAAGGTAATCAAGGTAAGAATGCTAGCACCAGCAGCACTAATTGGTTTAATATGAGGTAATCGACTAATCTTCCGTATTAAAGGATTGGATTTACCAGCAATCAACGGCTCAATAATATAGAAGGACAAGATAGCAAAGAAATAGGAAAAGATGATTGTCAGGATAACAGCTAATAGATTCCCCATTAATTGAGAAAAGATAATATAGAAAGGCCAGTGGAAGAGATAAACCGCATAGCTGGTATCCGCTAGAAAGGTGATTATCCTAGGTTCTTGTATCTCTGGAGTCTTCTCATGCAAGACACGTGCAGCGAAAATCATGACCACGGCTGCTAAGCTGGCAAGTAAGAAACCAAACAAGTAAGCGAACAGGTAGGTAAACTTAACAAAGAAAGTCAGAAGCAACAATACCAAAAGCCCTGCAGCAAACACCAGTAGATTCTGACGAAGATTCCACATTCGATCAAATTGTTTGACCAAATCAGTCGTCTGACGAACTCCCACAACTGTCGCAAGGATACTTCCTAAAAAGAAAGGGTAGACATGGGTTAGACTTGAAAAGTAGACAGACGAATAAGAACTAGCCATGAGACTACCAATAAACATAGAGAAGAAGCTAAGGATGAATGCTCCCGCAGACAGGAGAAAGACGGTTCCTCTCAACTGACTACTAGATTTTGATTGTTTAGATAAGAACCAGACAGCCAAGCCCCAAAGGATGTAGTAGTGAACCTCAACAGCCAAACTCCAGTTATGAACAAAAAGGTGGGGAATGAACTGAGATTCGTAGCTGCCCCCCGTAAGCATTTCATAGAAGTTGGTCACAAAGCCGAAAACTCCAGCAATCTGACCGCCAATACCTGCAACATAGTCTTGACGAACTAAGAGAGTAAAGGCATGGTCACCAAAACCATCAAAACCACAGGTGGCACGATACGGTAAAACCGTCTCTTAAAAAAGCCCAGCAAATCAATCTGGCTTTTCTTACCAAACTCTTCCAAGAGGAGGGAGAGGTAATCAAGAATCCTGAAAATGTGAAAAAGACATCTACCCCGAAAAAGCCTCCAGGAAAGATGGTCTGAAAGAAGTGGTACAAGAGTACCAGTAGTAAACCTGTAATCCTAATCAAGGAAAACCATTTAATGCGCATACGAGTTTATTCTCCCTTTCGTTATACACTTTATTCTATCAAAAAAAGAAGAAAAATCCTACGAGAAAACGCAGGATTTTTAGCTTCTATAAATTCCATTTTAGAAATTGCGGCCTGATTTATTGTAGCCATATTTTTCTACAAAATACTCGCGGAATTCCAAGAGATTGTCGTCCATGATGGCTTGTCGAACCTGCTTCATGAGGTTGAGCAAGAAGTAGAGATTATGGTAGCTAGTCAAGCGGATACCAAAGGTTTCATCTGCCTTGAGCAGGTGACGAAGGTAGGCGCGTGTGTAGTTCTTGCATGTATAGCAATCACACTCAGGATCCAGTGGCGTAAAGTCTTCAGCGAATTGGGCATTCTTGACAACCAAACGACCTTGGCTGGTCATACAAGTTCCGTTACGAGCGATACGAGTCGGCAAGACACAGTCAAACATATCCACCCCACGAATCACCCCATCGATTAAGCTATCTGGCGCTCCCACACCCATCAAATAGCGAGGTTTATTTTCAGGCAGCAGTTGAGTTGTAAAGTCCAAGACCGCATTCATTTCTTCGTGGGTTTCTCCCACTGCTAAGCCACCGATAGAGTAGCCTGGGAAATCCATGCTGACAAGGTCGTGAGCTGATTGGCGACGCAAGTCTTCAAATCCTGCACCCTGCACAATTCCAAACAAACCTTGGTCATGTGGACGACGGTGAGCCTTCAAACCACGCTCAGCCCAACGACTGGTACGCTCGATTGATTTCTTAACGTAGTCGTATGGTTGATAAAACTGAGGACATTCGTCAAAGGACATCATGATGTCTGAGCCCAGATTATTCTGAATAGAGATAGCTTTTTCTGGCGATAGGAACATCTTAGAACCATTGAGATGGTTTTTAAAAGTTACACCTTCTTCTGTGATATTTCGGCTATCTGCTAGAGAATAAACCTGGAAACCACCACTATCTGTCAAGATAGGCTGGTCCCAATTCATGAACTTGTGGAGACCACCCGCGCGTGCAATGAGTTCATCTCCAGGGCGAAGCCAAAGATGATAGGTGTTTGACAGGATAATTCCCGAACCCATCTCCTTCAATTCTTCAGGTGACTGAGTTTTGACAGTGGCTTGTGTCCCAACTGGCATAAACATAGGTGTTGGGAAGGTGCCATGTGGGGTAATAATTTCCCCTAGACGTGCGCCTGTGTGTTTTTCTTTCTTAATCAAACGGTATTTGATTGGTGAATCTGACATTTTCTACCTCCGAAGCTGGGAAAGACAGTCCCAGTTCATACTTTGTGCCCAAAGGCATACTGTATGATTTTATCAAAAAAACCAGGAACTGTCACGAACTATGATATAAAGAATTTGTGTTTACAGATACTTTCTGTTACTTGTCAACAGTTGAGTTTTTACTTATTTTTCTTTAAAAGTTATTTTCATTAATTGCTATCGTTTTTTTAAATCGTATTCATCTTCGTATTCATTTTTGCCCGTATAGTTGAGAAGGTTTTAATTTAATTCTAATAGTTTACAAAAGGATCAGTGACTAATTTCACTGTTTTTATTTTTGACAAAAACACCTCCCTATTCTTCAAGAAAGCGTTTTTATTGAACAATAGATATTTTTCTTGTTTCAGAGCAAACAAAAAAAGCCCGCAAGCTAGTGCCTGCGGGTCATTAAGAAGAAAAAAATAGAATCTCCTTTCTATTTTTTTAAAAATTATTTTGTAGTGATGAGCCCATCTGGCTCGATGTTAAAAGGCTTCTTTATCGGCCATGCGACCATCAGGAAGCAGCATGTAGTATCCGCCATTGTAAGGCACAAATGTGTTCGATTTCATATCGCCGTTGACAGCATCCAAGTAATACCATTTCTCGTAGTATTTAACCCATCCGGTCTGCATAGAGCCATCGCGATTGAAGTAATACCATTTGCCATTGATTTTCTTCCAAGATGTGGCCATGTAGCCATCCTTGTCAAACCAATACCATTTACCGTCTGTGTGCTTGAGCCAGCGTTCAGAATACATATATCCACGACTATCGAAGTAGAACCATGATTTGTTCTCTTCGATGTATTCAAATTGATCTTTTGGATAAGAGCCGTTAGCACGAACGAACCAGTAGCCAGTATCGTCATTTTGCCAGCCGGTTTTGATTTCTTCGGCTACTGCAGATGGATTGGTTAATCGATACACATAATAGTAAGGTCGTCCAGCAGCGAGCCAACGTTCATCATGATCGTTGACGGAAATGCCATTATAAGCATAATTACAATGAATGATGTTATCTTCATCGATAAACATTCCTGTATGTCCATAAGCTCCTGCTGATGCTCCACGGCGCCCCCAGATAAAAATATCCCCACACTGAGCATCCCATGGGGTGTTCTCAGAGATGAGTTCATATCCGTTCTTTTTGAGCCAGTCATGTTCATACTCAGTATTGACCGCCCAACCAGCGGACACGGCTCCAGCGCTCGTCAGAGCGTAGTAGACCGAACTTGAGCAATCGTAAGAGTCGGGGCCGTTACGATCGTCCATGCTGTAGGATACTTGACCTTGTCGCGCACGCATCCAAGCGATAGCTTTTTCAATGTTTACTGTCATAACTATTCCCCTTTCCACGCATCGTTCATCTGCTTAACCGATGCCTCGATAAATGTATCAAGCTCACGATCAGTCATGCTGATGTTATATTTGCTAAGCTCAGCATGGATTTTAGTACGAGCTTGCTCCAGCTTTTCCTCGCCTTTAAGCCAGTTTCGGATGCGACCTGCTCCACGGCATTGACCGCGTTCTTGGCCAAGATTTCAACAATCTTGATGGTTTTCTCTCCACCTTTTTGAACCAGGTAGTCCTTGACCGCTTTAACGGCGATTCCAGCCAAGATAACAAGGATGCTAATCGCTCCGTTTAGTGAAATTTCATTGATTTGTTGCATTTATATTTTCCTCCACAATTTCCAATGCTAGAAATTTTTCATACAGTACCTTGATGGCTCCATTTCCACCAAGTTCGACATAACTTTCATAAAGACGAGACAACTCCTCAATCTCATGCTGACTGGTACTGCCTCGTCTAATGGCTTTTTTTAGGTTTTCTTGTAATCGAAAACGCTGTAATCTTTGAAGACCTTTTCCAATAACGTTCAAATCTTTGCTATTATCTTTGCCGATAGTCTCAACATTCGAGACTGTCTTTTCAATGGAGCTAATTTTATCAGATAAGAGACTGATTTGCTTGTCAGTCTCTTTTGTATTCTGAGTGCTTTTGAAAGAGAAATAGCTAGGAATGATCACGATTAGAATCGGGCTCAATTTATCCAGAAATGCTAGTAATTCCAATCAGACCACTTCCAATCTACTGTGCAGAAACTCGAGTAGTTTCAAGATCACTTCCATTCTTTTGGCCATCCCACTTCCAGATTGCAAGAAGGCCATTTTGAGATGGTCCGCCTTCAAGTTGTTTGAGAGATTCGCCTTTGTAAGTGAAAGTCTGATTTGTCTGAATCAAGACACGCTTGCCCTCGCCGTTTAATTCGACGTGTTCAGGATCTTCAATCACAAACATATCACCCTGTTGATAGGCCTTGCCTTCCTCTGCAAGTGGGAAGAGCTCGACAAGCTCCTTGTAGGTTGTTCCATAGGCAATTTTCTCACCCATGATAGAATCTTGAGCCATGACACGCACTACTTTGTCGATTTTATTTGCAAACGCAGAGAGTCGATTCTGCTCGCTCTTGTTTTGAGCGATTTTCTGCTCAGCTTGCTCAAGCTTATTCTGTGCTTGCACAATCGCAGAGCTTGGGTCCAATTCAGACTTGAGAACATCCAGCACCGCTTGAATCAAGACGTCTTCTGATTCATTTGTACGATCTCCAGGAAATGATCGTGAGTTAGTGCTGTAGCGATTTCCTTCTGATAATTGAATTTCTACCACGGTCTCAACATTAGAACCAGAAATTCTTAAGTACGGTTTTGTTGATAGATTATATCCATTGATTGCCATATTTATACTCCTTCTGCTGGTTTAGTTTGTTCATCAAGCAGAGCTTCCAGCTCATCCACTCGTGCTTGAAGTCTTTGATTCTCTGCTTCTTTTTCCCCTAGTTGAATCTTCAACAGATTATGTCTAAGCATTGATGTCTTTGAGTCAACTAACATGTCATCAATTGTCATTTCCAGAACCTGGTTAAGCTGTTCTTCATTCATTTTCTAAATCCTCCAATCTGTGTGTTAATATTTTGTTTTCAAGAGCAAGTTCCTGAATTGCTTTAAGTGCGATGTTTGTTAGTCTGAGATTGTCTAGGTTCAGCGTGTCGCCGTTTTCGTAAACAAGCGTAGGATCTACTGCTTGGACCTCTTGGGCAATCAAACCAATCTTTGTGTGTGCTTGTTGCGGCCTATCCTCTTGCTTCTTCCAATCATATTCCTTGAATTGGAATTGATGGATGTAATCAAGAGCCTTGTGCCTACAGTCAACGATATTTTCTTTCAGACGTCTGTCCGAGAAATGCTGATTAACAACTGACCACAAGCTATATGCTGTACCGTTATAGCTATAGTAAATATCATTCCCAGATCCGCCGAAGCTCAAAGATACATTGTCTGAATTCCAGAAACCGATAGTGGCTGTAGGTTTTATCCCCACATTTCCTTTTTCGGTTCTCATCCACCCAATCCCTTTCGCTTTAATGTAGCCTTCAACCGTTAAAAAGAAAATCATCGCTTTTATTAGCATAGCCTCCAGTTGTGAAATCTGAATCTTTGTATAAAAAAAGCCCGTAAGGGACATCTTCTCCACGGCCGTTGGATCCAATGAACTGGACCCCTAGTCCGTCTTTTGGCATTGTAATCACGAGGTACATTAATCTGTAGACCGCCATTGACAGTATCAAACGAACCATAAGATCCTAGTTGTATTTTTAGTGTGTCCTGTTAATGTTCCACCAAAGATATTCGCACCTCGAATAGTACCACCGTAGATTCGGTCACCGCTTAAAATACCTGAACGAACCTGACTTGCATCAATCGCAACACTCTGCACACGGTTGATGAATGCTTGTTTTGCAAAAAGTTGACTCAAGTAAGCTTCATTTGCGACAAGCTTATTGAAGAAAGCCTGGTCAACTTTCAGCTTCTCAGCTGTGACCGCTTCAGCATCCAAAACTACAGTAGTCACCGAACCAGCTTCAAAATTGGCCGTTTTCAGCTTATCAACCATAGCCGATTTGATGACAGCTCTCTCAATTAAGGTCTCGCCAGTTATATGAGTCAATTTACCAGAAAGACGATTGTGCCCATTAGCCCCAAGATTGAGGCCTGAAATCAAATCACCTGCGCTGTTGATGTTCTGAATTGCCCACGAGCCAGCCAATTGACTCTGAACAGAGCGCACGGCTTCGTTATCATCTTCGGGTGATGGTTGCCAAGGCCGTACCGTGATACCCTCATAAACATCAACATCACCGAAGATTAAGGTTGCAGTATCACTATTCGTTGTTCCATTATTATCAATGCGAATATAGCCTTCGTCACACTCTCCAGAGTTAAAACTAAAGTTCTTCCTGACCGCCTCAGTGGACGAGAATTTAATATCTGATGCTAGAGATGTCACCTGCGTAAATGCTTGGTTTTTCGCCAAATTTTCGACCTAGGAAATAAATGGTTGCTCCTTCATGTTCCAAGTGTTGAAGGCTGTCAAAGAGACTGTATAACTTGTGTTCCGTTTCAAAGAGAACCGAGCAGTCGAAGTTGGAACAGTCCCTCTCGAGCTATTATCCAAATAAAAATAGCTTCCTTTGACCTGAGTAGAAAAAAATACATGTGTGCCTACATTCATGACAGGAGAGTCTTCGATTGACCAGCAACCCCAATTTTGGGTATCTTTCGGATTTCCGCTATTTTTCACAAGGTTTGGTCCACCTTGAGATGCATACTTCCCAACCTCAACCTGAAACAACTGATTAGTCAGAGCCATGCGAGCGACCTTGTTAGAGATGTCATTCTCGTTGCTACCGATAATGCGCTCATAGAGCTGACTAGTCTCTCTGACACGTTGGAAGTCTGTCTGATTGGCCTTGCTAGCGATTTGCGATGTGATGCTTGCAAATTGGCCGTCTATCGTCTGCTTGTACTGAGCAATCTTTGAAGCGATGTCGTTGTTCGTCTGCGTGCTTATTGCACTAAATCGACGTTCAAGACCTCTTACATCCTCTTGATAAGCTGATTTCCCAACGTAATCTCTGGATATCTGCTCACGGATTGCGCTGACTTGACGAGCACTCTCGTCTCGTGCATAACGCTGCAAGCTCTCTTGTCGCTGACCGTCTTTGCTGATATAGGTCTCAACTGCTCCCATTTTAGTAAACAGACCATCTGCAGTGCTTTTGACTTCGTTCAGCTTCGTACCATACTGAGTTTTAAACGACTCAATCTGCTCAATGGCAGTCTGAGATGATGATTTCAGATTGTCTATTTCAGATTTCGCACGTTCACTGATCCCCTTCGCTTCTTGAGCAAGTAAGCTGCTTGCGCCTGCAGTTCGTAAAGCTTCTTCAGCTCTACGCTTGGCCTCTTGCAACGGACCACTGTTGAAACTACTGAAGCGCTGATCAATGACATCAGACAGTTGACGCTTGACTTCTTCCGCCTTAGCCTTTGCAGCGTTGAGCCCGTCTGTGAATTGATTGACCAACTCTTCTTTCTGCCTATCAAATGCAAGATCAGCATTCTTGAGTTCTCTTGCTAACTGCCTTTCAAAATCGCTTTGAAGTTGTTGAGCTTCATTCTTAACCGCGTCACTGACCGCGTTAGAAACCATGTTGGACAAACCTGACTTAAATTGTCCAAATCCAATAGATAGTAGCTTATCAGCCATCGGTGAGTAAGTGTATTTGGTGATTTTCTTGCGCACATCCAGATTGTATACCTCATGAAACAGGCTCACAATGTCATACATCTGGACAGGCACGTCACTCTGGCCGACAACCTCAAGTTCAAGGCTATCTTCCATCATGTCACAGAGCGATGTCTTGAAATACTGCTCGCCATATTTTCGCAGGCTCGCCTCATCTTTCACATCTTCGTCATTAACCTCAATCACATCTTCGTATATTTGACTGTATTTTTTTATGAGTGGGCTATCCACTACCACAGAAAACTTACGATCAGGCGCCTTTTCTCCCTCACCTTTGACGGTAGTCTTGAAGGTGATTCGAGTCTTCAATGACTTAGTAGATGTCTTATGTTGGTAGCTAGACAGGTTCTTTTTATACATAAATAGCGATTCATTCTCTGAACCGCCATCTTTCAAAAGTCGAACCTGGTATCCGTGACGCACAAGGTCTCCACCCCATTGGCCAATGATTGAATGCTTATCTTTCGCGAAGGCTTCCATAGCATTCTTAGAACCGATATTAAAAAGTGTGTCTATCTTCAATATCAGAGAAGAATGAGAATGGATTATCACGAGTGATCGCACCAGCAAAACGACTGAGAGCAGTTGAGCCAGTCGCACGATCAAGAGCAAGCGGACCGACCACATAGTTGTTCATCAAGGTAAATACTTGGTTGGCATAGACCTGAATATAGCCGTGCTTCTTCTCAACCTCGAAAATGACAAAATCCTGCTCACCATGAAGATCATCAGCCGTTAGGAATGTCTCCTCTTTCAACTTCTCCCATAAGAAATCCGAAGTCGGAAATCGGAAGGTAAGTTGGTAGGTGCTACCATCTTCTTGGACAATCTTATCCTCGTAAGCAGCATTCAGAGGTGTGTTGCCATTTGTTAAATAAATCAAATCTTATACCTCCAATTCGGTCGAATAGTAACCTTACGAACATTTCCAGTAAATGAAACACCAACCTTACCAGTCGGAATCTCCAAGAACCCTCCACGCTTACGAAGTGTGTTCTGAACTGCACCAGCAGCATTGTAGATGTTTTGCTTACCTTGCCTGCAATCGATCGTAGCCTTGGTCTTAATCGCTAGGGTACATAGTTTTCCGACCAATCGTGAGGGAGATATCACCATCCCCCTCAACCTCGATGATTGGTTCCGAGTAAACCGTGCCAGGGTTGTTGACTGTATCAGATGCCGTAAGAACCACAGGATCTACAGTTTTTTGATAACGGAACGGTTGCATGTCTAACTTGATCTCTAACTTCCAAGCATGATTTCCAAAAGGTTCAAAACTAGCAGTCACAAAGTTAGCATAAAACAATGAGCCAAGCTGATAGCTAAACTCCAAAACATTGTCATTCGATTGAAATTTATCAAGAATGCTTGAAATCTCAACCATTTTTTTTTAACGTGGAGAGTGAAGGTCCTTTCGTAACTGTCGAAAGAACCGTCTAACACACGGTAACTACCATTGACTCCATAAAGAGTTGCTTTCTCTCCTTTTGGCTTAGCAGCCTCCACCTTCCCAAAATCGGTCACAACACAACCAGGAAGGCTTGATGTATTAAAACCGTTGATGATCATATAATCCATTAAATTCCTCCCCTCGCATAAATAGCACCGTGTTGTTCATAGGTTTTGAGTGAGATAATGTCATTGTCCAGATAAACGTCTGACGATTTTTCAAGGATAGCAGTAAGGATTTTCTCCATACTTGCTCTCAGAATCGCTATCTCAGACACGGTTTTATTTTCATTTGCTTCAAATTGAGCTGATGGCATAGCTAACTGTGCCTCAAGACTTTTAGTAACTGAGGCAGAGGAATTCAGATCCAGACTGTCTCCTGAAAATACATCCGAAATCTCACCAGCCATACCTCCGACCGTTTTCTTGACGTCTTTAAACCCATCTATTAATCCATTGTCTAAACTTCCCATAATTGCATTACCTGCAGGAATCAACAATTTACGGTCATATTCGATAGGTCCTTTATGGTCTGCAATCCAGCCAGCAATACCACCGACAAAGTCAGTAACTGCACTCCAAGCAGACTTCAAACCGCCTAGGAATCCATCTAAGATTGCTTTACCAGCAGACCAAAGATTGATATTTAATTCCATTGAAAATGCTTGTTACATTTGATACTAGACTGCTTACAGCTTGCTTCATGGTATTCCACGCTGTTTGAGCTCCACTAACAAGTCCATTAATTAGTCCAAGGACCGTCGATTTGAGTGTTCCCCAAGCAGAACTTGCTACACTTTTAATAGTTTCCCAAATGTTAGACAATATCTGAGAAAATCCATTAAAGATAGCTTGCCCTGCAGAAGACAATCCATTCCAGATTGATTCCCCAACACTCTTGATAGCATTCCATGCAGTTTCCCAATCACCATTAATAACAGCCATAACAGCCGCAATGATTCCACCAATAACGTCCATAGCTGTCTGAATAGCAATCTTAATCAATTCCCAGACAGTTGTCACAACTGTACAAATATTGTTCCAAGTCCCTTCGATGAAAGGGGCAAGGATATTCATTGCAGTTTCAATGATGGATTGAATAATCGGCATGACCGTCTGAATAACCATTTGAATCGCATTCCAGACAGTTTCAAATGTCTGCTGAATCAATCCTTGATTTTCAGCCCACCATAGAGAAATACCATCCCAGACAGACTTGATAAAGTCTACTACTCCTTGAATAATCGGAGCGACAACAGCCATCATATTGTTCCAGACGGTCGTAGCTGTTTCAACAATACCGTTCCAAACACCAGACAATGTTGAACTGATAGACTGCCAAGCACTAGACAACCAATCCATGAAGCCTTGCCAGATTTGTCTACCTGTCTCAGTTTGAGTGAAGAAAAAAATTAAAGCAGAAACCACCGCCCCTATAGCTAAAGCAATTTTAACATGAGGACTCATAGACATAACTGCATTAAACAAACTAAAAGATTTGCTTGCTCCAACTGCTGCCGCATTTTCGGCCGCGTAAGCAGCCGTCAAGGTTCCACTGGCCACCGCTCTAGCTTGAGATAAGGCAAAAGAGATATTAAAGATTGCGTTTTTAGCACTCTCGATAGTTTTTGTGGCTAAACTAACAACTTTGTAGGCTTTCCATGCTGTAGTTAATCCAATAACAGCAGACGCAACTGCAGATACAATACCTGGATGCTCTTTTAGCAATCCTGTTATATCCTTCAAAATTGAAGAAGCACCTTTTAGAACATTAGAAAGAAATTCAAATGCTATCCCTAAAAGATTAACATTTTGACCGCTATCTTGTATGCCTAAAAAACCTCCAATAAAATCAGCTACGATGCTACCAACATTACCGATAGCTGAACCGATATTCTCAAAGGTTACACGGATATTGTCCGCAATATTGATAATTTGGTTCGCTGCATCCTCGCTAAATCCAAGTGCATCTAATATCTCGAGGTTCCCCTCTTTGTCCATAGACCCAAAGATCATGTCAAAAAAGGTCTGGAAAATCCCTGTCACACGCCCGATTTGGTCATAGACTGCACTGCCAAAAGCGTCCCCAAAAAGCTGAGAAGCTAGTGAACTGATCCCTTCAGTTAAGACTACTCCTAACCCAGATAAGATATTGCCTATCATTGGTAAGAAGTTACCAAAAAGGAAAGTTTTAGTGGTTTCTAATAGCGATTGCAAAGCTGGCGTTACATTTTCGCCAATCGCAATTTTACCTAAAACGTTTTTAGCAGCTGCTTTCATCGCTTCAAAAGATCCGGTAAAAGTAGATGCCGCCTCTTTAGCAGTTGTGCCAGTGATGTCTAGATTTTCTTGGATAGCATGGATTGCATTATAAACATCTGAAAGGTTGTTAATGTCGTACTTAACACCCGTCAACTTCTGAGCATCATTCAAAAGACGCTCCATTTCCTGCTTCGTACCACCATACAGTACATATTCGTTATGATTCGCTAAATCATAACCGTCTTTTTCAAGACTGCTCTATGTCACCATAGAGATTAGACTATCTCTTATGTATTAAATACATCCTAGCGCTTCGGCTCGCTTGAACCTACTCTACTCCATTAAAAAAACACCCTCTCGAATGCATTTTCTGTTTCGATAGTCGTTACACCTTCCTATTTCTAGGCTTGGCACGGTATTGCCTAAGCTACTATTAGGGTTTCACCGTTTTCACTAGGTTTATACTCGGCTATGGTTTTTCTACCGAGTTTCAAATTGTCCAGCATGGTGTAGTTCTGCTTGGCAAAACCTTGATATGCCATCTGGATGCTCTCCATTGATGTCCCCATCTTATTAGCATTATCTGACATGTCAATCATGGCCATATTAGCTGTTTCTGCAGCTTTATTAGTATCTCCACCTAGAGACTGTAAAAGGCTCGCTGAGAAGCCTGTAACATTTTCCATGTAAGCATTGGCTGACAGACCTGTTGTCTTGTAGGCTTCATTAGCATATCCCTTTACCTTATCGGCAGAATCTTTAAAAAGAGTTTCGACACCTCCAAGCGATTGTTGAAGCGCTGCCCCTTCACCCAATGCAGCGCTAAAAGCTTTCCCAATACCTGCAGCTGCAACTATCTTTTTAAATGTGCCTACAATGTTTGATCCAAGAGATTCGCCTGCGAAAGTTCCTGCTGAAGCAACCTCGCCACCTATCTCTTTCTGGATCATTCCGCTTATTCCTTTAGCGGAAGGGATGATTTGTACATAGGCTTTCCCTAGTTGTGTTGCCACTAGCTTTCACCTCCTGTTTTCGCAAGTAAAGCCTTGCGATAGTTTTCAAAGTCCTCACCAGATTCAAAGACGAGGTAGTCTTTCTCATCATTCTCACTCTTATCTCTCTTAATTAATTGATCCGCGATGGATGCAGGACGATTAACACCCTTTTGCCCATCTTTTGTTTGCAACCATAAAGATAGAGAAAGTCTGTCTACAATACTCGCAAGCAAAGTAGTTTCCAGAGGCACAATCTGGTTAGACATAATCTGCTTTATCCGCGAATCATCACGCAAACCATAGGCAAAAACAGCTACCTGCAAGAGAGGTAGCTGTTTGTAGTCGTATATTTGGTAGGTTTCCGCCAAATCACAGACAAGAGCATCTTCATCTAAGGAAATCATCTGAGCAAGGACTAGGATTTTTTTAAGTCATTACTTTTATCAAAGATACTCTTAATATCTGCAAACAATACTTCAGAGTCCACGATTTCATCTTCATCCTCCAAATGTTTTAAAAACGATACAGCTTGTTCTTTACCAAATAGAAGATTTAAAAAAGTTTCTGTTTCTTCAAAATCTTGCTTTTCAACTTTAGCGACAGATTTGAGAAGATAATAATTTCTTAATCTTTTTTTAGGAATTTTGTACTCAAACCCTGATTCTGTTGTTCCTTTTAACATTTCTGCCATTTATTTTATGCTCCTTGAATATATTTATAATGTGTGTTTCCTTGATCGTCTGGTAAAGCAGTAATAGTTAGTTCATAACCAATCGGCTCACCATCTTTGTAGTTGACTTCTCCGATTTCACTGACCTTGCCACGAGGAATTACAATGCGCTGAAAAGTTTTATTTTTTAAGACGATATCAATGACCAACGAGTGTTCTGGTAATTCGTTTGAATTCGCTTTAACAGTAATACCTGTTGACAGAGTTCCTGTAACATTATCTGCACCATAAGTTTCTTTGAGGACTTCTACGTTAAGGCTTTCAATTAACTTAAATTTGAAGGTATCTTTCTTTTCAGTTTGAGAAGACAAGACTATTTGTCCACCCCACGCTTTCACTTCTTCGCTTTCTGGGGAGTTTTCATTAGTGATACCGTCTTCTGATATATATCCAAGTGATTTGAATGCTGGATTTAATTCTGATTTTGAATCAGTTGGTAATGATGTTCCTAGTGGCGCACTCGTAATTGCTCCGCTTACTTTCGGCTTAGCAGCCGTTACATTTGATGCTGATGCAGTAGTCATTTTCATTCCTCCTGTTGTTGATTCTGCATTTTGTGTTCTTACTTCTGTCGCTTCTAATTCTGGCGTCAAAATTACACCTCCTTTTTAAAAATAATTAATATCAAATACAGCTTGATATCGATATTGTTTCGTTTCAGTGTCCGTAAAGTTGTAATCGCTGTTTAAGTGAACACCTCAGATTGAATCTAATTCAATCAATCCCTTCTCAGCACTTTTCACTTTCACATTAAGCTCTGCAGCCTTTTGCAAAGATGGCGCATAGCTTTGAAAAAGCAAAAAGTAGCAGAATGGACATAATCACTTCCACCACTTCCAGTTTTTTCTAAAATGACATACCTTTCAGGCATGTCTGGTTCATGCTCAAAAAAAGACGGAACATCTAACATTCCGTCCAAAAAATTTTTTACAATTACTTCAATCATCTCATAGCCTTCAGTAAAATATTATGTTTTTTATTTCGAGCCATACTTTTGATATCCGTTGTACTAATTTTGGCATTGGCTCGCTTTTGCCCAGGGGAAACCTTTAACTCAAACCCTTCGCCAGCCCGTTCAGCAATTTCACTTCCCTTCTCCTCTAAAAATGCCTTGCATTTCAGGAGAACGTAAAAGAGCAGAAACTCCTAATGAGTTTAATTCAAATTTCACTTTACTCATACGCTTCAACCATCACTTTCTTATTCCATTCTAAAGGCATCATTGCTTCAATGCCTTCCAAAGGAATGCCAATCGTGCGCCATTTGCGCCCAAAGAAACGGACCTCACGGTCTTTCCACTCGTTCTGATCACCTTTTGGGATTCCTAGCGTATAAACAGCCTTCTTTCCAGTCAAACTAAGCTGAGTGGTGACATCTTCTGTTGAAGCTGGAACAACCAGGACATTATCTACTTGAATTTCAGAATTCTCGTAGATTGGATGTCCAAAGTCATCCTTTCCAGTCTTAGTTTTCCCAATCAAAGTTACAGTAATTCCTTTAATCCGTCCCATAGATATCAATCACCCCATATCTTTGCTTTTTGAGGCCCAGACGTTTCAATTCTGAATCCTTGATAAAGAGACCACCGCCAGGCACTAGATAAGAACCACTGAAGGAATAACCTAAAGCAGACTCAGCCATTTGAGTCATTGGTTCCTGATCAGTTGAGGTCATCAACGTGCGAGCCACCACATCAACCGTGACGGACTTAACCACCATAGCAAAAGATGGGTCAGTAGCCACTAACCCATCTAAATCTTTGCCAACTTTTTTAGCTTCAACGCGAAGAGAATGAGAAACAACTTCCAACAGCGCTTCGGCTCGTTTTTCCTCATCGAATTTCAACGCTCGCCACAATTTTTTCAAATCTTCGACTGTTGCAAAGTTTTCCATCTAACTCACCCTTCATTTGCGATTAGTAAATCAAGCAAAGCAGATTTATTTGCCTTGCTATCATACTCAACACCCAATTCATCAAGTTTCGCTTTGATTTCTGGAACAGTCAAATAGTATTCTTTCTTAAATTCCTCAGCAGGTACCCAGTCGCCAGAGAGTACACTCTCTGACGAAATGACTGCGCCAGTGACCTTATCTTGATATAAAGCCATCCAGTACCTCCTTACTCGCCTTTGACACGAGCAAAGCGTCTGTATCTAGGATTCCCCATCCAATAAACGCTTCTGTACGCAAACAGATTTCATTGTAAGCTTTCAAGTCTCGGCCAGTTCCATCTGGATCACCGTATTCAATGATTTCCATAGGGATGTTTTCAGCATAACCCCACTTAAATTTATTCTGGAAGTCACCTACAATTACATGATCTTTCTCGGCAGTTCCGCCAGTCACAACCAAATTCTTGTTAATATCAGACTTCATGCCGTAGAATGAGTCTGGATTCTGACCAAAGCGAAACTCTGGATATTGAACCACGCCATTCACCTTAAGCTTAGCTAGTGACTGCCCAGCTAACGGTGACATAGCAATCCCTGTCACTTCTCCGCCTTTAGCCACAACAGCTTGCACAGCTGCATCAATATTATCATCAATCTTGTCAGCATCAAAGGTTACGATATTCCCAGTGATCTGTCCGTCAAACGAGTTAGTCGCTCGAAAAGACGCATCTGTCATAGACTTAGGTTCCAAACCATGGAGAGATGCAATATCAACAGCGACTGCAATTTTTGGCAAAAGCCATCAGCATATGCCTTCAACATATTCAAACGTTTTTCTTCTGACGCATACTTAAATTCATCCGTCATCCGTGCCTGGTAAACAAACTTCATAGGTTTAATAACTACAGACGTGAGATTTGATTGCCCCGCCCCTTTTTGCTCACCTTCGCCAACGATTTGAGCATTACCTTCTAGGTTGAAGATAAATTGTTCAGTCCCATTAAAAGGGATTGGGGTCTGATTGGATAATTTAGCCAATACAGAATATCCCTGTACCTTAGACATGACTTCCGTCACCAATTCTGGTTTAAATAGTGTTCCTGTTTTTTTATCTGCCATTTTTATTCTCCTTTTCCAAGTTCACGGGCCAGTTCAAGCCAACCCGAATTTTTATCATCGCCTAAATTAGGCTCATTTGTTTTTAGTGGCGGGATTGATTCCTTAGATTTCATGTATCCAGCCAAGCGCTCCGCATCAGCTTTGAAACTTGCTTCATCAGTCCCCTGCAAACGATCTGCAAGGTCGTAAGGCAAGCCATGTTGCAAAGCCACTCGAGTTCGCAGACTAGCCGTCTCATAACCAGCGATTTGCTTCTGCATGTCTTCAAGTTGCTTGTCAGCATCCGCCTTGCTTTGATCAGTAGCTTCAATTGTTGACTTCAAGTCAACATTTTCTGTTTCCAATTCTGTAACTCGAGATTTGAGCTGGTCATAGTCGCTATACTTCGCTTTCTCACGAGATAAACGCTCCTTAATAGCAGCATCAAATTCTTCTTGTGTAGTGATTGGTTTAAATTCTGACATTCTCATGTCTCCTTTCTCCTGCTTCCCCGGCAGTTCGGTAATTTTGGGCATCAAAAAAAACAGTCGCAAGACCGCTTATTTTAATAACTGATTTTTTGCTTTTTCTTAGGCTTGGTCGTAGCACAAGCCCAGTGCGCAAGCAAAGCACTATCCATCAAAGAAATATCCATATCGTCAAAGTGCGATCGATAACCAAAGCCACCGTTGGAGCCAATATTTCGCTTATCGCAGTTAGTAGCTACTTTAGACAATGATGGTTGTCCAGCGTGACAGATGGTTTTCTGGTAAATCCCCTGTTCCCAAAGAGCGTTGGCCACGATGATTTCTTTCACCGTTGGTAGAATCACATTCTTGATTCTGTAGTCCTTCAACTCTTCGTCCAAGATCTTTTGACCACTTGCTCCATCAATGACAATCTGAGCTACATCAGCTTGACGCAAGAAAGCAACCATCCACTCATTCCCATTACGAACGGATTGACAATCGACTGTCTCGATAAAGAATCGTCCATCCTTGGTTCGTGCAGCAATACTCAATGCCACATTCGTTCCGTCTTGACCGTACTTAATACCAACAGACAGCTTACCAGACAATTCTGGTACATCGTCCACCTTGAGCTCATTCCACTCTGTTTCTGAAATAGCAGATTTCTGGTTGTAAGTCGGCCAAAATCCCAAACGTTGGATGTTATGGTCCAGCTTATCCTCACCAAGTTCTGCCTCAATCTTACGCTCATTTAAATGGTAACCCATAGATGGATTTGAATTGTACCAGGCTTCCACATCATCAATTTCCTTTTCATCAGAAACTGACCACTCAGCCCATCCAGAATACTTCCCTTTGCCGAAAAGACAAATCTCACGATACTTCGTAAAGACCGTTCCACTTGATACAGGTGTTGGAGGTGTCCCACACATGATTGTAATAGGATTTTCACTATCTGTCACCGTGTACTTCAAAGCAGATTCTTGCTCGGTCGTGTACTCCTGAGCCTCGTCAATGATCAGCATGTCAAATCCTTCACCCAGACCACCATTTGATGTCCTAGTACGGAATTGGATAACACCACCTGTTGAATAAAGTTCAATCCTCTCCTGCCCCTTCGCTCGAATCGAATTGAAATCCTCACCATCCACATATCCCATTTTTTCAAGGTATCGTTTGACCTTTTCAAAAGAGGAATGAGATGTAGAAATCCGGTGAGCCGTGTGCAGGATATTCAATCCCTTATGCAAACCCCAAATTTCAAGAATATAAAGGATTTCAGATTTCCCATTACGACGAGGAATAGAGTAACCAAACTTCTGATGCACCCAAAGACCATTTTTATCAATAGCCATCAAAGGCAGCAATAGATTCTTCTGCCAAGCATAGCAAAAAAGACCAGTCCGTTCGTAAAGTTCAATCGCTTCTTTAGCTTTTGAATTTTTCTTGACGTATTTTAAAATCACCGATTGAGTAGGATTCTGATTGCCAAGTTTCTTCTTCCTCGCCATTCTATTTTCCTTTCAATCGTCATCGCATGATAACCCTGTCGCTGGGATGGTTTAATTGATTACATTCAAAATATAGTTTTTAGCAACATCGAGCATTCCCAACGCCTGCAAACTACTTTCCCAGCTATAGCCAAGATGTATCTCACCATCTTTATCCAAAGAAACCACTAATACCGAAGTATAGTCATGACTAGCCTCAAGATTTTCCTCCAAAATTTCTTTCACGGAAGCACCACGCTCCAGACTAGACTTTTTCTCTGAAAAATCAATTGTGTTTCCCATTGTTACTCCTTTCTAAGCATAATAAAAGCACCCTTTCGAGTGCTAGATAATTTCTATTGACTTAATTTCAGATTCATTAAACCCAATATATGGATGTTTATCCGTTGCTATTGTAATTTCGTCATACAGTTCATCTTCAGTATCAAGTCTTCCCGTATAAGTATTACAGTGACCTTCGAGGATTTGATCATCAACAAAAGTAACTCTAATATCTTTTCCCAAATATTGTTTTAAATTCATTACTGATCTCCTTTCTTAGGTACAATGTGGGTTCTTTTCTCAGAATGATGAATTTTAATAGACGTCACTTCTGAACCATCCGAACTATTAATTCCAATGGGATAACCTAATTCAATTATCTCTTTGTTCGTTCTTCTTCCACGTCTATCAAGCTCAATGCGTCCAGTTCCATAATGTTTATCAAACAATTCTTGAACATCAACTGAATCATAGATATATGATTTTCCCGTTTTATGTGTTGATTCCATATGTGGCAACTGCTTCTCAGGGTTTATTTTTTTACCCCATCCTCCAGTTTGGATTTTCTGATAAATAAATACTTTATCTTTCAGTTGCTCATATTCCTCACCACCATTATACTTCAAATCCTGAAATTTCGCTAGAGAAATGGGGGATTTTTCAACACCGAGTGTATCCACCACTTTCTTTGTACTCCTTGATGTCTACTTTTCGATTATTATCACGCACATCAATATTTATTCTCTTACGCTTTTCTAACTCATCGGAACTCTCATTTCTGATTTTTTTAGTCCAAGAATTTTGAACCTTACCCTTTTTAGGATGATAGTCAATTACACAAGTACAATGCTGATGCCTTCTGTAGAAATTCGCTGGTTCCTCACCATATATGTAATTCCCTACTAAGCTATCGCACCATTTGCAACAACGTCTAGTAGAGTGTCTACTGATCGTCGGCACAAAGCCCATTTTAGCATGAAACTCCGCATTCTTACGAATGCTATCATCAATGATTGATTGAGTGAAGTTCACAATAGGTTCACCGAGCAACCAACTGACATCCTCAAAATTATCCTCAGACGAAAGCGATTGACAATGCCAGCTATTCGATCCAGATTTAATTCAGGAACTTGAACTTTCAGACCAATTTTTGCTTCATCGTTCAAATTCTTCTGAACATCGCTAGCATAACCACTCACAAGCTCGTGATTTCGTCCTAGCACGTCTGTCAGCAAGCGCTGAGCGATATTGTAATACATTTTTCCGTCTGGCAATTTATCGGCGCTCAGATAAGCTCCTAGAGCCTTAGAAAGAATCTCTCCAATTTCAATCGCAAACTCATTTGCAGTTTTGTAAGTGGCTTTTTTTGCCTTTAATGTAGCAAAAGCATTTCTGACAATCTCGCTCTTACCCAAATCTCGTTCAAACCTCTCCTGGACCTCTTGCAAGATACCAGGTAAAACATCATTCTCCATTTGAACCACCCTCGCTTATCACTGGCCTAGCAGACATGTCTCCAGAGATACCAGTAAGATCACGAATTGTCTCCGCATTAATGTAACCAGGCAATGCCTGATTCAATTTCACAACACCGTCACCAATCATAGTCATTGTATTCGCATCCGCTTCAAACAAAGGCTCCCATTTGACTGTGGTTCTTACAAATTGGCTTCTAGCATAACGAAACTCATCACGCAAACATGCTGCAACATAAGCGACATTTAGCAATCCAGCACCTAGTGAGCGCTGAGCCTTTCGACCAGCCAGGCGCAAGTTCTCATGACTAGCCTTGATAGCTTCTACTGACGAAGGGTTATCTGAAACAAAACCAAGGTCATCTAAGGTCAAGCCCATCTCCCCAGCAAATCCAGCTGCTGCTGTTCTCAGTTGCTCTGTAAAAGGAGACATGCTAGCGGTAGTAAACTGTCCAACGCTTGGCTTCTCGCCTTTATCACTAGAAGAAATCGTCAGTAAGCTTGATACAGTAGCTTTCCATTTCTCCATAGGTTCCGCATCAGGATCAAGTCCAAGAATATATTTCTGTGGCCACGAATAGAACTCTGCTGTAATATCAGCTCTCTCTAAAGTTCGCTTAGCGTATTTCTGATAATACATCCCTGCCCTGGTAATACGAGACCGACCAAAAGGACGGACCGCATCAGGACGGTGAATTACCGGAACCAGCAAAGGAATACCCGTTTCATTCATAACCGAGTAAGGCTCCCCATCTTTCGGAATGAAGTGAGTAGCATTAGGCTCGAAGTAAGCTTCAAGCGTTGGACGATTGTAATCGTCACGAGCCAGCACCGCATAACCTTCCACAAGCAAGCCAGTTATAGGATCAATAACACCCGTCGCATTACTTGATTCAATGACTTGCAACCTCACCTCATCATCTTCACCCTTCGAAATGTAGACGAAACTACACGAACCAATCAGCGCAGCTAAAATAGCACTATCAAAGAAGATATCAGGATTATTACGTTCAAAAATTTCTGTAACATTAAAATCATCATTAGCAAATTCCCTGAAAATCAAACGATCTGCAAGACTATCAACTCCCTTTGCAGCCCAACCAAGGACAGCTTGGTACTTACCCTGATATGTGCAGGAATTGTGATTCCTGTCGGTGCTTCATAGTGCTGCATCGCATAATGCTTGTATCTCAGATTGACTCTGCTCTGATAGAGATTCAACTTCCTCCTGAGATAGTCAATTCCTCTTAATTCCAAACCGTTCTCCTTTCATTGTGATGATTTGGCGCGAGAAAAAATGTACAGTGACGGCGTGAAGCTCGCGAGCGCCTAGTGGGAGGGGTATACCCCCCTATGCTTTAGCTAGGACTTACTTCACACATATCTATTATTTTTTCAAGTTTTAAATATTTTTTTGTTTTTCTTTTTTTGCAAAAAAGTTTTTTATTTCTTAATTGAACTATCAAGCTCTATACCTAGTCCAGTCCCTGGACTGTGGCAAGTTCCTGTTACCTACAACAGTAGCATTGGCCGACCTATCGTCAGCGTAAAGCTTGTCAGACTTTTGTCTGTTGCATTGCCAGTGAGCAAGTTGTAAGTTACGAATATCTGACGGATGACCATTGCGATTGATTGGAATGATATGGTCAATTACCGGAGATAGAGGATGTGGGTACTTCAATGATTTATCAACGGGGAGTCCACAAATCCCACAAGTATTTTTTGTTTTAAGAATAATATTTTTATTCTTTTCAAAAGCAACTCTGTGAGGACCACTCCGGTCCGGTCTGTCCTTGGGGGTATTCATCTAGGGAGGGGCCTTTCTTTTTAGTTGGTAGGGGCTAAATTTTATGATGCAAGGGGGGGAGTTTTTTTAGCTTCTCACACCCTCGTATATTTAACATATCTTATATTCTGTTAAATAAAACTAACATTCTTAAAAGTCAACTGTAGCAAGTGCTTACATCTGTTTCATTAAAAACTGATTTACTTTTTTTCTCAATATGTAAAATAAATAGTCATTTAATAGCTAAAATTCATCATCGAATCATCCAATTCATCTTGCTTAATGCCTATGTAATCAAGCGTGATGTCAGGGTGATGAATGATTAAACAATTCCATCAAAAATCGCTACGTTTTGATTTCGTCTGTAATGATGATACCCAAACGACTTTCTCATAGAGTGTGTTCCAATGTTCTTCAGGCCGACATGTTCAGCTGCTTGCTTTAAAATTTGGTAAGCAGCTACTCGACCTATGTGAGTTATCCGAACTCCATCCGTCCTGACTTTCTTTTTGCTAGGAAATAGATAGTCATATCCTTGTAGCTCATTCGTTTTAATGTAATGATTCAAGGCCTTTCTTAATTCCGGATTGATAGCAAAACGCTTGACTTTGCCTGTCTTCTTCTCAGTGACTTCTATTCTATCACTAGTCACATGTTTAACTTGCAGAGGTATGATATCGCTGATGCGCATTCCAGAATAGAGACCACACATAATCAGAACATAATTTCGCTCGCTTTTTGATTTTAAAAAGTCTTTCATTCTCTCAATATCGTCAAGGTCACGAATAGGTTCTACTTTTCTCAAAAATACCACCTCCAATCCACAAGAAAAAGGCAGGGTGTGCCTGCCTTTTACAATTATTTCATAATATAATTTTTAGCACACAAAATCGTATATTTACTATTGACTTACTCCGCTTTTACTCCAAAATCACAACTTGTTCACCATTTCGGTAAAGCTCTGCAAATGCTAATAAAGCCTTACTAAGATTTTCATAATATGAACTTTCTGAAATTGCAAGCTCATTGTACACTGTCTCATCTTTTTGATGCCAAACAAGATACTTCTCGTATATGATTTTTACGATAAAAAGGATCATGTAATTTGCTGACAGCCTGTTCTATCGCATCTAGCTCTAGCTCTGCATCAACTTTGCGAATTGCCAATTTCTCAACTTGACTATTTTTACCACTCGATGGATTTCGTGGCGTGAATGAGTAGGTCGTGGTTACTCTCTGACCATCTGTATCATTTGCTACACGACGCCAGTGAGGATATCCCTCCAAAATTTTCTTGGCATTTTCTTTTGTTTTGGCTTCGTTTATTTCTGGAAAGAAAGGCATCGCTCACCTCATTTCTATGCCGTCTATATTTTCATTTAGCATATCCACACCTACCGCC
>BNJS01004032.1_pt1 | contig 30878 bp, 31 predicted proteins | sample 8540461 | NCBI WGS metagenome assembly BNJS01 (sample SAMD00202454, study PRJDB9452) | human saliva metagenome | isolation source: human saliva | place: Japan | reverse complement strand
GTTACGTATAAAGACAAATCGCGCCAACAAGAGAGGAGTGGGAGAATTGGTGAAATAAAAATTTTAGTACTACCCTGTCAAAATTATTATTCTTGCGGCGTAAAATAACACTTAAGTTTTATGAGAAAAGAATTTTGTGTAGCAATGGCTTCTATAGCCTTGATAGCACTTTCCTCTTGTGGGAAAAGTGATGATTCCTCTGGAGATATCACCGTGGTGAGTTTCAAGGCAGTGCGAACCGGTCAGAAACAGTCACGGACAATCTCAGACAATTGATGATTGTGAAAAGTTAGAAATCTGCAGTTTGTCTTTTTACCCAAAATCAGTTAACTTCTTTTCATAATTTCAGCGACAGACAGGGTTTTGTAGATATACTAAAACAACTTCATACCCATGTAAAATAGAAGGGAATGCTATTAAAATTGTTAGAAGATCCCAGTATAAGTTTTCCTTTCTCTGTTTCAGGAAATGCATTAACTATTGAATCAGTACACGGTCAGACTATTCTCAAATATAGATCACCCAAAGCCGAATTAGCTGCCTTTAGCTACTGTTAATAATAACAATGAAGAGGAAACCAAATGTCTGTACCTCAAAATGTGGGTATGGCAAAAGAGAGTCTGAAACAATCAATGGACAATCTCAAGACGTAGTTGATAGATATGTAGGAAAAATGATCTGTTATCTTTAACTTCAAAATCAAGCAACCACATAGTTTTTCAAAACACACTGAGTTTATAAATATTATACGCACATAGACACTTGTGAACAATAGGAAATACAATTAAAGGATTAGGAGAAGATGATGCAGAACCTTACCTTTTCTTTCGAAAATACATTGACTTTGATCAGTGAGCGGTCAGGGAAAACTATTTCTGTGTAGAAAATCACCCAGCTGAATTAGATATTTTAAGCATTGTTAATAATGGAGGAATCTAAGTTAGGTATCTTTGGTATAAAACACTGCAACGAAAATTATAGTAAATTTTTTTGCCTATTCTAAAATTGCTGGAATGCTAACAGTAAGACGCACCATTGCGTCACTATGGAAGCTAGTAAGCAACGATTAATCACAATCATTGATCATTAATCATTAACCATTGATCACGAAATACACAACTATTGAGGATCATTGAACACAAAATTAATCATTAACCATTGATAATTATTTAGTATCTGTCTAAAGTTGTTGAATTCTAGTGTTCTTTTTTTTTTTCTCTCAAACACAAAATTACTAACTTTTTTGGGAACTTTATTTTATTATAGGAAAAAGTTTAAACAGCTTCATATCTACTCCCAACACCTCATGACTCGATACTGGCTGATGAATCGTCTCCCCACAAACCCTTTTCTCGCGATGTCAATCGCTTCTATACAGCTTTCGGCATTGAACTTTTCCCGTATTTCAAGAGTCGGTGTTCATTCACTGTAAAGCGATGGCGAGCCAGCCATTTCTTTGCTCGGAAAGCCTGAGAGGCGATGAGTATTTTCTCCGTGGGTAAGCGCAAAGCGTCCTCTTTCTATTTATAGGACACCTCCCCGTTATACAGTGCTCATCGGCACCCCTCACCGGCACTCTGATTGGTCAGGGCGCACCAATGATACCAAGGCGAGGTAATTATCGTCCGTAACTTCAAACGCTGCATCTCGGGAGTTTAGTTACGTGCCTATAAACACCATCGGTCATTACCATGACAGGTCGCAAATATATTTCAGGTTGCACTTACCTTTTCAGGCAAAAGCCGACAGAAACCCTATAACCCTTCTCATTTCATGAGTTCTTTTCATCGCCAAATCATCGGTGGACAGTGCCGTTTTAGCGGACAATCTTGTATTGTCATCGTTGTTTTGAGAACATCATCACAACCAAAAGAGTTTAAACTATTAGAAATAAAATAATAGTGCTCGTCTTTATTCAATATAAAAATGGCATTATTCCCTTATTTTTGCTAGTAAGCATTTCCGGCATAAGGTAGACATACTTCTGTGTTGCTATTTTTCACAGAAGCTGAGTAACTCATCGTCAATTAAAATGTTATTTTTTTGGCATATTGCCACACGGTAAACTGCCGTAATTTTGCCCCAAAATTACTACTATTTTCGGGCAAGATGAAAATGCGTCAGGTATTATTATAGGTAGTGGTTTATGACTCATCGCTGGAGCTATTGGCACTCTGGGCAGAAAGAATTTTGTGTTCGAACAACACTATATCGCAGCGTGGTTGTGCTACCGCCAAACTAAAGATGGCTTGATGGAAGTAGGTTGCACGAAACGTGACGGACTCATTTAAAACCGACCCTCAAACGTGTCCTATCTAGAACTTTTAGGTGCTTGGGAAGTAGAATTTCTGGGTGCACCTGAATTCTACCATTTGAAGGAAGAAAACTTCCAGTGTACCTCGCATCACGGGCAGAAGCCAAAGAAAACTCATCGCCGATTGGATAGCAGCGCCGAAATCGAACGCTTTGGACCTCATCAACAGTTTTACGCTGAAATGCGTCGGTTCTGCAACAAATGGCTCAATATGCGCTGTTTACCTGCTGATGCCTTTTGATTCCTCACGATCAAAATTTCACAATGAACACAGGTGATGGCTGGATGCAATAAGCCAAAAGATGAAGGGAAGCTCAAAACGTAATACCACGTTAATTGGTTATTATACTGATGACCCCATAGAACCCCGCTGATGTACTTTCCTGATGGCGCAAGGTAGTTATTTAAAAGGAGGATAATCAGTAGTGGGTTCGGCAATCGCCAACCGCCTCTGGTGCGCTTTTATCGAAAACGGCGGACAAGTGCCATGGCAATTGCAGAAGAGATTTTGTGGAAGAAAACAAACTGCTAGTGGAGGCGAGCTATCAGCGATACATTTGGACAGGTGGCAGTTAAACAATCAGTTTCCTGCCGGATAGTGGACGCCAACGTTCCAACCCAGGAGCCCAAATGCCCAGATGCTCCCCTTCGAGCCTCATCGCTCTGAAATTAGCGCAAAGGTAGCACCTTTAGAATCTCGGCTCGTTCCCTTGCCTCACCACGAGTTTCAGCTTCACCACCACTTGAAAAACTCATGCAAACCACCATCTCTACCATCATCCAGGGTCAAAAGACTATAAACTGAAAGATGTAAAGTTTGAGACTCCCCAGCAGTGATTGGCTCAAAATCAGCCTACTTTGTGGAATTATGGGTGTAGATGCCTAGTTAGCTCCCTGAGGGAAAGACGGTAGGAGTAATGAGCCATTGATTACCCGAATGGGAAGGACTCATGAAGCAGAATATCGCAGAAGAAGGAAAGAGTCGCATGAGACCGCCAGCGCGTTGTAGCCGAATTTCCAATTATTCTTTGAGTATTTATATTAGCGAGGCAGCGACTGCCAAACCGCGCGGTAAAGATACACTTTAAAACCCGTTGCGGGTACGCCCGGCAAAAGTAATCGGTGAAACAAACTTCACCCTAAACGCGATGTTTCACCACCACCGCTGAAAATCCTATACTTGCCTCAGCTTGGCGCCTATGGGGGGGGTCTAGGGCGACGACAGTGGTTGGCGACGGCAAACAAGATGAAACCCAAGTGAAATGGCGCAACCGCTGCACCTCAATGTTTCACCGACGAACGCTGTGTAAACCTCTAACAAAGACCCTATTGCCGATAATACTATTCTGCCTTTCACTTGAAAACCTAAAAGATTTAGAATATAAAGCAGGGCAGACACAGTTTTAGCAGTCTCGATAACCTTCGTTATACCGCAGTATTGATACTATGTCCGCTAATGGTCTTCATCCTAAAGATGACACTTTGTACCGCAATGCGTCGGCGATGAGTAGATGGCGAAAAGTGTTGCCGAAATGGTACACAGGTGACAGTTCGCCGACATTCGGCCCCAGCGGCACCACCTTAAAGGAGGAAACAGCAGCATCGCGTTCCTCGCCCAGGCAGCATGCGCATTACCCCGGTGGGCCCTGGATGCTCGAAAACCCAGCGTAACAGCAATTATGGCGGCAGAAGTAGTAGCCATCTGTCAAACCAAGTCCCCAGCTTGCTTTTCGAGTTACCACGCAAACACAAGCACTTGTCGTAACTATAGTTATTCGCCGTGTTCACCGCCACCCATGCCGCCTTTCAACGCTGCTTTAAAGGAGCATTCCATACCTCACCGATTACAGAGTATTACATCAGGGAACTACTAGTTTTTGTTCAGTTAAATGGTGAACCTCACCAAATGAAAGTCCCTGTAGTTTATTTTAAAGATGATATGGTTCAGCTTCAAAGCCTCATTACCCAGGAAAACGGTAAGTCGAACTTTGAGGAACTTGGACATAAACCCCATAAGAGCATTCCAACTCAAAGTTACGATCAAGAAAATAAAACATCTGGTTGCTCATTATCAGAGCCAACTCTCTTTATTACACTCTAGAGATGAAAATAATCCAATTATTTATTGTAATCTTTTTGCGCAAAGTTCCTGAATTTTGCAGTTCTCTCAAACACACAAATTATTTAATTTTGGGAACTTTTGACTTTATTATAGGAGTTTACAGCCTCAATTATTAAAAGACTCTGCACCTCAACACTCATAGCTATGAAACATGTAATCAACTCTAGTTACTATGTGTGCCAATATACGACAAAATCCTTTGAAGGCAAATGACAACTTCTCCTCGCTTGCATCTGGTGCTAAGAATCCCAAACCTACGGTACTACACAAAGAGAAAGCAGAAAAGTTCTGGTTTTGCAACGAGCTTCTGAAGAACGACAAAGTTAAATCATTCTACGCCCCTTGTGGCAACGATTGCTCGATTCGTATCAGGAATTACCGAGCTTTATAACTCCTCAAAAGGTAAGTGCCTCAATGCCTAACCTTTGGGAGCAACATGGCGATTGGGTGAAAAGAAAACAAAACGTTGCATAACGATACCGCCGATTATTACATATACACAAAGTCTCTGATATGCAAATCTTCTGAGGAGAAGACCTCTCGTACCTAGAAAAGAGACAAAGAAAAGGCTATAAAACCATTTGTTAGGTAAATCAGTATAAAGGAGAATGTAATAGTAAACATAAAACAAAAAATGGAGGTGGAAGCTAAGGGTATAGCACTACACCATGTGCAAGTAGAGAACAGAGGTTACCAATATATTTCTTGCTTGAAAATTCAAGATACTTGTTTATAAACCAATTAGAAGGAGAGCAGCTTGGTAAATTGCTGGAAAGACGTCCCACCACGTGAGCTATAACCCATGTAATACAAGAAAATTATTTTAGATGAAAAAGATAAAGCAAATTGTTTCAGTTTTTGATCAAAATTTCAGTTTGAAATAAAAGTTAAAGTTCAGACAATGTCCTTTGAAGATATGGCTAATCAGGAACTCCACACGTGTTATACAATTGGGATTGTATAAAATATTAACACACTACACATATTTATTTTTTACTGTTAAAAACAAAACAAGATGTTAATAATGTAAGCGAACTTGAGGAAACTTTGAGACAAACCCTAATAGAAGCTATTCCAACTGTTATATCAAGAAAGCAAACATCTGGTTGCTCATTATTAAAAGTTGAAATCCCTGCCTACACTTAAAAGTGAATAACTTATTTATTTATTGTGGCCTGTCTAAAGTTCCTGACTCAGAGTCAAACACAAATTACTAATTTCTGGGGAACTTCTATTTGAAAGTTTAAACAGCTTCATCTTGGCAAAATTATTGAAATGCTCATCAGAAGAGTAAGACGCAATGAATATGCTGTCTACCAGTGAAGCAGCAGTTACCCATTAATCATTAATCATTAATCACAATCATTGATCATTGAACATTAATCATTGGAACACACCGTCTAATCATGATAACCGTTTAGTATCTTTTTTGCCCCTCTAAAACATCAACAGAATGAAAGTGTAACGTAGGTTCCCCAATGTAGTGGAAATCACTTTATTCAATTGAGCTAATAAACGCTACAGCACAGAGCGCAAATCTCTTTTACAATTATCGAGCCGCAAACTTAGTAGAATGTCCCCGATACCGCGCTTAGAGTAGAAGCTCGAGGAGCTAGTAGCATCCTGAACGCAACCCGCTACGGTCGAAATCGATAATGCAGGGTCGTCAGCGTGCTAGCGGGAAGGCCAGGGGGAATCACCAGGAAGATACGAACCACGCTATCATACACGTATTACGCTGGCGGTCGGATAATGATAATTGTCACACGTAGAAGGCTCGGTGATCCTATTCGCGACAAAGAAAACTGATAGATATAGAAACCCAGCCTGGGTTGACCCTAGAGACCGTAGGAGAAACGCTTGGAGTGAAGGTAACCCGCGGCTGCTGCCGCCGGCGGCTGCAGCATGTTATTTTGTTTCGCTGGTCGCGTTATCGCAGGCCCTTACCGCGATTCTCAGCACGGTGCCGTGAGCTACGCAGGCAGAGCGGGCGAGTCATTGCCGACAGCCACGAAACAAATTTCATCCCATGTATGTACGTGACGAGGCTTCCGCTACCGCAGCCAAAATAGAGGCAGCGCGAGGCGGTTAAGAATGAAAATGCCGGCATCAGGCCTGGCAGTAGCTGGCCGAATGATACTGCTGAGCCAGAGACCCATGGAGGAGCGCCAACCATTCCTTCCAGGATATGGGACTCGAGCCAGGGCTTCTGTGCTCGCTCGGTGTCGGCTTACAGAGACTACTCAACCCACAAACCTACGTGGTACCGCAGGTGAAGTGAGCGACGCGCTTGACTATTCCTTCCGGTAGGAGCCACCGCCCCAGGCAGGACGCAGGGGTGACACGACCCGACTTCTCGAACGCGTGATCCATCCGTAGCAGAAGCTAATTGCTCTATGAAGGACTTCTTTATTCCTAGTGGTATGCGAAAAGCAAAGTAAAAGAAGCCGGAAAATGTGCAGAAGGAAAGAATATGTGAGTGACGATGGAGATATCATGCACTGATCGAATGTGTAGATCTAATGATTACGATCAACGACGACGATTAATGATTAATGATCAATGATTAATGATTAACAATTGAAAATTAACACAATTGAAAAATTAACAATTAATTCATTAAAAATTGTATTTTGCCCCCAAATTATTAGATATCAACGATGTATGTCGAAAGAAGCAAACTCACACATATATGCTCTTAGAGCGAGTTTTATTTTTGGGACTATAACTCCTGAAATCTGTACCCTGTCTAGTTCTGATAAGAACTCAACTATGCTGTGGTCTAACGCATTCTGCTTGCAGACAGAGACCAATGTCAGCATTGTAAATGGAGCGTACCAGAATGCAGTAAGAAAATCCAGCAGACCCTGCAAGGCGGCACAAGATTATCGTATTTTGTAAAAATGGATTTTACTTTCAAAAAATAGTACAGAGATTCATAGTAGCCTATTGGCAAACACAGGGCTGCAGATCCTCGTCTTCCAGATGGAGCTGCACAGGCGCAACCGGTGACACTTCTGCATATCCGGGCGAGCTGATGGATGCCATCGGGGACCGTCCAGAGCTCACCGCCAAGAACCTCAACAAGGTACTCTCTCACCGACCGTCATGACCAATCTTCTCCTGTACCCTGATGCCAAAGCACAACAGGATATCGGTGAGTTTGTGGTCCCTGAATGTAACCCTGGTTGCAACAGATGAGTCGAGCTCAGTGGTGCCTCAATCTGTTGGCGTCCGCTGCTCCTCTGCACAAGTCCTTGAACAATGAGACCTCTCTGGTACTTTGGGTTAACTGAGCGACTGCCTCCAAGTCACAGTAGGTGTCGTGGGAATATCTGGAAAGTACCTCAGGTAGATGGACCTTGGCCAAGAAGTACAAAAGGTGGTGTGTACTGTGTTAAACTCCTTGAGGACCCTTGGTTAACAACCTGCCATGACAGTTACCTCCGAACTATGGACTTAATGGAGGGTTATCCTGCTGAACCCCAAGTGTGTACATATTCTATCTTTGGAAAGAAAAAAAAGAGTATGAGACCCCTACTAGGTAGAAACACCTATCTCGAGAATCTAGTGAACAGTAATCAGTGAGGCAGAACAGTAATTGCAACTAAACCTTAAATCCTAAATTCTTAAAGAACTCATAGTGCATTCTATTGTTTATAATTATACCAGTTAGCAGGCATTGTTGTAAGAATATGTTTAGTTTCGTCGTAATATTAGCTTGGTGGTAGTAAAGATCACAGACCGTATGGGAGGAGCGGTTTCATCGTATGCTCCGCTTGGTTTTAGGACTGGGAAATGGGCAATGCCCCGGGAATCTTCACCCTTTGTATATATAGGCTTTATTGTCATCAATATAGAGCTGTTGAATGTCATCGATGGACTTTTGGAATCTATAGGGTACCGGTACGTTTTAGGAGGGTTTTTGCGAACCTGGTTATCGTGGCAGTTTTCGATGTTTTAGCACCGTTGTTCTCGGTAATGCTGTTCTTGTACGTCGTAACGTACTGAAAATCACATCGCTTTTCGGTAAAAGAACTTGTATGACCTGTCGGATGCTGGCTCATCCTTCATGCCGAGGCGGTGATGATGACCCTTTTCCTAGTGATGAACGTGCCTGTGATCTACCTTGCAGGAGTTGAGGTTCACGTGTGCTGCAGGAGTCTAAGTTGAAAAGTGTTTTCCACTTTTGCTTCCTCCCTACCCTTATCCTTATCGAGCGTGGGGCATGGTGGGACATATCATGTATCTTTTGCCTTTTAATCACCATACTACCTTGAAGCACCTACATTATCCTCTGGCTTTCCTCATACCTATTTTTCGCCTATAAACCCAAATGGTGCGGACAACCTCCCTGCGGTAACACGGGAAGTACAACCGATGCTCGGCACTATAGGATTACAGGCGAGAACCGAGGAGGTGATCTAACCTTTGGTTTCAGATATCATGCACCTAAGTCGCGTAGCCGTGTCGCCTGGTGTTTGTACCGGAATGTGGACGCGTGTATCGATGAGTGTCCTGTCAACCAAACCGGCAAGTTTCCCTCGAAGATGCTATGATGGTCACCGTCAGTTAGCAAGAGGTTAGGACATACTACAGAACGAGGGTACTTTTGTTGACCAGAGTGCTCTTTGGCGACCACATCACCCTGAAGGCTCTGGGCATGCAATTGCGCTGCTTGGGAGGCTTGTCCCATGGGGAGATCAGCCCCTTCGATCATCAGATTGGATGCCGCATATCGTCATGGAACAATCCGTCGCCCTCGCCTCGTCAACGAAAATGATTGACCCAAATGGAAAATAATTCTTCCCTCTATGGGGCTGTCCTGCTGAAAGAGAAACAGGGTTCTTAATGAGTAATGACACGTGTTCAGTGAGCAACGGTAACAATGAGCAATGTTCAATGAGTAATGAGGCACGAGCACTGAGTGTGGAAGCAAGTGTTCCAATGAGTAATGAGTAATCCTTACGACGCTACTGTATGGGTTTCGAAAAGAAAGCCACAAGAGCTTTTCTTTCTTTCTTTCCTATGGAAGAGTCCCCGCCTCACAGCTGCTCCTTAATCGGATATAGAGCAATACTATATCAGCAACGATTTAAACACCAATTCTCAATCACTTCTCTCCCTGTAGAGACTTTTCGAAACTTTTTGTTTATTTAGTTTTTGTAGCACCTTTGCGCGTAAATGAAAAAGGAGTGAAGAGTAAGTCGCGTGAGGGGTGTGCAATCCAAGCCAATGACGTACGACAGACAGCTGACACTCTGATCCCTACAGAATCGGAGCGACCAACGACTGGAGATACAATGGAGATAATACCACGCGCTTTAGGCTATTTTGTCAATATGGGTTTAAGACCTTTACGATGGGATGATCTGGCGCATAACTTGAGGAATTTCGAAAGAAAACTCTTTATGAGCAATTTGCCTCAAAACAGATTTTAGTAGATGCTTGTTTTGGATTATGCATCGGGATGACCTGCAAAGAACAGAATTATGTTTTCGCAGGAAAGGCTCTATCATAGAAAATATTCTATGAGGCAAAAGAAATGAGAACTCCTTCAATATAAAGAGTGGCGCGCCCCCTATGGGAACTAAAGCGCTATTTTCCCAAAAGAACTACGAACGAATGGATGTGGAATTTGCCAGTCTTTGACGCGGGCTTCTTTATGAGACATGCTCTTCGAAGAGGTTGAAGGGAGGTTTCTTTTTCGGAGAATATCAATATCAAGTTCTATGCAGTTCTACGCAAAGTACAGCGATTGCGCTCCTTTGAAGATGCTTTCGACGAAAGAGATTTCCCTACGGAGACTATCTATACCATGATGGAGTATTTCTTTAGAGATCATCGTCAATGAAAGAGAATGAAAGAACTCGAAAGAGTCCTCTTTTGATTAGTCAAGAAATGAGCTGAACACTGAGAAATAATTTAGTAACCGTGAAACGTATTTTATTACCATACTAAGCATCTGCGTGGGGACCAGTTCCCTATGGGCGCAGGAGAGTGAGGCAGAGAGCTCACCCTCTCCCAAGCTATTGGCTATGCTCTCCAGCACAAGGCGGCTGCTCAAAGAGGCACAACAGAGGTCCGCAAGAGCGAGTACAAGATCAAAGAGGCACGTGCCAATGCCTTGCCTACTATCGCGGGCTCTGCGGGGCTCGTCTATAACCCTAAGCTACAGGCTACTATATAGATGGGAGCGCCTTTGCTATGCCTGGGATGCCTGTATCCAATGAGCCTATGAAGCTCGAAATGGGGCAAAAATGGGCTTCTTCTGCGGAGCTGAAAGCTCACACAGTGATCTTCTAACCAAGCGGTATTTATCGGCCTGAAAGCGGCTCGTACCACCCGTGAATTCTATCAGCTCAATGAGCAACTCACGAAAACGATATTATCGAAAAAGTGGCTCAAGCCTGTGTGTGAAGTATACCAGGAGAACAAGCCCGCCTGAAAATGTGCGTGTAAACCTCGAACTTACCGAGAAAAACAGCTAAGATAGTCGAAGGTTCCCTACAAAGCGGTTGGCCATTAGACCTTGACCGCGTGACTGTAGCGCTGAACAACCTACGCTCCGCTGAGCAACAAGCCAAGAGCGGCTTACAGGTGGCTACCCTCGCCCTGAAATACGCTGATGGTATGCCTATGAATGAGCCTATCTCCTTGCCTAAGAGAAGCCTCTCAAAGCTGATTATTCCTTTGGTTTTCGAAAAGGAAATGCCTCAGAGCGTACTGAGATAAAAGTCCTCGAGAAGCTAAAAAGAGCTGCTTAGCCTCAGTACTAAGGCACAACGTGGAGGACTCTACCTGTCTCTGCCCTACAAGCTACCTTATGGCTACTTAGGGATGGGACCTAAAGACCCCTATCTTCCACGGGAAGGCTGATAAAGAGTGTATTGGTCTGACTACTCGGCCATTTCCTTAGGACTAAAAAATACCTATCTTCTCTGGCTTCGGCACTCGTGCCAAGATAGAACAAGCTAAGATGGAAGAGGAAGCCCTCAGGCACCTCTCGAAAGGATGCGCGCTTGCCTTAGACTTAGCCCAGAGAGTTGCCAGACAAAGCTGGCTAACAACCTACTGACCGTAGACACAGGAAGAAAATGGAAATTGGCCAACGAGGTAGCTCAAAATACCCAAATAACTACCACGAAGGCCCTCGCCTCCCTTAACGACCTTTTTGGAAAGTGAAAGAGCCCTATCCGATGCTAAAAATAGCATACCAACGCCCTACTTTCCTATAAGCTCGCCGAAATAGAGGCTGCTGAAAGCACAAGGAAAACTCGGAGACAATGATTAATGAATAATGTTCAATCAAGTTCAATGATTAATGAAAGAGCGAAGAATTACTAAGTAGTTCTTCACTTTTGTTACTAATATCTTTTGGTGGTTTGAGGTGAATTGCTCACATATGTGACAGGAGGTGCCCAAATGTGCAATCTTCGTCTCCACGTAGTGTTATCAGGACATTAGCCAAATATACATATAAACTCATGACACAGACGTCATCGGGCATGGTCGTGGGGGTTTGCATGCGTCGTAGAGGGCAATTGGTACACCCACACCCCAAGTCCCGCCTCACATCAGTGTTCGCCCATATTACGAATTCACCCATGTGGAAGGGCTGAATTGCAATTCAGCCCCTACGCGTGTGTTTTCTGGATGTTGGCCGAATATCAAGCGTAAATACCGTAAAAGACGTCATGGGCATGGTATGGATTTGCGTTTGTGTGTGAAGTTGTAAGACAGTGCAATTCCTACCGCCCAATTCGCCCACCTTCCGTTTTCCTTATTGTGGCTTCGCCCACAATTCACCCATGTGGAAAGGCAGCACCACACCGCACATGTGTTTTTCTGGATGTGAGCGAGCCATACAATGTAATTACATATACACTCTTCATGTAAATATCTGAATACGTGCAAACAATGATTGAACGTACATCCATCCCAACGTAAAGGTTGGTATTTATATAATTAGCTATACGTTGATGATCATCATAATCTTATAATATGTTCGTAATAATTCCGCTGCCATATCTGTGGTAAATGGTTGATAATCCATTCGTCTATCATTGAATTGCCACTTGAGGACAAATGGCTATTCTCCCCTACAGGGTCTATGAGATCCTTTTATCTTTTATGGTGGTAATCTTCAAACCCTCTGACAATAGAGCCTATCGTCTCTTTCGGAGATAAAATCTCCTACTCTTTCCTGATTGTTTTTATTGTGGGTAATTTCTATAATACCATGTAAGTGGTTAGGCATTATGATAAAATCATGAATAGCAACATTATCACGAATTTCAGGTGTTTCCTCCATTCATGAGCTACTATATGACCTATGTTATTTAGTATCATCTCTCCATTGGAAATAGACCCGAATATACATTCCTTATCTTTGACACATATAGTTATGAAATACATGCCTTTTTGTGAATAATCATACCCCTGTAGTCGAATCGATTTGCGGTGATATTTGTTTATTTCATAGTTATTCATCTCTCACGGTTGATTGGTGAGATGGTTATCTTCTTTTATGGTTTCTGTCGTATGGACAAAGTTTGCACATATTCCCGTTCATTGGGAAGGGCAGTGCTCCTACATGCGAAGAGCAGTAGAGTGAATGATCCCATATTGCAAAATTCATCCATGTTGCAAATTCGTTCACATTACAATTCACCCATGCGGGATGGGCAATTCAATTCACTACACGTGTGTTATCCGAACGTTGGCAAATATCATCTAAATACAGTGTAAATATGTGTGTAAACACACACAAAACATCACGGGCATGGCATAGGTTCTTTTGCGTGCGTCGTGGGGCAAATGTCAGAGCTGGCGCAGCGGATATGATGCAATTCGCCCACACCGCAATTCGTCCACGTTGCACAATTCGCCCATATAGCAAAATTCACTCCATGTTTTTACAATCGTCTCACATGTGGACAATTGCTCACACACTCAGTTGCGCCAGCTACATCGCTACACCGTTCACCAAAATTGCAGGGTCAGGGCGGCGCCAGGTGGTTATGTAGTGGTTCCCAGATGGGGAGCACCGAGAGGGAGGACGAGGTCTCTCGTATATGCCTTTTCTATGGGTTGGGATTGTTTTCTTTTTTCCTAAAATACGTAGAGGTATACGGGAAAAGCAGGTAGAGAGCTTAGCCGAGAGAATACCTATCCCCGACTCCTGCTACGACATCAGAACCCAATGGCGGTTGTTATGGATGCGCAATAGCCCCACTCCTGCTGCCACCGCATAGCCGCCTATGCCTATCCATGGGTCGAGTGCTTGTACTCTGATAGAGTATCTCCACTCCGAGTGAAGACGGTGGCGAGTATGCCCTGAAGGAAAGGAGTATGTGTGCTGGTGTCCGGACGATGATGCCGCACGGTATACTTGATAGTATTGACAAATATGGCGGTAAGGGCATAGGCAGTAGCTCTATGACCAAGCGCTCATGAGAGAGTGGGCAGGGCAAGCCCAAATTAGGGAATGCAAAAACACTGGCGATGGGTGGGTATTGTACATAATCATCGGCACGTACCTTCCTTGACATTCTCTGCTACATAACGCTGCAATTTGTGATCAAAATGAGAATCCATAGAAAAAGGCACCACGAGCGATGAGCACCGCAGGAACAGCCAATGACCACGGATTTGCACATACGGCTGCCACTGGCGCCTCAGAAATATGCGCTACTGCAAGTCTCATGTTTCACAGCAAGTCGCACAGGGCTTTTTCTCTCCTGAGATGCGAATCAGTGTCCACACAGGATGCGTGCAAGCTCGCGCCAACGAAGGAGGAACAAGGAAAATATACAAAACTGCTGAAAAATAAAAACCTTTTCCATAATGAGTTAATGATATTAGTCTTCAATCAAAGAGGTAAATCAGGGTAAAAACTTTTTATAATCTAATTTAGTAAGAACCTATGAATTAAGAATCAATGAATCAAGATGTAATAAATTTCAAGATTTATTAAATCAAGACGACATAAATCTGCGTCTCTACTACGCGATTAGTAGGCAGAGTGAAGATTACTCTGATGATAACTCTTCACTCTTCATTTATTTATTGATCATTGATCGCTGACCAGTTGATCATTCTCTAGTCTTCTAAGCGGATATCCAAAGCCCAATCCTTGAGTTCGTGCATGAGTACGTTGAAGGGACTCAGGCAAGCCTGGTTCTGGCATGCTATCGCCGTGTACGATAGCCTCGTAGGGATACTGAGCACGGCCGATAACGTCGTCGGACTTAACGGTAAGGATCGCGAAGGGTGCTAGGAGCTCCATAGGCTTCGAGTCATACCTCCATTTCGAAACGCTGACCTCCGAACTGTGCTTACCACCAAGAGGTTGCTGGGTGATAAAGAGTAAGGACCGATAGAACGGGCGTGCATCTTATCGTCGATCATGTGACCGAGCTTAATCATGCAGATCACCCCTACGGTAGCCTTCTGGTCGAAGCGCTCTCCGGTACCTCCGTCATAGAGGTAAGTATGTCCGAAAGCAGGTACTCCTGCCTCATTGGTATATTCAGTAATCTGCTCGAGGGAAGCTCCGTCGAAGATAGGGTAGCAAACTTCTTGCCGAGTTTTTGTACCTGCCCATCCGAGTACGGTTTCGTATATCTGACCGATATTCATACGGAAGGTACCCCAAGTGGGTTGAGTACGATATCACAGGAGTTCCGTCCTCAAGGAAAGGCATATCCTCATCGCGTACGATACAGGCTACGATGCCCTGTTACCGTGGCGACCTGCCATCTTGTCCCCTACTTTGAGCTTACGCTTTTAGCGATGTATATCTTGGCGAGCTTCGCGATACCTGCAGGTAGCTCATCCCCACGGTGAGGGTGAACTTGTCGCGGCGGAGCATACCCTGAAGGTCGTTTAGCTTGATTTTGTAATTGTGAATCAAGTCGTTGATAAGCTCGTTGGTATGCTCATCGGTAGTCCAACCACCAGAGAGACAAGTGTGTATAGTCTTCGATTTCTTTGAGACCTCTTTGGGTATGTTTTCTTCCCTTAGAATCATTTCTTCCCTAAATCGTTGAATACCCCTTGAGAGGTTTTTCCATTGACCAAAGAGAAGAGTTTTTCGAGGAGGACATCTTAAGCGCCTCTGCTTTGGCGTTGAACGCTGCATCGAGGGCGGCCATTTCGTCTTTTCTTTGGCACGTTTTGTGTTTGGTCTTCACCGCACGGGAGAAGAGTTTTTACCGATAACCACTCCTTCGAGGGATGGAGAAGCCTTCAGAGGCATCCTTCACGTCACCGGCTTTGTCACCGAAGATCGCTCTAGAAGTTTTTCCTCAGGGGTGGATCACTTTCTCCCTTAGAGTTACCTTACCGATAAGGATATCCCCAGGTTTGATATTGGCTCCGATGCGTACGATACCGTTTTCATCGAGGTCTTTGGTAGCATCCTCGGATACGTTAGGGATATCGTTGGTGAGTTCCTCTACCCCGAGCTTGGTATCACGTACATCGAGGGTATACTCGTCGATATGGATGGAGGTGAAGATATCCTCACGGATTACACGTTCGGAGATCACAATCGCATCCTCGAAGTTGTATCCCTTTCCAAGGCATGAAGGCTACCTTCATATTACGACCTAAGGCGAGTTCACCTTGTTCGGTAGCATATCCTTGGCAGAGCACCTGTCCCTTGTGCACGCGATCACCCTTGCGCACGATAGGTTTTAGGTTGATACAAGTACCTTGGTTGGTACGGCGGAACTTAATAAGGTTATAGGTAGTGAGCCTCGTCATCGAAGCGAAACAAAGGATTTCGTCTTCGGTGCGGTCGTACTTTGATGACAATTTTGTCGGCATCCACATAGGGTTACGGTACCTTCTCTTTCGGCATTGATAAGTACGCGGGAGTCGGTAACTACACGTTTTTCGAGGCCTGTACCCACGATAGGGGCTTCAGGGCGCAAGAGTGGTACCGCCTGGCGCATCATGTTGGATCCCATGAGCGCACGGTTCGCGTCGTCGTGCTCCAAGAAAGGAATAAGGAAAGCGGAGATGGAGGCGATCTGGTTAGGCGCCACATCTATGTAGTCCACTTCTTCGCGAGAGATGACAGGGAAGTCCCCATCTTCTTTTCCACTGCAAGCGTTCGTCGAGGATATTTCCTTGGTCGTCCACCTGAATATTGGCTTGAGGAATCTTAAGACCTTCTTCCTCTTCGGCACTCATATAGATGAGTTCGTCGAGTTTTATTTTTTTCCATTTTTCTACCTTGCGGTGAGGAGTCTCATGAATCCCATGTTGTTCACCTTGGCATATACAGCCAAAGAGGAGATAAGACCAATGTTAGGCCCTTCAGGGTTTCGATCAGGACAAAGGCGTCCGTGGTGAGTATAGTGTGCGTCACGTACCCTCAAAGCCTGCACGTTCGCGGGAGGACCTCCAGGTCCGAGGGCAGAGAGACGGCGCTTGTGGGTAATTTCGGCCAGCGGGTTGGTCTGATCCATGAACTGGGAGAGCTGGCTGGTACCGAAGAAAAGAGTTGATCACCGAAGAAAGGGTCTTGGCGTTGATCAAGTCCAGAGTGTAAAGACCACTCATTGTCACGTACGTTCATACGCTCAGCGAATGGTACGTGCCATACGGGCAACCCTACGCCGAACTGAGCGGCGAGCTGTTCGCCCTACGGTGCGCACACGACGGTTGGAAAGGTGGTCGATATCATCAACCTCCGCTTTGGAGTTGATAAGCTCGATGAGATACTTCACAATGGTGATGATATCTTCCTTGGTAAGTACCTGTTTTTCCATAGGGATATCGAGCTCTAATTTTTTATTCATCCGATAGCGCCCTACATCGCCCAAGTTGTAGCGTTGGTCAGAGAAGAAGAGCTTATCGATGATATCGCGAGCGGTCTCCTCATCGGGTGGTTCTGCGTTGCGCAACTGACGATAGATGTGCTCTACAGCCTCCTTCTCGGAGTTGGTAGGGTCTTTCTGGAGGGTGTTATGAATGATGCTGTAGTCCAGACTGCGCTCATCTTCCTTATGAAGGGAGGATGGTCTTGGTATTGGATTCTATAATCTGGTCGATATGATTCTTTTTCGAGGATGGTATCACGGTCGATGACGATCTCATTACGCTCGATAGATACCACTTCGCCTGTATCTTCGTCCACGAAGTCCTCATGCCAGGTGTTGAGCACACGGGCAGCAAGGCGACGACCGAGGTATTTCTTAAGACCTGTCTTCAGAGACTTTTACCTCTTCTGCAAGGGTCGAATATCTCGAGGATATCCTTGTCATGCTCGAAGCCTATGGCACGGAAGAGAGTCGTTACAGGCAACTTTTTCTTCACGGTCGATGTAGGGCATACATGACATTGTTGATATCCGTAGTAAATTCTATCCAAGATCCTTTGAAAGGAAATGATACGAGCCGAATAGAGCTTGGTACCATTGGCATGGTAAGACTGTCCGAAGAACACCCCTGGCGAACGGTGTAGCTGAGAGACAACCACGCTCAGCCCCATTGATGATAAAGGTACCACTACTGTCATATATGGGATGGTACCCAAATATACATCCTGTACAATGGTCTCGAAATCCTCATGTTCTGGGTCTGTACAAAAGAGCTTAAGACGAGCCTTGAGGGGAACACTATAAGTAAGTCCACGCTCTATACACTCCTCCACAGAGTAGCGAGGAGGGTCTATGAAATAGTCCAAGAACTCCAGCACAAACTGGTTGCGGGTGTCGGTGATAGGAAAATTCTCCTTGAAGGTGCTATATAGCCCCTCGCCACTTCTGGCATCCGACTTGGTCCCCATCTGGAAGAAATCTTGGAATGATTTCACCTGAATATCCAAAAAATCCGGATAGTCAGGCACATGCTTGGTTGAAGCAAAATTAATTCTGGAAGATTGGTTCGTAAGCATCTTTTTGTTAATGATTAATGATTAATGATTAATGATTAATGGCTTTGAGACTCCTAATTCAATGATTTGTTTTTATACAATTCATCATTGTAGGTATTGCCTTCAATCATTAGCTATAAAATTATACACGAAAAGACACAGCCTTCAGGACAGAACTATCCCAAGGACTGAGTGCTATCAGCTGTGTGTATTACAAAGACATATACTTCTTTCAGGGGCAAAGATACAAATTTACTATAATAAAAACTTTTTGAGTTTTTTCCAAGGGCAATTAATGATTAATTTTTAATTGTTAATTGTTAATTGTTAATGATTAATGATCAATGATCTCTGCTACTGTTCACTGACCTCTGCTTACCGCTCACTGCTCACTGACCTCTGCTCACTGTTCACTGACCCTCTGTTCACTGACCTCTGCTCACTGATCTCTGTTCACTGCTCACTGACCTCTGTTCACTGCTCACCGCTCACTGTTCACCGCTCACTGCTCACTGCTCACTGTTCACTGTTCACTGTTCACTGACCTCTGTTCACTGACCTCTGCTCACTGCTCACTGACCTCTGCTCACTGATCTCTGCTCACTGCTCACTGACCTCTGCTCACTGCTTACTGACCTCTGCTCACTGCTTCCGCTCACTGTTCACTGACCTCTGCTCACTGCTTCACTATCTTCTCAAAAAGCTGGATTATAGAGGACTTCTTGGTCGTGTTGCTTACGCAGGCGGTAGATGGTCGATGGAGCGCGCCCCAGCAGCAGGCAGAGCTGGGAGATGGTGGCGCCCTCTTGGCAGGCTAAGTGCACCAAGAACAAGCGCGCATATAGGTGCTAGGGCACTCGACTGGTCGAACATATCTCTTGCACCAAACAACCCGTCAGCCGGCAGACCCTCGTGAGATTTTGCCCAAGACGCTCATGGCTCAGCCCGTGGGACAACTCGCTGACTCACACGAAGATGACCCGTTACTTTCCCTCTCTTGCGAAGGACTCTTGGCCTTCTCAAAAGGTATAGCGGATACTACCTCCAAGGCCTGAACGGTGGTATACAAATGTACAAAAACTTCTCGATAGGATTCCTCTATCGACTCTTCTGGAATGGTAATATAAAAGCATTTTTAATTGATTAATGGTTAATGTGTTAATTGTTAATGAGCAATGATTAATGATTAATGAGCAATGGTCAATGATCTCTGTTTACCGCTTACTGTTCACTGTTTACCGCTCACTGACACTCTGCTCACTGCTCACTGACCTCTGCTCACTGTTCACTGACCTCTGTTCACTGCTCACTGACCCTCTGTTCACTATTCACTGACTTCTGTTCACTGACTTCGATCACTGACCTCTGATCACTGACTTCTGCTCACTGCTCACTGACCTCTGTTCACTATTCACTGACCTCTGTTCACTGTTCACTGACCTTTGTTCAAAAAGTATTTCAAGGCGATTTCTTTTTCAGGGCGATTTCCTCATAGAGGGAGGCGGAGGGTTGTATCTGGGTCTGTTCTCCTTGCAGAGTTCGAGTCGTTCCTTCTGGTAGCGAGCCTGTAGGAGTTTTTCCCTCTGGGGAGAAATCAGAGAGCATGCCCACCTGCCGCATGGCATCGAAGAGCCAAGAGCAAAAACAGGGGCATTTGTCCGGTTTGCAAGTACTGCTGCTGCATCTGCTGGGCGAGTGCTTCTATGCGTTCTCGGGAGGGAGGTGCAGGGGTGTCTCCTCTGGTGAAGTCCTCTCGAGGGAGAGGTGAGGATGGTTTTGGCGTGTTTTCCTAAGCCAAGAGACATACTTGGTGAGTACCTGAGCTATATAGGGAGCATTGATCAGGTTGTAGTGCGCCGTAGCTTCCCCCAGCTCCCCATAGCGCTCGAGCTGAAAAGCCTTGTGGAGCTCCTCCAAAGCCAAGTGAGCAAAGCGGCTACAGATAGAGGTTGGAGATATCCTCCTTATTCATGGCATCAATCAGTGCCCTTGATACCTATCAAAGCCGCATGCTGAGTGACAATCAGTCCAATAGCCATACGGGCTATCGGCTCGGGCTGTTCTCGCAAAGGAGCAAAGTCTCTGAGCTTCTCGACAAAGCCCACGGGAGAAAGCCATTACCAACCTTGAGATTTGCGCTAAGAGAAGCTGCGGTTTGTCTTCCTGCCACATAAGTGTTGGCTTGTGTGGTATTGTTGTTAGTCTCTGCGGACAAGATGTTTCCATTTTCATCGATAACTAAGGGTTGAGATTGTTTGTTTTTGGGGAAAGATGGCTGTTTGTTCTCATGGGAGCGCCGTGTTTCCCAGTGTCGTATAGCAGCGCGCCAGTCCTTCATCGGCTGATTCCCCACGCGCCAGCCCTTGGAGGCATAGAAGCTACAGAAGCTCTCAGGAGATATCATTGCCGCGCTCCCTACAATAGGCCGCCACTTCTGCAGGAGAGGGAGGGTAAATGCCTTGACTGAGGATTTTCTTTTTCTTTTTTGCGCGGAATTTTTCTTTTTCTTCCTTAAGCGTCTCTACCGAAAAGCTCTTGAAAATCAATTTCTTCGATGCCACTTTTTACACTCGCGCTTTTTGTTTCTTTTTCTAAAAAGAAAGATCATTATCATTGACATTATCATTATCATTGTCATTGACATTATCATTAAGCGATAAATTTTTCAGGGGGCGATTTTTTTCTTATCAGGGGGCGATTTTTCATCGCTTGGGCGATATCCTCAGCATCTTCTAAAGAAAGAGCTCCTTTGAGCACTTTCTGATAAGAATCTTTATGCCATCTCTTAAGATTTCCCATGCCCACTCACTTTACTTGATACGACTGTTTTTATGATACTTATCTTCATCTCTATCAAGGGTTTGTTGTATAAACCCGAAGGCGATTTTTGCCATGGGTGAGAGCGTGAGGCGTTTTGCCATTGAGGGCATACTGGGCTACTGCTTGGTACAGTTCGAGCTGAATCTCAGCGGGTAATTGCTCCATTACGTTGAGCCAATCACGATAAAAATACAAATGAATCCTTCATAATGATCAATGTTCAATGAGTAACGATTAATGTTCAATGTTCAATGATTAACGATTAATGTTCAATGAGTAATGTTCAATGGTAATGTTCAATGAGTAATGTTCAATGAGTAATGAGATAATAGACTACTAATAGAGCATTAAAAAACGTTGCAAGTACAACAGTGTTTCAAAGCCGAAAGACAAGAGTTTAACATATAAAGAAGACGGTGAACAGAGGTCGAGTGAGCAGGTGAGCAGTGAGCGGTGAAACAGTGAGCGGTGAACAGCGTGAGCGGGAGGGCGGCGAACGGTGAGCAGTGAGCAGTGAGCAGTGAGCAGAGGGCGAGTGAACAGTGAGCGGTGAGCGGTGAGCAGTGAACGAGGGGTCAGTGAGCGAGTGAGCAGAGGAAGTTAAATAGAAAAAATCGATGGTGGTATGAGATAATAAAAAAATCTATTGGTCAAAGAAAAAACCGCCCTACCTTTTGCACCGTCAAAAGAAACAAAAAGATAAATTGTTTTTCATATATTAGATTTTGTGGTTAGAATTGGTAAAGAGAGCTTGCGCTCTCTTTTATTTTTACCGCTCACTCAGCCTAAAGTCTTGCACTTTCATAGGAACACGTTCGGGGTCGTTGGTATTGGCGCGGGAAGGTGACAGGCTCGGAGCTCTTGTAGCCTGAAGCACTCGCCTGTATGAGGTATAGTTATGATCCACTTGTAGCACTACTGTATACCCCCTTGAGTATCGCTTGGAAGGGACTGTTGATCGCCTGTGGTAAGGTCTTTCAGGGTAATCATCCCCGCCTGCTATAGCCACATGATTACGCCTATTCATCAGTGTACCAGACACTTTGTAAGTAGTAGGACGCTGCTGTATTCCCTCAGTGGATCTTCTAAAACAGAAAGAAAGTGGGGCCCTACTCACTCCCCTACTGTGCACGATAAGCAACCCTGCATAACTTTTTCATATTTATTACATTTTATTTTCTCTGAACTACAAGGCAAATATAAAATTTTTCATTGTTTATTGGGCTTTATTTTTGTTAGTGTATTTATTTTAACAATTTTTAAGCCTAAAAACAAAAGCTCTCTGTATGGGCAATTTACAACAAGGGCAGTGCATTCCACCCTACACATCTGCAAACATACTACACCATGCCCATGATGCTTTTTGTGTATTTACATGTATATTTGCGAACATCAGAAAAACACATGTGAGGGCAGTGCTAGCGCGGCGGTATGTAGCAATTCGCCCTCCACATGGGTGCAATTTGAAAACATGGGCGATTTGAAAACATGGGCGATTTGAGAAAAAAACGCACACAACAGCATAGGGCGATTTGCGAATCGCCCCTACAACACACGCAAAAAACTTCATGCCAATATCAATGTTCAATGATTAATGTTCACCGCTCACTGATCACTGACCTCTGCTCACTTTTCACTTTTTCACTTTTCACTGCCCTCTCCCCTCCCACTTCTATTCTCATTTCTCACAACGATTCTTCTTGACTTGTACATCAAAAATGTTGTACTTTTGCATCGAATTTAAAACAGGTCTTAGGCGTTAGTCTACCAAACCCTAATACCCCCATAATCCTAAAAACCATGAACAAAGAAGAATTTTTTTATCGCTCTTGAGAGAGAAATTTTCAGCAATGGATGCCGCTCACTTGGAGACCTTGGCTGCTTCCTTGGCTGCCCAACAGCCTGATGCTCACCAAGGACAAGCCTTGGTCAATAAGCTCACCGCAGAGCAAGTGGCGGACTATCTTGCGGCAACAACCCCCACCCCTACAGGCACACCCCTTCTGTAGCAGGGGATACCCCAAGTGCAGCGGACTCCTTGGACAAGCGCATCGAGGAGAGTGTACGCAAGGCTGTACTGGCTTTCGAACAGCGCCTAAGCCTATTCGAGACACAACAAAAACAACAGCTACAACACAACCGCCTTCAGGAGGTACTCGCTCAGTGCCAAGATAGCAATTTCCGCATGCAGAGTCTCCGCGACTTCCCCCTAATGCACTTTGCTACCCCTGCCGATTTCGAACAATATCTACAACAAAAGAAAAATGACGTACAACAGGCAAATCAAACCCTCGCCAACAGAAGCTTGGCATTACAACACCCGCCTTTTTACACCAAGGAGACACCGCTGCAGAATGTCTCTCCTGCGGTGGTCTCTTTTATCAACTCCAAGCCAACGCGCAGCAACAATTCAAAGGAAAACAAGTATAACTCTTTTACCAACAACGACCTATGAAATTACACATTACCGAATCCTACCCCTCCCGGGTCTTTTTATGCACACCCTGGCCGACCTCTCCGGTGGGGTAACCATTACAACAGAGGTCTTAGGGGGCGCTAAACTGATCGCAGGAACGCCTATCGGCAAGGACTCCCTCGGGCGCTATGCCGTGGTGAAAACAGCCCGAACCTCTACTACCCTGACAAGCGCCTCTGCCACTGAGATAAAGATTGCCAGGGACATCACTTCCTCCCTGGGGACTATATCGCTGCGGATACCGCTAAGGGGACAGAAAATCAAAACAGTCAATAAGCAAAACCCTGAGTATGACCTCCTGACTCTTGGGACGGCTTTTAGCTGTGGAACTCCCTAAGGAAACACCGCTATTCCAGTCCAAGGGCAATGACCTCCTCCCAAGGTGACCCCCGTGGCCTTGGCCTCCTACACCTCCTTGGTGCCCTATGCGCGACGACCTTTTCTGTGCCGCTTGGGTGAGTTGCGTAGTGAGTGAAGCCCTCATGCCCCCTATGCCTAAAACCATCAAAGACGCCCTCAAAGGGTTATCTTTTATAATGATCAATGTTCAATTGTTAATTGTTAATTATTAATCATTATTCATTGTTCATTAATCATTAATCATTATTCTCTAATTATTAAAAAAATGAACGCATCACTTATGACAGGTCTTAACCAGACCGATTTGCAAGCGGTTGTAGGGCTCCTACAATCTCGAACAATATTATTATCCTACTCTTTTTCCTTTGCGAGAGCTTCTACCCTCTCCTGGCGTATGCTTCAGGGCAAGCAGGGCTGAAAGTAGCCGGAGATATCATCGCTCGTGGCGCTTCTATTCCTAAAAAAACCGCAAAGGACTCTCTAAGCTCTCTGGGGATATCCCTAAGCTCTCCATCGCTCGCGAGAAGAATGAGGACGAACTCACTGAGTACGACCTAATGAGTGGCTGCCTGTGGCGCCAATCCCGATATGCTCTCCCTTATCGAGTTCTGGGCTGATGACACCAAGGCCTGCTGGCATGGTATCGCTGCTCGTGCCGAATGGATGGCGCTCCAACAGATTTCCTTAGGACGCTTCTCGCTGACGACCGAGAACAACGCTTCTGTGGTAAGTCAGTACGACTTGGATTACCAAATCCCTGCCGCTCAGAAAAATAGGAGTAGAGGCCTCTTACAACAATAATACCACCGGAAAAACCCCTCTCCAAGGACTTCATCAAGGCCTTGCGCTTGGGACAACAGCTCCATGGGGTCTCTTACAAATATGCCTTTATGAACGTGGATACCTTCCTCAAGTTTGCCTCACAAGAGGAAGTAGGCAAGCGCTGTGCTCCCTATGCGAATGCTCCCCTTGCCGATGCTCCTGACCTGAGCACCGTCAACACCTACCTTGCCAAGCATGCCGAGACTTATCGCGGTTTTGCGAGATCATCGTCATCGACCAAGAGATCTCCTTGCAATCCATCAGTGGAGAGACAGGACGGCCAACCCCTTCGAGGACGACGTGATTCTCTTCTCCGAAAAGCAAGGTCTTGGGCAACACCTACTGGAAAGCCCCTATCGACATGAAGATGACTTTCCTCCCACGCCCTAAAAGTACTCCATGGGCATACCCTCATCAAGAAGTATTCCGAAGAAGTCCCCTGTGCGCGAGGTCACCGAGGGCATCGCCAACCTCTTCCCAGCCTGGAACCTCGCCGCTCGCTCCATCCTTATGCAAACCAACAGCACCTCATGGAACAAGAACTAATGACCAATGCTCTATACCTGAGCCGTACCCTCTCGCCCTTAGGGATAGAGAAGAAACCCTCGAGCTGCTTCTGCTCAAAGCGCAGCTATCTCCACAAGCCCCCGTGGAGATAGCCCGCTGCGACAGAGCCATCTACCAATTCTTCTCCCTTGATACTGGCACCCGCCTCCCTGAAGAAAAGCGAAGGTGCCTATTCCCAAAGCTGGAACTTAGAAGCCCTCAAGGAGTACTACACCGCCCTATGCTATGAGCTGGGCGAGGCGCAGCATCCTCTTCCCTCCCACGCCCCTAAACTCAACGATCAATCACAGATATGGTGAGGTCAGTGAGACAGTGATCAGTTGTCAGTGATCAGTTGTCAGTGATCAGTTGTTCACCGTTCTCTGTTCACTGTTTCACTGCTCACTGCTCACTGTTCTCTGTTCTCTGTTCTCTGTTCTCTGTTCACTGCTCTCTGCTCTCTGCTCACCGTTCTCTGTTCTCTGTTCTCTGTTCACTATACTTTACCCTCATTATCTTTTCTTCTTACTCCTTCGCTCTCCCAGCAGCGGGCGGATGGCACATGGATGGCCAGTACCCTCTCGCGCTCCTTTGCCTGCCGCTGCTTGCAGGAGCCAATAGCAAGGGGCAAGAAGTACCTCTGACCAATAGCCTCTACCATCATGTACAGACTGCCAATGCCTCCTTTCGCCGCTTCGCCTATGTGGTGTACCTCCCCCGTGATGCCCCACATACTGCCGAGGGCTCCCTTATCCTTATTACCAACGACCCCGAAGGCAACGACCCCCGTAGCTGCTCCATCGTACAGAAATACGACCAAGGACAGCTGCATAATAGAATCTTTTATAATGATCAATTTTCAATGTTCAATTTTTAATTTTTCAATGATCAATTTTTAATTTTTAATGTTCAATGATTAATTTTTAATCATTGTTCATTAATCATTGACCATTAATCATTATTCATTATTTTCGTGACTTTCGAAATAGAAACCCATCTTTACCAGCTTCTTTCCACACCTGAGGTAAGGAAGCGTCTTGGACTCAGCGGGGGCATTTACTAGGCAATGACCGTCCTAATGACTCACAGAAGGAGGATATAGTCATCCAGTGTCTTGCCTGCCGCTATCTTCGCCCCAAGGGACAACCCCTCGAGTGAGAAGCTACCTCCCAGTGGGCAGGCACAGATTCTCCTCTACGTCCCTGACCATTACGTATATATGGGGAGGATAGGCGCTCATACGCATCCCCACGCTACCGCCTGAAAGAACTCTGCCAAGAGGTTATCAGCGCCCTACGTGCCTCATGGGTACAGGGAAACATACACTATATTATTGACAAACAAACTCTTACTTCTTTTGCAAAAATACACCAACATGCAGCCACTATCACCCTACGTTTTTAAGAAACAATATCTCCCCTACGCCCTTGATAGCGAACGACTTACGGGTATTTCCGCCCTATTTAGTCTTGCCCAAGCGGCGCTGGAGACAGGCTGGGGCGCCCATACCCCCGGCAATATGTTTTTCGGTATCAAGGCCACCGCACTCACCCCTGACCACCTAAAGCAGCTCTTACGCACCCAAGAGATACTCCCTAAGCCCGCTCGTAAGGGCGACTTCCCCGAGATTCTCAGCATCACCCCGCTACCCAATGGCAAATACCTACACGTGGTCAAGGACTGGTTTCGCCGCTACGACTCCCCGCTGAGAGCTTCCTGCACCACGCCCGACTGCTCACCCGCAACCCTCGCTACCGCCAAGCACTCCTCCACCGTGAAGACCCTCTCGACTTTGCTCACTTCATCGCACAAGCAGGCTATGCCACCGACCCCGACTACGAAGGCAAACTCAGGAGAATTATACGAAAGATCAATGATCAATGATTAATGAACAATGATTAATGAACAATGATCAATGATTAATGAACAATGAACAATGATTAATGAACGATGATTAAAAATTAATCATTGAACATTAAAAAATTAAAAATTATTATGAAATTTTTCTTTTCTCTTTTTACTCCTTGTCAGCTGTAGGAGTGTCAAGAAAAGCCAAGAGCATACACAACTTTTCCAGCAACGTGATTCTGTGGAAGCCTATCACGAGTATAGAGGCGAGAGTCTCTTGCGGGAGTGGCATTGGCAAGAAATCGCCATGGAGGTTGTCCCCGCCGATAGTCTCGTCCCTGCTGCCTCGTCTTCGCCCCTGCCCCTCTCGCCCGAGCGAGTGCCCTCCTTGTCCCTTTCGCCCCTGCCAGTGCCCTCCTTGCAAGGAGTGGTTATCTCCCAGCAGAAGACAGCACAAGGGCAGACCCTTTCCATACAAGGGGCGAAGGTGCTAAAACTGCACTTTAGGGAGAAAACACTGCAGGAGCAGCTCAAGCAGCATGAGCAGCGAGACCACAGAAGCAGACCCACCAGACCCATATTCGGGACACCCACAAACAAACCTTTTGATCTGAGGAGACACCCCTACTTCTCCCTTTTTCCTTTGGGGCGTGGCGATGCTGCTTCTTTTTCTATTACACCCGAGAAAACAAAAAGTAAATGTTTCAGCTTTATTTTGTACCTTTGCAGCGAAAAAAGACTCAGAGGGAATGTTATTAATACTCTTATGGGGGTTCTTAAAACTAAGTTCTTTAATCAGTAGAAAAAGTTTATAGATTTTCATACACACAAAGATAAGGGAGAAAAATTCAAACATTATCTTTCCCAATAAAAATATGTGTTTACAGAATACTATACAACAAATTTAATGTCTTATACTGATTTATTAGCTCCTTATCCTTGTTATAGTACTTGGTGTTGGTAATGGGCTAGTGTAAATCCTGCTATTAAAATTGAAATTGAAAACGAAAAAGAAGATGAAACACTTATTATTTAGAGCATTCTTACTATTAGGAGCTTTTAGCTATGCCCAAACTAAGATTATAGTACCTCATCCTGAAACAGGAAGAGAGATGTTTTATTTTAATGAAGAACCTTATAAGGATTATGTGCCTGATAAGAATTACAGTAGTGAGAAAAATAGATAGATATCTAAGGAAAGGTAATAAGTATGTTAAAATTCAATATTCTAATGATACTATTTGTCTATCAGAAATAGATTCCTCTACAGGCATGTTATATGCATTTGTATATAATAAAGAAAAAGTTGTTAGTGGAAGTAACATCTTATTTTTCAAAACACTTCCCATAGGAGTTTGGAAAGAGTACAATGATAAAGGGAAATTACAAAAGAAAAATGATTGGGATAAGCAATATAAAATGAGTATTGAATGCCTTATGCAAATTATGAAAGAGCGCTATGATATTGATTTGACAGAAGAGCCAGTGAGCATACGATACACAGAGAAGACACGCCCTATTTATATAGTAACGTATTCGTATGGTCCTTATACGAATAGGTGGATTACAATTGATGTAAATACAGGAGAAACGTTATTTGATAAGCGTCTTTCAGGAGATTTTTTATGAATATGAGGAACAGATATATAGACCCTAAAGTAGAGTGAGAAAATCTATTATAAAAACGTGTTTTAAACTTTTTGAGGAACTTGGATATAAAACCCTAATAAGAGCATTCCAATCTAAGTTACATCAAGATACTCGTATCTCATTATCAAACCTTTATATCCGTTAAGCCAACCATTTTGCTTGTTCAATCTTAAACCTATTTTTTTGTACAATTCTTCATCAAAATAAACATCTGGTTGCTCTCCATTATTAAAGCTAAAACCTTCTTTTTACACTTAAAAAGGGAATAATCCAATTATTTATTGTATCTTTTGCCCAAAATTCCTGAATTTTTGGTGTTCTTTTTCAAACACAAAATTACTAATTTTCGGGAACTTTTATTTTATTATAAGAAAAAGTTTAAACAGCTTCTTCTCTAAAAAGTTTAAACAGCTTCAATATAAAAACTAAAAATAAATATACATGGAGAAAATGTTAAAAACAATAGGCTTAGTACTCTTACTACTGACCTCTTGTGGCAAAGACGATTCTAACCCTAATAGTGGTAACGGACAATGAAACTAACAGCAATGTTACCCCATCTGCTGAACAAAAAAAGCAATTGTGATCACTTCGTATAGCAAAAAAACTATGGTTATGCAGGTGATAGCATTGATATTTTAGGCGAGAAATTTCCTAAAAAGAACAATGTAAAGTAACTTTTGGAGACACTGAAGCTACTATCACCTCAGTTTCATCTGATGGCAAAAAGCTCACCCTTTATATTACCTCGCAGTAGCACTTATTTGCCAGAACTGAAAATTCCATTTTCGGCGAAAAAGCTATAATAGAAAACAACAGTAACCAATGACTATGAACAAAAAAATAGGTATCATTGATAAAGTCGTAGGACAATGGGTAAAAACTCAATGGGATGTAGCCAATGCTTCTTATTGGTATAATGTAAAAACCCAAATCATAGGAGATTACATATATAGTACACAAGTACGGGAGAAAATCCTCTGGAAATATTGTGGTTTTTAGCAAAGATAATGGCATCACTTGGGAAAAAAATGGGCAAATACAGGTGTATGGAGTTATATTTCTGATTTTTATATTACCCTCCACTCACGAAGGTCTGAATGTAAATTTCTAGTGGTGTATACAAAGTACCTATTGGAGGAACAAAAACTCCTAACCCTTTTTATTAATAGTGGAAAAGAAATTTTTACAATAAAAATATTACTTTCAATAGAGTAATTTGTGATGATGAAATGAAAAATATCATTGTGGTCTCAATAGCTGGCGACGTCTATAAATCAACTAATGGGAAAGATTTTTTTATCCTGTAAGAGAAGTTAATACCCGTAGACTTGTTGATTATCAATTTCGTGCTTTTAAAAGAGATGTAAACCATATATGGATTGGTGGATTGGATGACAAAAATCACAAAGCTATAATACTATTCTGTAATGGTAATAATGAACAATGGACAGAATATGTATTTGAAAAATGATCCCTGATGGAATGGCTGTCGATGTGGATTTTCCCTACTAATCAAATAGGTTATTGTTTAATATCATCTCAAAGCGAATCAGAAATATACAAATCTACTGATGGGGGATACTCTTGGCAGAAATTACCTTTTTGAATTTCCTATTTAGTAGCTATCGATCCTTGGCCTTTAAAGATGAAAAATATAGGCTGGGAATCATCAAGCAAAGTTATCTACAAAACTACTGATGGAGGCTATACTTGGCAAAAAGAGTTTGAAGGCGAAAGCAGAATCAAAAACTCTATTACACTGAAAAATGTACTTTATGCTTTTTGCAGAAGATGGTCTGTTATACCGCTACTATTTTTAAATAGTGAAATTACTTAACCCCCATTGGGATACTATGATGTTTTTACTTGCAGTGAAAAACTACTGATATAAAAAGCTGTTGCAGGTAAGATTTGCAACAGCTTTTATTTCATTTCTATCCGAAAGACTTTTACTTGTCTCTTTCTTCTATCTTCAGAATAGATAAGGGATTGCAACTAATGCGGAGCAAGCCTATCATGCACATAGG
>BNJS01003777.1_pt1 | contig 30891 bp, 30 predicted proteins | sample 8540461 | NCBI WGS metagenome assembly BNJS01 (sample SAMD00202454, study PRJDB9452) | human saliva metagenome | isolation source: human saliva | place: Japan | reverse complement strand
CACGATTGTAAAGGCAACTGGGATAAAAAATTTCAGAGAATTGTTCGGGTAATTCAAGCATATGTATTCCCTTTTGCAGTCAGTTAGAAGTGCCAGTGAAAGACTTTAGTCGCTTTACAGGACTGTACGAATTATTAACATCGCAGGTTTTGAGTGTTAAATCGCAAGGCGGATTTTTGGTCAGAATTTCGAGTAAACTAGAAAGAAAAGAATGTTTTCTACGTGAGTTCAAAAATCATTCGCCCAACAAATCTTGAACGAATTCTCGAACATTTAGCGGTTTTCTCGGACGAAAAAGAAATTTCGTCCGACTTAATTCTGAAAAAAATATCCCTTGAAATAGAACGAACGACGTGTTGTTTTGGGTAAAACAACACGTCGTTTCTTCTCAAACAAGCCGTCGATTTCTATAAACAAGCTCAGATTATAAGAAAACGTACGAAATACCTGAAAAAAACTCCCAAAATCTCTATTTTCAAACTCTCTGAGAATCGCATAATTCCCTTCAACTTTTTCTGAATTCGAATTTGGGCGTTAAATGGAGAGATAGAAACTGTGAAAAAAATTCTATAACACAGAACAGGAAGTTGTATTTTTCAATTGCGAGTAGCACATCTGTCTTTGCCCAAAGCAAGAATAAAACCACGAATCTTTCTTCTTCGCTCTGTGCTGCACTAGTGGTGGGATTGCACACGAGTGTGGAGCTCTTTCTCACGGACAGGATTATTGTCGGTGGAAAAGCTCAACTGCGCTATCTTTTTAACTCGGATGTTCACAGACTCAGACCGACGCTGAGTCTGGGACTTCGCTATCAACTTTAATTTTTATCTCTATGAAACGTAATATTTTAGGCGCAATATGGGTGACGGGGGTGCTCTCCTTCGCTGGGTTTTGTCTATCTAGTTGTACTCCTGAGTTGGATGTGCAGCAGGCTTACGACTTTTCTCTGCAAACATTGCCCATTCAAAAGGACATCATAAAGGGGGCAGTGGCTGAAATTCGCTGTTCGCTCAAAGCGGAAGGTAATTTTAACCCAAATCGGTCATTAGATTCGGAACAGATTTCATTAGTTTGTTGAGCAGATGGTTGGTTGTGAGTTCGAAGGCGTAGCGGGCTACGGCGAGAACGAACGAAAAACTAGATACCAACAAGAGAATAAAAGATGACAGGAAGTTATCTTCTCTCCATAACAGACATCACTATAACGGTCTAAGGACCGATTGGGGTTTAAGGACACGCGCTATACAATTCGCTATTTTCAACCCGATGGGAAGGGGAAATTGCGACTTGATAACGGGACTCTTTTAAGTCCCAACGACGCTATTTGTTGATACAAAAGGAATTCCGTTTATATTACACTTCGTACTCTACTGACCGCCAGACGATTGATGTGTATGTGGAAGATAATTTCGGGCAAAAGAAGGAGTTGCACTTTAGTTTTAATGGCAAAAGTGCTGAGCAACACGTGGATAATCCTAAACCTACTCCTACCACCTCAAAAACTGAACGAGATGCGTAAGTTATTGTTCTGTTTGTTTTTCCTCTGCTTCCCGTGGCTTGGGCTGCGGGCTCAGCAGAGGATTGCTTTTGCTCGGCTCCCTTCTTTTGAGCGTGCTGTGGTGTGCGTGAAATTCTTTGAGGGATTTCACGGAAAGGGCTGTTATCCGTATGTGGGTTATGGGCATCAACTCCAAAAAGGGGAGCATTTTTTTCTTCGAATATGCCCGAATGGCAAGCGGACTCCCTGCTTCGTGCTGACCTTATGGCACTATTCGACCGCTTCAAATGCTATGGCAAAGATGCTTTGTTCCTTTCTCTTTTGGCTTATAATGTCGGGGCTGGAAGCATTCTTGGCTATGGCAAGCAGCCAAAGAGCCAACTTCTGCGTAAAATAGAGTCGGGAGATAGAAACTATATTCAGGAATACCTCTCTTTTTGCCACTACAATGGCAAAATTCTGAGGGGACTAGTTAAAAGAAGGAGAGCGGAGTTTCTGCTGTTCTTTATTCCTTGATATTCAAAGAATCATCGTTGTGAGGATATCGAATTATAAGAATAGATTTCGTGTTTATAATTCGGCTGTTTGCTTTATAAATGAGTACTTTTTGCAAAGCAAAAATTGATTTTTAATGAAACAGAAGGTTATATTTGTATTATTGAATGACTACTCAGACTGGGAAGGAGCGTTTCTTTCTACAGCTCTTCACGTAGGCGTAGTACCAGGAAGTTATGTCAAGTATGAAGTATATACTGCGGCTCCGACCTTGAACGAAGTCCAATCCATCGGCGGTTTAAGAACCTTGCCCGACTACTCTTTTGAGAATATGCCAAGAGATTATGCGGCTTTGGTACTCATTGGTGGAAACAGTTGGGATTCACCCGAGGCTGAACTTGTTTCTCCGTTGATTCAGGAGGCACTGAGTAAGGGTAAAATCATTGGGGCAATATGCAATGCTTCATCATTTTTATGCTCACATGGATTCCTAAACGAAGTCAAGCATACGGGAAACGGTCTTGACCAACTCAAGCAATGGGGCGGGGAAAGCTACACTAACGAAGCAGGGTTTATGGAAAAGCAAGCCGTCAGTGACAAGAATATAGTTACAGCAAATGGACTGGGGTATTTGGAATTTACTCGCGAGATGCTTCTCTTGCTGCAAGCGAATAGCCCTGAGGTGATAGCCGGCTGGTACGATTTCTTCAAGAATGGCTATTTTAAGTAAATGCAATTTTAAGGTTACCTTCTTGGTTCAAAGCCAAAGAAAAGAAATCCCGAAGTGATTTTACATCGCTTCGGGATTTCTATTTGTTGGACTTAGGCTACTCGGCTCTGTATTTGGAGACCATTGCGCAATCAGCCTCTCTCGGCTCGCTCTCCCTCTAGGATTAAATTTTGGCTTGGATTAGGGTAAGTGTAGCCGTTTACATACCTCCCCTTTCCCCGATTTCGGGAGCTTAACACTTCCGAAACCAGATGTTTTTCGCTTATTTGATGCCTTGAAGCATAAGCAATCTCGGCATACGTTTGAGATTGTATGTCATAGCTTCTAGTACATTCTGTGTATGCGTTCGCTCTAAACCTCGGTAACGACATCGCCCTCCCATAAACCATCTTCGAATATTCCCAAAGGTACGTTCAATCAAACAGCGCGTCTTGCTAATGAACATATTAAAAACTAATAATCAGGGAAATACGCAATAATCTAACAGAAAATGCCGTGCAACAGGTTGTTTAGAGTTGCTGAGAACAACCCGATGGTCTCAAAAAGTACAAGTTGTACTTGTTCTCTTTATGTGGGGAGCTTTGCAGATACCCGGTAATTGCGAGAGCATTGAGACTGAGAGGCGCAGGGTTTGCCTTAGCAAATGACCAAGCCTGGTCATCGTCGATAATAACGCAGCGAGTGCCGTATTATGCAATAGCCTCTGTTGATAACCTCTAGAAAACTGCTGAGATATTTCCCCGTCCAGCTTTGCTCTACCTGAGCAACGCTTCTTCCAGGAGTCCCTTGTTGCTGCGATATTACCGCCGAATGCCACCTCCTCTGGACCCAGGTCAATGGCCCAGTCCCGCACTATTTGATTATTTCAATGTTATGCTCAACGATGACAAGCGAATGCCCAGCATCTACAAGTGAATTGAAGAATACCAAGGGAGCGTTTTAATATCGATTGAAGTGTAGACCCGTCGTGGGTTCGTCAAAGATGAAGAGTGTCGGCTACTCTTGCCTCGACAGAGATAATAAGCTAGTTTAGCACGCTGATTCTCTCCACCAGATGAAGATGAGAGCTACTTTGTCCTAGCTTGATGTAGCCTAAGCCTACAATCTGCAAGGGCTTCAAGCGCAGTAATAATTTCCTCCGTCGTCTTTGCCACATGGATTGTGGCTCTCGGAAGAAGTCAATAGCTTCATCTACGCTCATCTCTAAGATGTCGTAGATCTACTCACGATGCTCAACTTCAGACGTTTCTGGCTCTTGAGTCGCTTGCCGTGACCCTCCTCACACTCTAGAAGTAATATCAGCCACGAACTGCATCTCTACGTTGTCGAAGCCGTCGCCTTTACAGTTTTCACAGCGCCCTCCTTCATATTAAAACTATGCGGGCTTATAACCCCATTTGCTTAGCAGTGTCTGTTCGCTATCAAAACTCGTCATGTTCGTCAAACGCACCTATATAAATAGATGGGTTTGAGCGTGAACTGCTGAGCGATATTATTTTTGGTCAACGTATTCAATTTGTTGGATTTCGCTGGAAGCTACCACTCAACATGTAGTCCGATGCTGTCCAAACTCTCATTGAGCCAGTTTGGCATGACGCCTTCGTAGAATATATCGAGCAAGTACTCTTGCGAACCACTAATACCACACTGACGACGGTCATCGTATATGTAGCACTATTTCTGCATCAAGCTTGAGGGTTGTGACGTCTAGCGTCAATCATAATGCTGCCACCATGCCACGAGCGTCTGCGCTGAGGTGTGTCAATGTGTTCTCTGCCGGTGGGTGGGCGACCGTAAGCCCTGGACTTGTTTCGTTTAGAAGATTGGTTTCACCCGCATGAACGACTTCACCGCCATGGAGATGCCAGCGCCCAGAAATTTCTATATCTATGAGTGAAGTCCTTGCGCGCATAACCTTCATCATCGTGCTCAGCGACAGCAACCACCGGTATTGCCAAGGTCTCGCAATCTGCTTAACTGCATTGATGAGCCTGTGATGTATCACGCTGCAGTGCAGTCCGATGCTAGGTTCGTCCAGCACATAGAGAGAGCCGACGAGTTGTGCCAGCTGAGAAGCAAAGGGTTACGTTGACTGCACAGAGAGTCGTATTGGATATTAAGCGATCTCGAGGGTTAGAATAGCCTAGCCCTACCTCTTGGAGAGACTTAATCTATTGCGTATCTCAAAGTAGTCGTTTGGCGATGAACGCATCTTCTTCGCTTGTGTGTAGTTCGTCAAAGAATTTTTAGCCTCATCAAGGGTCATTGTAACGACCTCAGCGATGTTCTTACCATCAATGCGTACGAGAGGGCATCTGCTCTAGGCGTCCACCCTTACAAAGTGGGGCAAGTCGTTTTGCCTTTGAAGTGAGATAATCTTACTCGGTTCTGTACCTTTATGAATATCTCTTTGCAGAACCTTGAAGTAGTCATCGGTGCCAATAGTTTCAAGGTAAGGGTCTCCTTCAATAGGCACACCACGCAAAGCATCTCCACTTCCTTTGCGCTAAGTTCGGAGTAGGGGCGATGGACGGAAAGCCAAGAGGAGCTGCCGCATTGATGAAATAGCGTTTCCACTCGCTCGATACAGCACCCTTCCAGCATGCAAACGCAGTCTTCGAATACAGACAGGTTCTTATTCGGGATAACGAGGTCTTCTTCTATGCCCATTACCTTCCCGAGCACTTCACACTCAGGACAAGCTCCTATCGGTCATTGAAGCTGAACATCTCAGGCGTAGGCTCTTGGAAAACTCTTCATCGGCTTCAAGAAACATTTTCCAAACTCTTGTAGAAACTGCCTTCCGTCGTCTGAACGAAAAGACAGAGCAGGCTCCACGACCATCGAAAGAACGCCTGTTCGATACTTTCGCCCAACCTAGCCTCTACATCGATATCTTCGCTTAGAGCAAGTCTATCTAGCATTAGATAGTAAGTCTTTGCGTTCGGGCAATCCTTCCGAGATGTAGTCTTCGATGCTTTGTAACTGCCCTTCGTGCCACAGACGCGAGTAACCTTGTTGGAGCTGTATTTCCTAGATGCTCAAGAGAGAACGCCCTGCAGGTGGTTGAAGGCGAACGAGCAAATAAATACGGCTACCGAGGGGTTGGCCCTGATGTAATCCGTAACATCTCGGTTTGTATGCTTGCGTACCTCTGTGCCGCTGATAGGGTGAAATCATTTTACCTATACGGGCATACAGCAGTCGAAGATATTCGTAGATTTCAGTAAGTGGCTACTGTGGAACGTGGATTACGACTGATGACTCTTTGCTCAATAGCGATAGAGGGCGGAAGTCCATAAATCAATCGCACTCAGGCTTAGCCATCGACCCAGGAACTGACGCGCATAGGACGAAAGACTTTCGACGTAGCGTCTTTGTCCCTCGGCATAGAGCGTATCAAAGGCTAATGAGCTTTGCCCGAGCCGCTGACGCCCGTAACAACTGAAATTTCATCTCGTGGTATCTCGCTGATTGTTCATTCGAACGCCCCTTAAGGCGAATAGCTTCTTAGGTTCTTCTTGGGTGTTTAAGTCTTCTTTTTCATTGTCCTACAAAGATACGCAAGATGAATGATAAACTCCTTATATGAAGTGCGTTGTGCTGACTTTCAGTAAGTGCGTGCTTGTTACAATGATTGCACGTACATAAAATTCATCTCCACACACCTTTCTGGAGACTTCAGCATGAGTCTACAAACTTCCTGGTTTTGACTTTAGGAAAGCGTATCGAATTTTCTTCTTCTTTCAAAGTTTATAGAGCATTATTTTTATTCTGTTTTGGGATTATGTTGTATAGTAGTCTTGGTGCATCAGGATAGGGGGCTTGCTGTTTTAATAGATATTACTGAGGAGATTGTAGTCGTTGTACCTATTGAGCAAAATGAACTAAAACACATACCTTTGTCGGATTTACAACAAAAGCCTACAAGGCACTAACGAGATGATCAATCAGAGAAAAGCTAATGAAGCGGTATGGACGGATGTCATACGTATGCTCAACTCCCTCAGGAGCTTACAAAGTTGGACGAACTAGCACACAATGCTTGGTGGGTATGGACCCCAAAAAGCAAAAATGTTCGACGCTCTCGCTCCAGAGTTATGGAAAAGACAGAAGGAAATCAGTACAACTCTACGCCTCCTCTCGGAGGAGCAAATCGCTGCTATCACAAGCAATAAAGCCTTGTTGAAGCAGATTGACGAGAGTGTATGCGATTGAAAGCTTATATGGCTGTTCACAAGATATCAATCGTCCATCGGTTGCCTACTTCTGTATGGAGTATGGTTTGACCTAATGTCCTTAAGATTTATTCAGGAGGTCTTGGCGTCCTAGCTGGCGACTATCTCAGAAGCTAGTGATAGTAACGTCCGTATGACAGCTGTGGGTTCCTATATCGCTATGGTTACTTTACTCAGACTCTTTCGCAAGATGGTCAGCAATAGCTGCTTATGAGCGCAAGACTCACACAGTTGCCACTCTCTCAGGTAAGAATGAGGACGGTACTCCTATGTGGTTCTAGAAGTGCCTGACTAGGACATGGCGTTTTCTGCAATGTTTGGCGCGTAGATGTAGGTCGTATTCAACTCTATCTTCTCGATACAGACTCATGCAAAATAGCGAATAGGGACCGTCTATTACGCACCAGCTTTATGGCGGTGATTGGAAATCGTATGAAACAAGAGTACCTCTTGGTATTGGTGGCGTACAACTCCTCTCTAAAGCTTGGCATCAAGAAGGACGTCTATCAGCCAGATGAAGGCATGCTGCTCTGATGAGTGTACAGCGTCTTTTGGATTATGTGGAAGGTAATGGACTTGACTTTGATGTGGCTCTCCGGAGCTTAGTACGTGCGTCATCTCTATACACTGTTCATACTCAGTTCCAGCTGGTCATGACTGCTTTGCAGAGGGCTTGTAGGTAAATATCTCGGACATGTGCCTGTAAGACTTGGTATCTCTTGGAATGAGTTCATGGATATAGGCGTGAACACCCAGGAACAGATGAAAGTTCTCAATGAGTACATTCACTTTGAATACTTGTCAAAGAGGCTAATGGTGTAAGTAAACTACGGTGTTGTTTCTCAGGAAATGTTTGCGCCTGTTTTGGCCTGGTTTCTTCCTGAGGAGCTGCACGTTGGCTATAGTTACGAATGAATTTGTGCACACATGCCTACTTAGGCTGGTGCTGAATGGCAAGCCTTTTGCTGAAGTATTCGGAAAGGATTATGTGCAGACACAAACAGATGAAGCTATTTGGAGTAGAGTACAGTCTGTAGCCTAATGAGCGTTTGTGGAAAATCCACAATAACCAAAAGCAACATCTTATAGAGTATATTCGTGGTTATTATGGCGATAAGTGGATAAAGAATAGTCAATCCAGAAAGCACTAAAGCAAATACTTGATGGTATTAACCTAATGCCCTGCTTATTGGTTTTTGGTCGTCGTTTTTGCTACTACAAGCGTGCTCACCTTCTATTTACAGACTTAGAACGCCTAGATAAGATTGTTAATAAATCCAAGTATCCCAGTTCAATTCACTCTTCACTGGTAAGGCTCACCCTGCCGATGGTGGCGGTCAGGACTACTCAGTATATCCTGAGAGTTTAGCCGTCGTCGCTCAGTTCTTAGGTAAGATTATCTCTGAGAACGGCGACATGCGTCTAACCTAAGCTGATTGCCGGTGTGGATATTTGGTGAATACTCTACACGTCCTCTTGAGGCTTCGGGCACATCAGGAGAAAAGGCTGAGATGAATGGGTTCTAAATCTATCCGTTCTTGATGGTTGGTGGTACGAAGGTTATCGTCCTGGTGCAGGTTGGGCTTTGACGGATAAGCTGTACATTCACAGACCAAAGTTTGCAGGATAAGCTAGATGCAACGACTATCTATGACCTTATTGAACGCGAAATAGCTCCATTGTACTTTTTGACGACCGTGGCGATAAGCCTTATAGTGAGGGTTGGATGCAGACTGTTAAGAATCGCTAACTTCATTGCTCCTCGTACACTATGCGTCGTATGATGGATGATTACTGAACGTTTCTATAGTAGACTAGCTTCTCGTTCGGCTCGTATCCATGAGGGAGATAATGCAATCGCACATCAACTCGTTGCATGGAAAAAGTCTGTAGCAGAGCATTGGGATGAATTAAATATCCTATCCCTAGAAGATAGTTTCTCTCCAGAGTCTCACATGGTAGGAGATAAGGCTCATGTCAGCATCCTTGTTGATAAGGGGCATTGGCTTGCGAACTAGATGTAGAGCTTGTCGTGGCTGAACCCTGATGATAAGGGTACGCTCAAGTTAAGACGTGTTCATACATTGCCTTTGACTGAGAAGCATGGTCAGCAAGAGCGTTATGCAGCAGACATCAAGTCTCGCATACCTGGTCGTTACAAGTATAGCTTACGTATCTTGCCTCAAAGCATGCTGAGTTGCCTCATCGTCAGGACTTTGCTTATGTGCGCTGGGTGGCACTCGCTAATTGTGCTACAATAATCAAGAATAAGAGCTTGTTTCAGTATTTAATCTGGAGACAAGCTCTTTCTTTCAATGCTTATTGTTGGTCATGTTCTTGTGCCATTAAAAAGTCTGAGAAAAAGGCTTTGCTTTATTAAAATATTCTTACTAGCTTTGCTTGTACAATCAGAATTATAATATCTATCATTGAATTAAGGAATGAAAGCAAACAGACTATTGACAGTCCTCGCCCTCATCGGGACTTCTCTAGCAAGTTGCTTGGGTGTCGATGCTCAAGTAAAGAAGTCTAGCGCCAACAAGACGCGTAGTGCAGACTCGTAGCGTGATTAAAACCAATGTGCCCTGTTCGTCCAAAGGGGCAGAAGGATGTCCTTCAGCTAAGACTCCCTGCAATGAAGGTCGTTCGTGTGGGTATCCTTGGTCTAGGTATGCGTGGTCCTGGTGCTGTAGACCGTCTATCACAGATTGATGGTGTAGAGGTTAAGGCTCTATGTGACTTGCACCCAGAGAGAGTAGAGCGTAGCCAAAAGATTCTCGCTAGTATAATCAGCCTGCAGCCGCAGGCTTACAGCGGTAGCGAAGAGGCTTGGAAGGAAGTTTGTAGACGTCCAGACATTGACTTGATTTATATTGCTACAGACTGGAAGCACCATGCGCACAGATGATGATTTATGCGATGGAGCAAGGCAAGAATGTAGCTTGCGAAGTGCCTGCAGTTATGAATCTTAAGGAAGCATGGGACGTTATCAATACAGCAGAACGCACACAGCGTCACTGTATGATGCCTCGAAAACTGCGTGTACGACTCTTCGAATTGACTGCACTCAATATGGCTCAGCAAGGACTCTTCGGCGAGGTGGTGAGCGGTAAGGGTGCTACATTCATAATCTAGAAGATTTCTGGTTGGACTATAACGATGACTGGAGATTTAAGTTCAATAAGGAAAATAGAGGCGACGTCTACGCTACACATGACATTTTGGTCCAGTATGTTTCGCTATGGATATTCACCGTGGTGATAAGATGGATTACCTTGTTGCTATGGATGTGCCTGCAATTTCTGTTCCTCGTTACATCGAACGCGTTCGTAAGGAACCTGTTGAGAACTTCAAGAATGGTGAAGTAACGCACACATTTATTAAGACTAATAAGGGTAAGACAATCTATATTGAGCACAATGTAGCTTCTTATCGTCCTTAGTGACCGTATGTATCAGCTTACAGGTACAGATGGTTTTGCTAATCAAGTATCCTTCTTATGGTATTAGCCTTCGTCCTAATGAAGCAAATAAGAAGGTTGTTAAGAATCATGAAGACCTTAAGGCTCACTGGTTTCTTTCAGACTCTGTTCGTAATGATTTGATGAAGCGTTATGCATCCTATCACAAAGGATATTGCAGAGAAGGCTAAGAAAGTCGGAGGTCATGGAGGTATGGACTTCATCATGGACTATCGTCTCATCTATTGCTTGCAGAATGGTTTACCTCTAGATATGGGACGTTTATGACCTCGTCTGAATGGTCATCTATGGGTGAACTTACTGTATCTCTCTTTTGAGCACAACTCAGCACCTGTAGCTGTTCCTGATTTTACTGCGTGAGCATGGCAACGTATTAAGGGGCAGAAGTTCTTCATGGTAGGAGACAAGTAAGAACTCGGTCTTAAATAAAACGAAAGGGCTGTCGGCAATTTATTGTCCGGCAGCCTTTTGTGTCCTTGAAGCTATGAGAAGAGGAACGAGTAGTTCAGATGAATTATTGTGCATCTCTGATTATTTAGTATTTTTGCACTCTATTATTATACAAACATTTAAATAGTGATATGGCAAGTAGTTTTTCGTAAAAGAAGGGCCTCTGCTTAATCTCAGAGGTAAGGCGCCTGAGACTCATCTTGGGAAAAGCCGAATGCGGTAGTACTTATGCTATTGTTCCTCAGGATTATGTAGGTCTTATCCCTAAGCTCCTCGTGCGCGAAGGTGATAAGGTTCAAGTAGGTTCTCCCATTATGTATCACAAGACGTCGCCAGACTTCAAGTTTACATCTCCTCTAAGCGGTGAAGTTGTAGCGATTAATCGTGGTGCTAAGCGTAAGGTGCCAAGCGTGGAGATTAAGCCTGATTGGAGAGCCTGATTACAAGGCTTTTTCGTAGATAACTCTCAAGCAGAGAGGCTGTCCTTTCGCTCCTTTTGGAGAGCGGTCTCTTCGCTTTCTTCCGTCAACGCCCTTATGACCGCATAGCAGACCCCTGCTATCGCGCCTCGAGACATCTTCGTGACGGCTAACTCTACAGCTCCTCTAGCTCCCAACTTTGACTTCCTTGTAAAGGGAAGAGAGGCTGAGCTTCAGCTGCCTTACTGCGCTAGCAAGCTGACGACAGGTAAGGTTTATCTCAGGTGTTGCCTGGTAGTCTTCTTAATGTTGAGGATGTAGAGCGTGTAGAAATGGGGAGGTGTGCATCCCGCAGGTCTAGTAGGTACACTTATTAACTTTACAGCTCCTGTAAATAAGGATGAGGTTGTTTGGACGCTTTGAGGCTACAGACTTGCTTTTGTCATCGGTCGCTTCCTCTTAACGGGTAGGGTTGACTACTCTCGTACTATTGCCCTCACAGGTAGCGATAGTCAGAAGCATGGTTACATCGACGTTATCCCAGGAGCACGCTTTAGCGAAGTGTTCCCTAAGGGACTTGCTGTGAGTCGGAGCACGAACGCGTTATTGATGGTGATACTCTACAGGCCGTAAGGTTGATGAAAATCACTTATTCAGTAAGCTATCAAATAGACCAAATGCATGGTTATCCCTGAAGGTGATGATGTCCACGATATGTTCGGATGGGCATTGCCAGGCTTCGGCAAGTTTAGTATGAGCCGTCAGCTTCTTTAGCTGGCTATCACCTAAGAGCAAGGAGTACACTCTAGATGCTCGTTTGCAAGGTGGTCATCGTGCGATTATCATGAGTGGCGAATACGATAAGGTATTCCCATTGGATATTTATCCTGAATATCTGCTTAAGATATCATTGCCTTTAATATCAATGATATGGAAGCACGTGTATTCACGAAGTAGCACCAGAGGATTTTGCTCTATGTGAATTCGTTTGTACCTCAAAGATGCCTCTGCAGCAAATCGTACGTGATGGGCTTGATGAGCTATACAAGGAAATGAACTAATGTCAACTTTTAAAGATTTATTGCTTTGAACGCTCTAAGAAAACAAATAGATAAAATTAAGCCACACTTTATGCCTGGTGGAAAGTATGAAGCTTTTTCATACGGCATTTGATGCTTTTTGAAACGTTCTTATTCGTTCCGAATACGACTAGCAAGAGTGGCGTACATGTACACGATGCTGTAGATAGCAAGCGCACAATGACGATGGTTATCATCGCTCTTCTTCCTGCGCTTTTCTTCGGTATGTACAACCTAGGATACCAGCATTACAATGCTATTGGAGAGGGTAGCACGGGCATCTGCACGATGTTCTTCTACGGTTTGCTCTCTATGCTCCCACAGATTATTGTGTCTTATGTAGTGGGTCTTGGTATCGAGTTTATTATTGCATCTCGCAAGGGACATGAAGTAGCAGAAGGTTTCCTTGTTACAGGTCTCCTTATTCCTATGATTGTTCCTGTGGAAACTCCACTATGGATGATTGCAGTAGCAACGGCTTTCGCAGTTGTTTTTTGCTATGAAGTCTTCGGTGGTACGGATACAATATCTTCAACGTAGCACTTATTACTCGTGCATTCCTATTCTTCTCTATCCTGCCGCTATGAGTGGTGATAAGGTGTGGGTGCGTCTGACAGATACTTTTCGGTATGGGTGCTGGCAAGGTAGTGATAGCTTCTCTGGTGCTACTCCTCTAGGTCATTTGGCAGGAGCTAAGGTAGCTGAAGGTGAAACTGCACAGCAGGCTTATGATGCTGTTGCTGCTCATTTACCAAGTATTCAGGATGCATTCCTTGGATTTATCCCTGGTTCTATCGGTGAAGTGAGCACACTTGCTATCTTGATTGGTGCGATTTTCCTAATCTGGACGGGTATTGCAAGTTATAAGATTATGGTATCTGGTGTACTTTGGAGCTGTAGTGATGGCTTGTGTATTCAATGCCATTGGTGCTACCCTCAGATGCTAGCGACACCACTTCAACACCTTGTCTCGGTGGTTTTGCTTTCGGTATCGTCTTCATGGCTACAGACCCAGTTACTGCTGCTCGTACAGAAACGGGTAAGTGGATTTATGGTTTCCTTTATCGGGGTGATGGCTGTGTTTATCCGTGAGCTAACGCTGGTTATGCAGAAGGTCATGATGCTTGCAATCCTCTTCGGTAACACGATGGCTCCAGTGATTGACTACTTCGTAGTAGAGCGCAATACACAACGCCAGTCTTGCTCGTGTAACTAAGAATAATAAGGCTTAATACAGATAGGTAATGAATACAGAAAAGAACCTCATATGCCATTATCTATTCTATCATAATGGTAGTCCTAGCAGCTGTACTCCTAGCAGTAGCTGCTACATCACTCAAGCCTGCACAGCAAGAGAATGAAAAGATTGACAAGATGGAGCAAATCCTTCGCTCTATCGGTCAAACACCAGCGAAGTCTGATGTGAAGAATGTCTATAATAAGTTTATTAAGGAAGAAATTCTTCTAGACGGAGAAGGTACAGTGCTTAAGACATTCAAGGGTGATGAGCTTACTAACAGCGGAAGCTTTCAAAGCAACAATACTGAACTAGAGATGAAGCTCCTTAAGAAGGGTGAGAAGTCTGCTAAGGACGTTCGTTTGAATGCTTTTGTTGCCGATGTGAATGGTAAGCTTGTTTATATCTTGCCTCTTAATGGTGCTGGTTTGTGGAATAAGATTTGGGGTTATATCCTCAGTAGATGCCACTGACCACCTACAGTGTTTGGTGCAGACTTTGGTAACGCTGGTGAAAACTCAGGTCTTGGTGCTGAAACTCAACTACTCGTTTCTGCTGACCAATTTAGGGTGAAACTATACAAGGAAGGTGTCTTCAAGGGTATCGCAGTCGTAAAGCCTGGTCATACTGCTGAAGGACAAGATGCCGTAGACGGTATATCAGGGTGGTACGCTAACAAGTAATGGTGTACACGATATGCTTAAGACTAGCCTTGCACCATTCTCTAAGTTCCTTGAATCATCAATATCAAGCTCAATAGTTATGTCTCTCTGGAATAAAAAGAATCAAGAAACCTACTCGGTCCTCTCAGAGTAAGAATAACCCAGTAGTCGTGACAGATGCTTGGTATCTGTTCGGCTTTGGCTGTAACATCAAAGTTAGCTCCAGCTACGTGATGGCGCTCTCGTAACGAGTCGTAGTAGCTTTTGCGAATGTAATCATCTCGCTTATCCGTAAGACTATTCCTGGGCGTATCCGCATCATCAGTGCAGCTCGTAGTAGCTGCTACGCTTGTGACGCTTAGTGAACGAAGTCCTCAAGGTGTACGCTTATGATGTAAGTAAGCAGCTCTCAGTGTTTATCGGTTTGATTATCACAAACTGTATCTTGATGGGTCGCTTAGAAGCATTTGCGCTTGGTAACAAGCCTTGGGAAAGCTTCCTCGATGGCGTTGGTAACGGTCTTGGTTATGGTGCTATCCTCGTAATTGTTGGTTTCTTTAGAGAACTGCTTGGCTACAGGTACTCTCTTTGATCTACCGAGTAATCACCCGAGGCTATTTATGCAGTCAGATGGTATTCATGGTTACGTTAATAATGGTCTTATGATTTTTGCTCCTATGGCTCTTATCTCTGTGGCATTGTTATTATCTGGGCACAATCGCTCTATCAATGAAGACTTACAAGAAAAAATAGTAGGACGTTAATCAATTTGAAAATGAAACATTAGCATTATTCTTTAAGTCGATTTTATCGACAATATGATATTCGCCTACTACCCTGGGTATGTGTTCGTTCTTGGCTGTGTCTAAGAATGTGAAGACATCTCTTGGTTTAGGTCTAGCGGTAACGTTTATCCCTAACTTGCACGCTTCCTCATCAACTATATGTTGGAAACGAAGGTCTTTAAGGCTGGTGCCCTGCATGGCTCAATCCTGAGTATGCGTCACTAGACTTTAGCTTCCTTTCATTTATCCATCTTTATTGCGGTTATTGCTGCCTTCACGCCGCTCGTAGAAATGGTGGTGAGAGCGTTTCAGCCCATCTTTGTAGCTGCATCACTAGGTATCTTCTTGCCTTTGATTGCTGTGAACTGTGCTATCCTTGGTGGCTCTCTTCATGCAGCAGCGTGAGTTTGTAAATGTGGGAGATGCTACTGTATATGGTTTCGGTTCGGGTATTGGTTGGATGCTTGCTATCGTAGCTATGGCTGCTATTCGTGAGAAGCTTCAATACTCAGATATTCCTAAGCCATTGCGCGGTCTTGGTATCACATTTATCGTGACTGCTCTATGGGTATCGCTTTCCTCAGTTTCTCTGGTGTGAAGATGTAGAGCAAGTGTATAACGAAATAATAAGAACGATAAATTAAGATGAACGTAATAATAATAAGTGTCGTAGTCTTTTTGTCTCATAACACTCTTGCTCGTTTCGTCCTTTTATGGGCTAAGGCTAAACTTGTACCAAGTGGCAATGTTAAGCCAAATGTCAATGACGAGATGAATGTAGATGCCCATCGGTGGTACTCTGCTCAATACGCTTCGAAAGGTCAGAATATCTTCCTTTTCTTCTGCTTGTGGTGGTAGTGGTAGCTGTGGTCAGTGCCGTTGCCGTGTAGTAGAGGGTGGGGGAGAAATCCTTCCTACTGAAACAGGTTTCTTCAGCCGTAAGGAAACAGAAAGAACACTGGCGTCTTGCTTGCCAAACGAAGGTTAAGGAAGATATGAAGGTTCTGTACCTGAAGAAGTCTTTTGAGTGTTAAGGAATGGAACAGAGGTTATCTCTAACAGAAACGTTTCTACTTTTATCAAGGAATTTGTGGTAAAGCTTCCTGAAGGAGAAGTGATGAACTTCAAGAGCGAGTAGCTACGCACAGATTAAGATTCCTAAGTATGATATCAAGTACAGCGACTACGTTATTGAAGAGCAGTCTCCGTGATGATTGGGACCGTTTCAAGATGTGGGATTGACTTTGTAAGAACTGATACAGAGACGGTAAGAGCTTACCTATGGCTAACTATCCTGCCGAGAGGTATATCATTACGCTGAACGTTCGTATCGCTACGCCTCCTATGGACCGCGCTACAGTGTACGTGGATGAATGTTAGCCCAGGTATCTTCTTCGTATATCTTCAGCCTTAAGCCAGGTGATAAGGTTACGATGAGTGGTCCCATGGAGATTTCCACATTCAGGAAACAGAAAACGAAATGCTTTATATCGGTGGTGGTGCTGGTATGGCTCCATTGAGAGCACATCCTTCCACCTTCAATACAGTGAAGACTGGACGTAAGGTTAGCTACTGGTATGGTGCACGTAGTAAGAAGGAAATCTTCTACGAAGAAGACTTCCGTGAAATCGAACGTAACTTCCCTAACTTCAAGTTCCATATCGCTCTGAGTGATCCTCAGCCAGAAGATAATTGGGATGGTTATGTAGGTTTCATTCTACCAAGTAATCTTGGATAACTCACCTCTAAGCACGAGCTCAGAGGATATTGAGTACTACATGTGGTCCTGGTCCTATGGCTAATGCTGTGAAGGTTATGTTGGATAATCTTGGTGTGGAACGTGGTTCACTCTACTTCGACGACTTCGGAGGATAGTTTTATCCAAAGAATAATAAGATAAGATATAAGGGCTGGCGCAATATGGTTTGCGTAGCCCTTATTGTATGTGCTTTTAGAGATACTTCTAAAGGAGACGCATTGAGTGTGCGGCACTCGCTGCGTTATTATCGACATTCAGGTCCCGTCACTACAAGAGTAAACTCCCCGTCGCCTTCATTCTCAATGCCTTGCGAAAGTCGCATTCTCGTAAAGTCTCACAAAAGGACAAGTTTTACTTTGTCCTTTTGTAGACCGTCGGGCGGTCTCCTTTAGAACTAGATTAAAAATAACAAAGTGTTTCCTATTCTCAAAACTACGCAGAAAGTCCCGGTAAGCATGCACTTTCACCGATTTAATACTGCATGCATCACTAGAATAAGTACGTGTACTTACAGAAGTGTTTTACGCGTAAGTACAGAGATGAGTCACACGTGCTTTATTGATTAGATGCTCTTATTTTCTAGTTTTCTTGCTTCATAACATCAGATAAAGACATGAGGATACCATTTATGGTATTCCTTTCTAGTTGCGGGAGGCAGGACTCGGAACCCGCGACCTTTGGGTTATGAGCCCAACGAGCTACTCTGCTCCACTCCGCGATCATTTGGTACTGCAAAGGTAGTGATAATTTTAAATATACAAGCTTTTTGCAGCGAAAAATCAATTTTCTTGAGTACGTTTGAACTCTTATTCCTCTAGTTTGCATTGAAGCCGAGCCTGGATAACGTCCTTCTGTCTTCTTCTGTTCCCCTTCAATAGTATATGCGCACTCATCTCTTGGATAATTATAGTGCTGTACGTAAGAACTCAAATTGCTAATATCAGCACGTAGGGCTTGGTCTATGTCTCGGGATTGAAACTCTGTTGTGCGTGCAGTACAGCTTTGTGAGTGGGAACTGTTCCAGTGCAATAGGCGCTTGTGGATGCTCCAATTCTTTAGGATGTAAATCTTGGACTAGCTCCTCAATCCGAAGAAGTCGCTGATAGACAGGAGAGCCATAGAGCTCCTCTGTGTTTGCCATCGGCTGAGAAGCCTGCTATATGCGGGGAGGCAATATCTGTATGCTCGCAGTGGGCGTTGATGTGAGGTTCTCCTTCCCAGCAGTCAAGGACTAGTGCGCTGGTTGTGCCAGTCTTCCTCACCCTTGATTAGGCTCTCCGAACAGCAAACACCACCCCGACAGGCACTTGATGAGGATAAGACCTTTCTTGCAAGATGATAGGAAGGGAGTCATTGACCATACCTAGAGTGAGGTATGCACCGGTTTTACTAGAAGGTACATGTAGCGTAATGATATCTGCCTCTTCTGTATCGTCTCAAGACTGGTGAAGTATTCGTGATATTTGATATTATCTCCTCTTGCTCAAGGCGTGGAGGGTCATTGAGCAAAGGTTGCATGCCAAGGGCAAGGGCAATCCTGTAACTAATTGTCCTACGTGCCCAACACCGATAACACCTATTTTCTTATCCCTGTAGCTCTATGCCATGTCTCGAGGGCTAAGGAGACTCAAGCTGGAGCAAAACATACTGAGCGACACCAGTGGCACATACAGCCGGGGCATTAGTCCATGCTATATTGTGCAGCAGCAATAATCAGCATCTATATGGTCTGTACCTGCTGTGGCTGTGGCGATGAAGCGGACAGAACTTCCGTTCAGCAGTGTCTGCCGCACTTGGTGATGCTACGGACGATGAGCGCGCATCAGCAGAGTGAATACGTTCTGATGTAATGTCTTGCTGTCAATGTACTCAATATCTCCGCCGTACTGTCTGCAACACCTCCTCAAGAAAGGGAAACAGATGCTTCCGCAGTGATTTTAATCATGGTTCTTGCGCTTTTAGATGAATGATTTTTGAGCAAGCTCTTCTGCTAGTTGCTCGCTCATCAAGCTCGTCTTCTAAGTGGTCTATGCTTTGCTAGGTCAGCTTGCTCGTAGATGGGTCGTCTATGAGAGCATAGCTTCGGCAACATGTCTTCGAAGCTCTACCTCATTCTTATGCCGAATAGTTGGTCTTGTGCGCTTGCAGTAATCAGACGCTTGCTGATGGTTTCATTACTACCTCTAGGTAGATGGTTATTCCTGTTTCTTTTCATGAGTTTCATAATATCGAAAGCAGGGAAGACCGCCACCAGTAGCAATGACGCAATCGGTCACACCCGACAGCTCCTCAATGACGTAATGCCTCTTTGAGGCGAAACTTCTTCGCCTATGCGGTCGAACATATCTACGATACGCTCTCGAAAATCGACTCTCAATGAAGATGTTCGTATCAATAAAGCCAAAGCCTAAAACCCTCGGCTAGCTTGCGCCCCAGGGTTGATTTGCCTGCGCCCATGTAGCCGATTATATAGATTGGATTCATGCTTTTTGATTTCGGATAAGCTATGCGTGAGTGATACTCGTCTTCAGCTTGTTGATAAATACCTCTTTAATAGTCTGAATATCTCGGAATGTAAGAGGTGTATCATTGAGGTGTCCATCAGTAACGATGCTGTCTATAATCCTATTGACATGAGTACGTATGATTTCGGGCGTATACCTCCTTGAGGCTGCGACTACTCGCTTCCGTTGCATCGGCTAGCATCAAAATACCTTGCTCTCTCGTATATGGTCGAGGACCAGGGTAGGTGAATGGTGCAGGGTCAACTCTTCATCAGGGTGCTCATTGCAGTAGGTAGCATAGAAAATACTTAACCAAGCTGAGTGCTATGATGGGTGCGAATAAATTCAACAATTTGAGTTGGCAAATTGCGTTTCTGAGCTAAGGCAATGCCGTCGGTTACGTGACGAATAATGATGGCTGCACTATCAGGGCGCTATAGCTATCGTGTGGATTGGTAGAGACGTGGTTTTCTAAAGAATACAGGGTTCTTCCATTTTTCGCCGATGTCATGGTAGAGAGCCCCTGTTCGGATAAGCTGAGTATCTCCTCCAACTTTCTCGGCTGCAGCAACAGATAGGATAGATACTTTGTAGGGATGCTGAATGTACCTGAGGCAGTTTTGCTAAGCGCCTGGTGAGGAGAATTGATATCTCCAAGTTCGACAAGGCTAACGTTGGATACATAACCGAATATCCGTTCTACCACGGCAGCTAGAATGTAGGTCGTATGGAGCAAAAAACCAGATTAATCCCAAAAGGAAGTAAGAGTTTCCATGAATTGCTAGTAAACTGCCCGTCCGTGATGAGGAACATGCCCAGATAGGTAATGATATTGAGAGAAATTACCTCAAATGAGCTAAATCATCTGACTGCGATTGGTCAAATCTTGCAGACTGATGAGTGCCCTATACCGATACCAGCTGAACCAGGATAAAGCCAAGTGGGTCTGTAACGAAGAGTGCGCTCAGCAGAACCGTCATGATATAGCTCAATAGGGCGGTATGGCTATCAAGAGACATGCGCAGAAGCATCAAGACTCATGACATACGGTACAGCATAGGGGCTGATGATGCTCCAGTAGGTACTGATAGAGGTCAGTAGTACAAATAGGGAAATGCTAGTTAGTACGAGGATATTATTCTTCCTGTTAGCTACATACGACGAGACATTAGATAGATAGAAGATTAGTGTAAGTAAGCTCGTTGAGCTATGGTGAGAATCCTATGCGTATAGTTAATCTGTATAGTGCCACCTGCACGCTTGTTCTTCTCATCTCTAGAGAACGCAAGAGGTCGCAAGTATAAGGCGTTACGATTTCCCCTCTGTCAATAATCGCTGACCAGCCTGAACCATGCTTGAGGGCGATATCGCCGTAGCCTTCGTGCTTGATTTGGGCTGTTATATTAGGTTCGTAGGTGAAACATTAGTCTTGAGGAAATTGAAATATTCATGCTCTTGAGTAAGGTCGAACTAATGCTGTCAGGGCTTCCCTTAGATTTTGTCGTGTACTTTTAGCGTTTGAAAGCGACCCTGCATTCACACGTTCGCTCGTTGCCTTCCTTCTTGATAAAGACCTCAAGAGTCTCTCGTGCTTTGAAGCTTCGAGAGTTCGTTCATATCAATGATACCATTATCATAGGCTTGTTGCAGTTGCTCGTTGAGATAAGCGAAGTAGTAGTTGTCATGTTGTCGCCTCGTGAGCAAAAATTCATCGCGTAGCTCCTGCATCATCATCATGGTGATGTCGTTCTGCAACGAGTACACAGGGAGGCTGATAGCGAGTGGCACTGTCCTGCTCGAGCGCAACTGCTCTTCGCTCTTATAGATAGGGAAGTCATAGGGAGCAGTAAGTAATGCACCCTGCCAAGGCTTATCTTTGGTGTACTGATATTGGCTAGTACGCTAATAGGAATAGCTATTGAGTAGTGTCGCTACCGTGATAAAGATGAGGACACGATATATATAGGGACGATTTTGTTCCCCAATGTAAAAACTTGAACATCTTAATCAATTAATTCTCTGTAGAGCAAAAGGTACTAAATGTGTATGTGAAGACAGGGCAAAGCGCACTGCAAAATCAGGCTAAGCGAGGTGCCTTTGGGCACGACACGCTTTTCACAGCCCAGGGTGTAAATGCGGGCAAAGCCCGATAGAAACCCTGTATCTGACTAGACAGTAAAATGAGCTCCGCTGAGGAGCGGCGCTACCAACTGCCCGCATTTGTTTTCTCTCGAGGGGAGTGCCGCCCCTATGAGCTCAATAAATGTGTGGAAACGGTAACAGGGCTTGCGCCCTGGGCTATGCAGGAGTATCGCCCTGAGCGCTCATCTATGTTTTCTCCGTCGTGACCAATCCATCAATCAATTTACTTGGTTATTTTGATGCGCTTTGTCATATGTGAAGAGCTGGGTAGAGTAGAAAGCCATGTGCTATCTTTGCACTCAAAATCATTAAAGTGTGCAGGAGGTGACTGTGATGAACATAACCAAATTTTAACTAATAACCATCAGCTTAAACGAGATTAGATGATCCACCTCAATCAATAATTTCATCTAAGCTGCAAATAGTTACGATATAAGAAATAGCCACTATTTTGTGTCCTTGCTACGCCCATGTCGCTAGCTGCTCAAGAGGTTCAACAAGACAGTATTAAGAAATCTTGATGAGTTTCCGTTGTCAGCGCAGTACGCATCAATCGTCCAGCGGCAGTGAGCAAGATTAATGCTCCCGTTAGGGAAGTTCCTATCACACTAAACCGTATCTCTGCTAAGGAAATCAAGCTAAAGGGATCTAACGATGCAGTGGAAGCTCTTCGTGGCGTTCCAGGGTGTAAATCCTATCCGTCAGTATGGTGCTTTCCACATGTTCCGTATCCGTGGTTTCTACGAATTCTATTTTGATTGATAACGGTATGCGTGATGAGCGTCAAGCGCTCTGGCAATCAGCTCCTATTACGAGGCTTAGGCTCTGTTGAACGCATCGAAGTGCTTAAGGGGCCGCATCTATGCAAACAAGGGCACTCTGCTGTAGGGCGGTGTCGACATCGTTCGTAAGCCCGTATCTCCAGACTTTGGTGCTTATGCTAAGATTTCAGTAGGTAGCTGCCAACAGCTATCGCTTTCAATGCAGGTCTTAATGGAGCCGTTACTGATAAGCTCCTTGTGCGTGCTGATGGTCGAAGCCAACCACAGCGATGGTTGGCGGCAAACTATGCTAAGGGATACAACTTAGTGTAGTCGCTAAATGGCTCATCAACCTAAGAGCAATCTTCAGCTCTCTGTTTACGCAACAAGGATAACTACGGCGGTGACTACTGGTACATTGCGTACCTACAACCCCAGTGATATCTTTCGAAAGCATCATCAGACCGCAAATCCACTAGCGCAGGAGATGCGTACTGGACAAAGCTGGACCGCAAGACTATCCACGGCTTCTCTCAAGATGATTGGCTCACAAGAATATCGCAGCACAGCTGAAGTACGAATATCACTCAATAGAAACTGGTCGCTATCTGAGCAACTCTTCGTTTCAGTGATGATGTTAAATATGTCTACTGATGCCTACGATATTTGATGGCGAGGAGAATGCTGCTCCCGGATTGCTTTACTACTATGAGAATGGCGACAAAAAGGTTTACACAGACCCTAACTAAGCTCAGCCGTGTAGTTTTCGCGTCTCGACTACGAAACAAGAGGTATTCAGAACCAAACAGAGCTAAGTGGTAAAGTCAACAAGCTCACTCAAGCATAACCTACTCTTTCGGTTATAACTACTTCTTGATGAACCTGACATGCATACGATGCAGCCGGACTTCAGGTACTGGTTATACAAACCCTGTTACTTATGTAAATCCTATCCGTAATCAAGGTCCTCTAGGTATCCACTTCAATCGTAAGCAAACCTTTGATGACCGTACGCACGGACTATACGCTCAGGATTACATTAAGGGGCAGATTCTCGTGCTTGCAGGCTTACGTTCTAGACCACTTTACTCGTGACTTTTCTGTTTACAAGACGAATAACAAAACGGTAGTAAGCGATAACGGAAGCAGAAAAATTCAAAACTTAGCTCTCACTTATCGTGCTGGTCTTGTCTACGATATCACGAAGTCAATTAATATCTACGCAGCGACTTCTAACTTCTACAAGCCTCAGGTCGTTTCGCTTTCGTCTGAAGTAGCTTATCTTGATAATGATGGTAAGGAAATGGGTGCAAGCGAACTAAGTAAGTTGCCTCCTACTCAGGGTAATCAGTTCGAAGTAGGTACGCAGCTATCCTCCTAGCTAAGAAGTTTAGCCTTAATGCTTCAGCTTATTATCTCAGACCTTAATAATAAGCTAAACTCATACCTCGCAGTACGCGTGAGGATGGTAAGCGTATCGGTGCTCTTGTAGATGGTTATCAGAGTAAGGGTTTTTGAGCTGAGACCTGAACTATCGTCCCACATCGGGCTTAGGGCTTCCAACTTGGTTATAGTTATACAGATGCTAGAGTTAAGGCTGGTAAGGGTGCTAATGCTAAGCACACAACTAATGCGGAAAATCTAATGGCTCAAAAATCCACAACATCAGCTTTCAGCTTGGGTCTTCGGCCTCGTAACTAACGAAGAAGAGCTCGCTCAATGCTGGTCTTGGTACAGAGATGGTGAGCAAGTCTTACACAGCGATACAACGACATCACTATAGCCAAGTTACGCAATCTTCAATGGTATGTTGTCTTATGAGTGGAGCAAGCTCACATTTCAGTTGAATCTCAAATAATATCCTTGATAAGGATTATATACTGTCATATCCTCTATGATTATCAGTATCTTCCAGTGAAGGACGCAACTTACCTGAGCCTACTTTATAAGCTCTAAGAGAGTAATTATTTATGATATTAGTAGAAGGGCTGTGCCGAACGTTAGTTTTGGCACAGCCCTTCTTCTGTATGTTTTTAGAGTTTTTTTGAGACTATTATCTTTGTGGAGAATTTATAGATATATTGGTTAATAAAAGTGATGAGAATAAGTTCTGTAAAATGTATACCATCAGGGACTCTTGATGAGCAGGTTCTAGAGTAGGCGTATTCATGGCTTGAATGGTTACACCACCAGAGAGAGTCTCTGTGGCATAAGTTTATTGAGAAGTTTGAGGGCCAATTATTATTATTCTATTGGTGGATGACGCTCTCGTTTGGGGTTTCTTTGCTACGGTATTTGTGATTGGGAATACGAGCTTATCCTTATTCTTGAGCCTTGTAGGTGTTGCTTGCTGTGTTGTTGTTACTGGGTTGCATTTACTTTTGAGTTGCAGAGTGGGCGGTGAGTTTGAGATTCTAAATCGTAAGTTAATGAGGTATTCAATATATGGTATCGTATGTGGGCGAATAACTCAAGTTCTGAAAATGGTATCGTTGTTGGAGATTGTGTATTGGTGTAGGGGGCGTTCCTGCTGATGGTACATTACTTGAGGTTATTTGTTTCAGGTAGATGAGTCTTCATTGACGGAGAACCTATGGTGCATAAGTTATTCATGGAGTTGAATTTGATAGCGAAGTACAACATACTAGCAATTATATTTTTGTCGCGGAACAAATGTGTTTGGGGATGGTCGTTCATATCAAGTGTTCTGGTGGGAGATGTACGAATATGTGGTCGTGGTTTAAGGGCGCAAAAGATAGTGTAGAGACCCACTTAATCTTCAACTTTCAGGGATTGGCGATACATTGCTGGTTGAGTTGGTATTGTTGCTTTGGTGTTGCTTTGTTGGAGTGCGATTTGTGCGCTGCAGGTGGGTTTGATAACTTGATTGGGCTCGCTCTTGGTTACTTTCTGCAGAGCTCATGATTGCGAACTGTTGTTGTGTTAGCTGGGTTCCGAGGGTTTGCCTATGAGTGTTACACTGAAGTTTAGCCTTGCATGCGTAGTATGATGGGCAAAACCTTGTTCGGCGTGTTGCATGCATGCGGGAACGATGGGCTGCATTGTTATTTGTCGGATAAGACGGGGACGCTCCTAGAATAGGATGAGTGTCGTGGAACAAGTTTTGTTCCTAATGTCAATCTGATTTGTTGTATCTCTCTATTGGCTGTTAATTCAACGGCTTATTTAGATGAGCGAGATGAAAGTAGAGTAGAGGTACTTGAACCAACGGAAGGCACTATTGCTTTGTTTGGGGAAGTGGTTATGGATTATCAAGCTATAAGGGAAGATTGTCCTGTATTAACAATTAACATTCTCAACACAGAGAAAGTGTTTGGCGACTTTAATTGAAGATGATGGGCCTTATTGCTTTGTTATGTGCGCTAGAGATTGTGATGAGCTATTGTGTTTTTCTCAAGAGGGCATGCTCGTTACGAACAGCAACTAGGTCTTATAGGATAGTCTATGCGTACTATTGGCTTGCTTTATAAGAGGTTGGATGTAGGTGTGGCCTTATGACGAAGGTAAACTTCTTGTCGATGATTTACAATTTCTTGTGTCGTTGGTATAAATGACCCTATTCATCCAGAGGTTCCAGAGGCTATTCGCTCGTGTATGGATGTGGGTATTCAGATTAAGACGAATGGAGACACGTTTAGACTGGTAAAAGAAATTAAAAGTGTCAACAGGCTTGTAGTAAGGGATGATACATGTAATGAGGACCAGCTATAACGGACCCGAGTTTGCGCCTTAGTGATGAGGAATTGGCGCTACTGAGTTAAAGATATTCTTAAGTTATGAGTCGCGCGTCCGATGATATGGGAGCGTCTTGTGCGTCTGCCGCAGGCGCAGAGAAGTGGTTGCGGTAACGGGTGATGGTACTAACGATGCGCCAGCTCTTAATCGTGCTCTTTCACGTAGGGTTATCAATGGGTGAGGCCATCTGTTGCTAAGGATGCTAGCGATATGACTATTCTAGATAATTCACCGGTTTGGATTAATGTACCGCATGTGGGGGCGTTCTCATAATTTAATATACAGAGATTTATTCTTCCAGATGACAACTGTGCAGCCTGTTTGATTGTACCTTTATTGAGCATTCTAGTACGAGAGTCCTCTACAGTAACGCAGATGCGTTAAGTGGTAAACCTTATTATGGATACATTTATATTTTGCATTACTTCATTGCCCAAGTGCTGGAGTTATGACTGATAAAACCATGAAAACGCACGGATAGCATCATCTCAGTGTCTATGAGTAAGCGTATCTTTGGTTTGTGGATTATTTGTCTCCTGCTTTTTTGCGCTCATTCAGTATTTTTGCCATGTAGACCTCAAGTTATTATTGCAGACTTTAGTCCATCAGGACTTTATTGTTGTTTAATGAACTTTCAGTTCCGGTAACTTTAGTGCTGCTTAAATTATCTATTCTTTAATATTTGTGCTCTTGTGTTCTGGAATATGTTTAATGCTGGCGCATTCAAGTCTGCGCGTCATTTTCTCGGAGTTACAAGTGTAAAACTTCTTGTTGATTTCAGGACTAATCTTACTAGGGCAATGGCTTATTACGTCTTTGGGCGGTAAGATGTTTCGTGTACAAGCTTTGACACATTATCGTTGGGTACCGATAATTGTCTCAACAAGCGTTGTTCTTTTGGGGAGGCGAATTGGTTCGCTTGATTAGGGCGTAAACAGCATACAAATATTTGTGTGCATTTATCTCACAGTGGCACGCGTACTAAACCGGCGCGTACTTATTTTCTTTATATTTACGTGTACTGCATGTGGTGCCACGCGCACTTTTCGAGACTTCAGCTGTAGTTCGTACAACCAAAGGCTGAAGTTTGAAGACTACACGTGTAGTTTGTACAGACTTCTGCCGAGGTTTTGAGTTTATAGCTATCAGATTACATTTTTAATTGTGTTTACATAGAAGTTTGTTGTTCTTAAATTCTTGAGGAAGTGGTCTGTGCTGTTCGATACCTTCTTAAGAGGTATGACTTTATTTGCTACCTTGTCCCTATAAATAAGAGTAATAGATAGTATGAAGAGTTTTTTAAGACCTTTAGTCGCATCTGCTAGCCTTAGTTGCTGGTTCGGGCTGTATTATGATTTTTTTGTCGGTGTAGCATACCATTGGGAGTCTATCAAGTTCAGGAGATAGCAATGCTGTACTTATTAATGTAGAAAGCAACATACGGTGCTTAAGATAGATGTAGCCCAACTTCATGATGTTTGTAAATCCATTTGATCCTTTTCTTCATCTACAGCGACGCAACCTATATCGCTCTCTCAAGCAATTGTGCTATTGCCGATTAAGAAATAATCCTAATATATAGCCCTTTATCCTTAAATGTAGAGGGTCTGAAGCTGGTATGGTTTGTAGACGAATTGGTGCTTAGTCATTCTTCAAGACTTTAAGGCTAGCTCAAGCCTATTATCGCAGGATAGCTATTCTCAGTCACCATTATTCACATCTGTAGCCAATCAAATATATCTTTAATCCTTTAGGGTAGCATTGAGCTTATCGGTATTGCATCAGGAGAAATGATGTACAAAGATGCTTGATAAGGTGGTATTAAGATGGAAGTCTCAAAGTGGGACCTTTAAGAGTGCCGTAGAGCCTTATATTCTGAATAAAATCATGAGCAATAAACTACAGAAGCAGGAGTATATCGGATGGTCTTTGGTCGAGTATATTGCAAGGAGTCTCAACGGAAAGGAAGATTAATGCCGATAGCCCTCACGTAGAGTATATTGGCATTGCTTTTCGTCATTAGTGATAGTCATGTTCAGACGAAGTCGTTGTAGATAAGTTGCTCTATAGAGATCAAATAGATTCAGTCTTTGTCGCCAACTAAAGGTTAAAAGTCAGACAAGATGGTTAATTTTGTCTGCTTTACCAGCAAACAGATGATATAGAGGTTAAGTGATGGCGTCGTGCAAGTTATTCATGCTAGAGGGTGAAATCACGCAAGCAACATCTTCCTTTGGCAAATTGGAGAGGCACTATTGGTGCAGGACTTCATGATAGGCTGAGAGAGTATCAGCTGAAGATGATGATGTGAAGGCGGTTGTGCTACGTAAGGACCCTCCTGAGGAGATGCTTTTCTCTCGAGCAACTATGGTATGCCGTAGTTAAACTCAGAAGCAAGAAGCCTGTGTGGTATTCCAGGGTGATTACGTCGCTTCGGTGGTTATTATTATATCTCATCTGTCAAGTGAACCGGAATTGGGTCGCTGCTCAGCCTAATACGCTTACGGGTTCTATCGGTATCTTTCGGATTGTTCTCAACTTTAGCGAACTGTTCAGAAAGTAGGTTATCGAAGTAGTTAAGACTAATGATTTTGTTGATTTAACGATTAGTACCTTATGCTTCCTTTAACAAAACGAACAGCGTGCTTTATCCAAGGACATGTAGAGCGTGGGTATGATGTCTTCTTGAGTCGTGTCGCTGAGGGTCGTCACATGACCAAGGTCTGGCGGATCTCTGCTGGTCGGGTCAACCGAGTTTGGTTAGACGTATGCCCAAACGCTTGGGCTTGTTGATAAACCTATGGTCTTGATGTGGTTATTATGAAGTCGATCGCCAGCGAAGCTATCAGACTATAGTGTGGACTATGGTGTAACTAGAGTAACGCTAGAAGAACTATTCAAAGCACTAGTCCAAGTAATGAATTTATTGCTCGCTTGCGTAATGCCTTCCTAACAGATGAGGAGAGCGGGCATATTCGCATTATGCAGGTGTTCGTTATCGGGTATTCAGGCTCGCTTGCCGCATCGACTTCGAACCACACCAACATACCATCATTGATTTTTAATGATTCTAAAAGAACTTATATTCATTATTGTTGCGCCCCTTTGTCTTCTCTATGGTTTAGGGTCGCACTGCGTATCATACTTTGAGCATGGGTTACCCAGTGAGACTTATCCGATACCTATTATCTGTGTCGGAAGATCACAGCCGGGGAACGGCAACGTCCATGTGGAATATATCCTATCTAAGTTGTTGCCCTCATTACCAAGGTCGCGGTTCCTAAGTCGGGATATAGGCGCAATCTAGGTCGTGGGTTATTGCCTCGGAGCATACGCTTATTATGGAGATAGGTGATGAACCTCGTCAGCTAAAGCTCAAATAATTCTTGATATTATATTGGTTGTAGATGGCAATCGTAGGCGGTCGATGGATTATTTGATGAGTTTACCCAAAGACGAACGTACGTCCGATGTCGTCATTATGGATGATGGTTTGCAACATAGATGCCAAGCCTTCACACCATTTTGTTGGTAGACCTCTATTAATGCCCACTGCAAGAAGAGGTTAGCCACCCGAAGGGCATCTTATTTCAAGCTTGGCGCGTTATCGTGTCGATTGGCATCATCGCTACAAAGTGTCCAGAGACTTGCGCCCAGATTGGAGCAAAGACTCAGAGAGAAACCTTATCCGCACCAAGAAAGTTTTACTAAAACTGTTATAAGGGATTATATAAAATCAGTGAATTGGAACTAATGCTGTGCCTACTCGATTGATTTGAGAGAGGTTCACCAGTGATTGCCCCTCTCCGGTATAGCCAACTCCCACATTGTTTATTGATTATTTAACCGAAAGGTATAAGGTGGTTGGAGTCAAATTACCAAGCCGACCATCACACCTTTGAAAAAGGGAGATTTTGAAACAATTATAAATGCCTCAGAGGCATCTAACAGAATACCCTAACTCTCTCAATCATTACGACGGAGAAAGATGCTGTGCGTCTTGTCGAATCTTCGAACGCTTCCCCGAAAATATGCGTGAGCATATACACCATCTGCCTCATTGAGGTGGCAGTCTGTAGTAGGGAAGATGCGCTGAGCGTCAACTTCTGTTTAGCCGTAAGGGCGAAACCAAAGTCTTTACAGAATATAGACTAATTAAACTCTGGATAGTGGAAAGAACAGAATTATCAAAAACTCGGAAAGGTTGCCATCCCAAGCATTTGACTAAGGTGTTAAGTGTAAGCATCGAAACTAGTGGACTAGGGCTTTTGCTGCAGATGCATGAGCTTATAAACACGTGCAACCCGGAATTAAATACGCTTTGTAAGTCAAAAGTTATTTCCTTGAAGGTATTCATTTCGATTTGCGTGTATACCCTCTTAAGCATCTAGGCTACAAGTTGGTCGTGGCCGCCAGCAGTGATATATAAGATGAATGGAGAGCCTAGACAGCTACTGCTAAAATGTAGGTGTATCATCTAGATTTTCTTTAGAGGACTTAGAGGACTTGAAAGGATGGTGTTTATAACCGTCAGTGCAGATTTCTACCATTTAGATCTCATTAAGATCGGATGTTACCAGTAGTTTAACGTGGGTTTGAGCCTAAGCATGACTGTCGCGAGGGAACGAGTTTGAGGGTACTAAGACTCTTCGTAAGCGGAGCCAAGTCTCACGACCCCATCTGTGATCACTGGCGATTTGGGTTCTGCCTATGTGCAAGCAAACTCTTGGAGAGAGAGGCGCGCGTTTGCTGGAGTTATAGGGTGATTTTACTCCTGCATTGGAAGGACGTGAATATATTATTGAGCGACAACTTCGTCCACGCGTGCTCTGTTTCGGTTCCTTGAGTGCATTGCAGAAGCAAGGCGTTGCCCTTAAGCTCAATGATTAGTATTT
>BNJS01003961.1_pt1 | contig 30904 bp, 36 predicted proteins | sample 8540461 | NCBI WGS metagenome assembly BNJS01 (sample SAMD00202454, study PRJDB9452) | human saliva metagenome | isolation source: human saliva | place: Japan | reverse complement strand
GTTACGTATTGCTTTAAAGGCAAAGATAATATCTGGGTGGCCATCGGTATTTGTACCCACTTGCTGTTTCGCTCCACTCCGTCCCGACCCCGCCCCGCCGATTTAGGCGCAAACTGGAAGGGCGGCTTTTCTGCTCCCCGCCACGCTCGATCTGACTCTGGCCACTGCGTGTTCAGCAGGTGCCGCACCGTCCAATCTGGGTGATTCCTCCTATAGTACCCGTCTGAAAACCACCATCCGCGTGGGCGAAGACGGCTGATACCGGGGAACAAATCACTGCACCAATCAAACCACACAAAGCCAAAGCATTGCTCGACACTGGGTGGACGCGTTTCCTCGTCTAGAATGATGAAGGAACATGTAACCGAACATTACGCGCCGAAAACTTCACTTTTGGTATCGGTTCGCTGGCCTTACTGGTGCGGTGATTCAAATTGGTCAGCGGCATCTTCCTCACCATGAACTCACAAGCCCGACGGCAACCCAAACCATACCATCTGCCCGCTGCGTTTTACAGCAGTAGAATACATTAGCGCGATGTCCGCGGCTGGATTATCCGCTATGGCGCACCCACCGCAGCCTGATGTTTCTTCATCGTGGTGTATCTGCACATGTTCCGCGGCCCTGATTTACGGCTCGTTCAAAACCGCGCGAGCTCGTGGGTGTGTGGGCGCACTGATTTTCCTCGCATTGATGGTAGAAGTTTTATGGGCTACCCGTCCTGTAGATGTCGCTTTTGGGGTGCACAGGCAATCATCAATCTGTTTTGGCGCCATACCCGGTAATCGGCCCGGATTTTCGTCCACGGATTCGTGGCGATCTTTAATGTTTCCGACGTTACACCCAACCGCTTCTTCGCCTGCACGTGATTGCTGCAACGCTGGTGCTGGCTGGCCTGGTGGTGCGCATCTGATTGCTGCTGCACGCAGTGGCTCCAACAACCCTGACGGCGTGGAAATCAAAGCTGGAAAGATGAAAATGGTATCCGCTCGACGGCATCCCTTTCCATCCGTATTACACCGTGAAAGATATTTTGGGCGTGGTGGTGTTCCCTGATTGTATTCTGCTCCATCATGTTCTTTCGCCCCGAAGGCGGCGGTTACCTCGAAGCGCCAAACTTTTGATCCGCCAACTCGCTGAAAACCCGCACATGGCTGCTCCGCGTGGTATTTCACCTGGTTTCTACGCCATTTTGCGTGCCATTCCCTCGTTTGTCGGCACACAGGTGTAAGAGTGATCGGCTGCGGCAGTGGTTCTGATTGCCCTGTTGCTCTTGGCTTGACCGCTCGCCGCGTGAAACTGTGCGCTACCGCAATACCAGCTTTCAAAACCGCGCTGGTGCTGTTTTTGATTGCCTTCATCGGCGCAGGCATTTTGGCGCTCAGGTAGCCAGCGATCGGCGCACCGAAATCGCCCCAGTCGTTTACCATTTTTATTTCCTGTTCTTCCTCGGCATGCCGATCCACACCAACCGCAACGCCCGAGCTTACGCATCTGGGCAGAGTTGGTGCGCAGCCTTTGGCCGCCAGTGTTTGCCGCAGGCTGGGTGGCGGCGTGATGCTGACTTGCGGTGTTGCGGAGCATTTACGACCCCCATCTGTCAGCCCGCCCGTTTTTCGCCGACCCGTTCGGAATCCAAACCCCGCCGATCCGCGCGTTCTCCGTGCTGTATATGGCCTTTTCTTTGTCGGCACGCTGCCGAACACCGTTGAGTGTGGATCAAGCAGGCCGAACGTGAAACCATGAGTACCACCCGCCACTCGCGCCGTTTAGCAGCCATTACGTTGGCGGTGCGTATCTGCTTGCCAACAGCATTTAACAGGAGCGGCGAAATGAGCAATGGACTGGGCTCGGGCCGCGCTGATGCTGCCTTTAGCCGCTATGCCAACGCCTCTGGCAGCGGCCACTACGAACATGTGGATATCGACTTGGGCGACCGCGAGCCTGCAACGCGGCGCACAAATTTCGCCAACTACTGCCTTTTCCCCGCCATTCGGCCAGCGGCATGCGCCAAACCGCTTGCGTGATTCTGGCCTCGAGTGAAGACGAAATCCGCAAAAACCTGATGTTCACTCACTGATAAAACCGCGTGACGGATGCAGTCGGGCCATGGCGTCCGGAAGATGCCAACGCTGGTTTGGCGCTGAGCCGCCGGATTTAACCCCGATTGCCCGTTCGCGCGGTGCGGATTATCTCTACGCCTATTTGCGCGGTTTCTATAAGATCCGAGCCGCCCCACCGCTGGAACAACCTAGTGTTCGACAAAAGTCGGCATGCCGCACCCCTGTGGGGAACAACAGGCATCCGCGCGGTGGAGCTCGACAGCAGCAAGGCCAGCCGTGATGGTGAAAGACGCACACGGCACCTGGCGCTCAAGCTGTGGCTGGGAATCCACCGCCCGCACAGCCGCCGCCCGCCCAACGGCGATAGAAGTGAGCGCCAAAGAGTTCGACCGCTACGCCAAAGAGACCGTGGCTCTATCTCGTGAGGCGGGCGAACCCGGGCAGCTGCAGCGCGCAAACAACCGGCTACGGCGTGTTGCTGTTCCTTGAGCCATATCGCTGCCGCAGCCTACTTCCTGAAAAGGAATACTGGAAAGACTGCACACTCAAGCAGCACTGCGCATCAAGAAACGCAGGTTGGCCAACGCCTGCGTTTTGGTTTAGAAGGCACCTGAAAACCAGAATAACAGTTTGGTTTCAGTAGCCTTTTGATGGGAAATAGCCACGTTACTCGTTGGTTTGCGGACAGCCCGCTCCGGATAACAATAACCAATGGCCTCATTTACTATTTTACACAGCAATCCCTAATAATCTTCTGTTTCTGATATAACATAATATTTTTAAAATAATCACAGATCAGAAAATAAAGATTATATTAAAAACATCCGAGTTCTCCGATTCTTTCCCTGACCGACCGATTATTCATCGGCAAACATATTAGGAGAGCATGATGAGCAAAGACCATGAAAAGCCATGACCCATTACGGCGAAAACGATGTCCGCTTCTGAGGACCGCCCGTTCACTCATCATTGATCCTACCGATGCTATCATCCGCGTTGCTACCAAAACCACCATTTGCGGTAATGGATTTGGGCATCATGAAGGGCAAAACCCGAAATCGAAGCAGTTGCCCGCGAGCTGCAATGGAAGGCTGCATTCTCGCCATCGAAGTCATCGGCGTGGTGGTAGCAGTGGCCCTGCTGTTAAGGATTTCAAAAAGGCGATAAAGTTATCGTATCTTTGCGTGAGCCGTGCGGCACTTTGCGATACTCGCCAGAAACAGCTCTACGCCCACCGCCGCAAAAGAAGGCGGATGGATTATGGGCTATATGATCGATGGCACCTCAAAGCCGAATACTGCGCACGCCGTTTGCCGACACCCGCTCTCACCACCCGCCTGAAACCCTCAAATGACGATGTGCCGGTTTTCTCCGACGCACTGCCCACCGCCATGAAATCGGCGTGCAGTACGGCCAGTAAACCTGGTGACGCCATTGCCATCGTTGGCGCCGCCCCTGTCGGCATGGGCTGTCTGCTGACGTCCCACCTTTTATTCTCCGCCACCATCATTGTCGGGTGGTGGGATATGGACGAAAACCGCGCTGGCCATGGCTACAGAAATGGGTGCCACCCATCAACCGTCAATCCGAATACAAGGAAGATGTCAGGCCAGATTTTGGAAATCACCGCGGCCGCGGCTGGATTGTGCCATGGAAGCCGTGGGCCACCCTGCCACTTGGGATATCTGCCAGCAGTGGTGGAAAGAAGGCGGCCACGTAGCCAATGTAGGCGCACGGTAAATCTGTGGAGTTCGATTTGGCCAAATCGTGGATCAAGAACATCACCGTTACCACCGCCTGGTCATCGCCAACACCACCGCATGCTGCTGAAAGCCTGCGAATCCGCAGCAACTGCTGATGGAAAACTGGCCACCCACCGCCTAAATTCAGCGAAATGGAAAAGGCCTCATGATGTCTCAAACACGCCGACACCAAGGCGATAGAAAGTTATCTATTGAAGTGTGTCGTTTGTTTGATGAATGATAAGAGGCTACTCCCGTGAAAATTTTCAGGTAGCTCTTTTGCTGCGCCCAAGCAATATGAATATCTGCAGTGGGCAGTAGGCGCTCAGCGAACCGCGGCAGAAGAAATTGACTACCGCTTTTTCCTGCCCGCCCATTAGGCTATAGCACCCCGCCAAAACCAAATGAAGGAAAAGAATACGAACTTAACTGTTATCGATCATCCGCCGACTGGGCGCTACCAAAATCACTCCTAATGTGCAAAGCCAACTGCAACACCCTGCCAATTCCGGCATCTCTTTGGTAAAAGAGCTGGTCGCCTGATGGCTTAGCGGCCAGCCGCCATCTGGAAACCGAGCCGCTTATCGAAGGCTGCGTGGCCGCATCGAAGGTGAGTAGATTAGCAGTAAAACCGTAAATCGTGGTGCTGGATTTTAGCGCGCCGGTTTGGTATGCTCGACGGCGTGCTCGACCTGCTGCCCACCGCCAAGACTGGCGTGGTCGGCCTGCAGCGCGACGAAGAAACCCTGCAAACCAGTTTCTATTTCGAGAAATTGCAGAGCAAAATGGACAAACGCCCGCCATGATTCTCGACTCGATGCTTGCCACCGCGGCCTCGATGGCAGCGACTATTGATTTGCTGAAGAAAAAGGCTGCCGCAACATCACCGCCCTGGTGCTGGTGGCCGCACCGGAAGGCGTGGAAGCTGGTGAACGACAAGCACCCAGACGTGAAAAATTCACACCGCCGCTCGACAGCCACCTCAACGAAAAACGGCTACATCATCCCCGCTTGGGCGATGCCGGCGACAGATGACTGGCACCAAGCAGTCGGCTTGGATTGCCCGAAAACATTGCGCCAACAGGCTACCCGAAAGCCGCGAAAGCACTTTTAGGTAGCCTCCAAACCCATCATTGTATTTCGCCCAGGCTACCTGAAAACAGGCAAACTGTCTTTCAGGTAGCCTGAATTGCCGCTTGGCAGCTACAAACAGCCAGCAACGACTCCGGCAGGCAGCGGCCGCAGGCAAGAATCGGCGCTTGGGCTATCCTGAAAAACAACGCCATGGTCTCCACCCTCACGCCTTCCTGCCGCCACCGCTCGTGCGCGGCCACTGCGCCGCATGCGGCGGTTTGAGCACCGCCTTTGCCTTGCAGTTGCCGCCGCAGGTGGGGGCGCGGAAGCTGATTGTGTTGATGAACCCGGCCGCATCGGCAGCCAGCACTTTTCATCGGCCTTTTGCTGGGGCGCGCTAGCAGTTCGGCATTTCGCTGGATCAAACCGCCCGTTGCAGCACATCCTGCCCGCCGCCGCCAACCCTGTTGCTGCTGTTTATCGGCCTGTATCTGGCTGGGCTTAATGCCTATGCCGCGCAGGTGGAAAAGCTCGGGCGGTCGTGTGCGGCGGGCTCAATCCACAGCTCAACCGCTTTGCCCATCCAAAATACCCCGCCTGCTTCGCGCGTCGGCCTGTTAGGGCTGCCGTGCGGGCATGGTGGCAGCGCTTCGCCAGGCTGCGCTCGGGCAGCGGCACATAAGCACTAATGATGCTGGCCTTCGGCCGGGGTACGCTGCCGAACTCTGCTGGCGATGGGGCTGCTTGCCAACCAGCTCGAAAAGCCTGCTGCAACATCTGCGTTTCCGCTGGTAGGCCGGGTTGAGCGTCAGCCTGTGGCGGCATGGCAGCTGTGGCATGGGTGGCGGTTTGGCTGCAGGCTGAGCTGGAAAAATATAGCTAATATGCGCTGCCAGGTTTGATTTTCAGTTTGATCGCCGGCAGGAAACAACAGCCGGATAAACTGCAGTATTCCAATATCAGAACGGTCATCCGCTGTTTTGTATTCGGCCAGTTTCATAGTGAATAAATTTATCAGCATAGCGTTGCCTCGCCTCGCCGGTACATATCTGGTACTCGTCTGCGGCTCGTCGCCTTGTCCTGATTTTTGTTAATTCGACCATAGTAGCGGCTGGCGGATGATTAAAGGCCACCTGAAAACTATCCGCTACTGTTTTCAGGTATAGGGGGCTTATCTCAAATCGGCACTTTATAGCGAATCAAACAGAATGCTGCTGCGGTGGCCCGCTTGGCCTGCATGTGTATGCCCGCCTCGCGGCTCGCCGCCCATTTTAATCCACACCTATCCCTGCCGCCGCCCCTGACGTTGCAGCAGCTGCGCACTTTCCTTGCTAATACGCCGCCTTGCACGGCGGTGTGCGGGTTGAGCTGTTTATTGGTAACAGGTCGAGCACGCGTCGCAGCGCCGGTTTTCGGCCCGGCAGCCGCGTAAATCAGGCGGCGGATCTCGATTGCATGATGGCGCGGCGCACATGCCGTACGGCTCGAGGGTGACGTATAAATCGCAGCCGTCCAGGCCGTAGCGCCCCAATCGCTGGTCGCGCCCAGTGAGCGCGGTACTCTGGCATGACGGCACATCGCCGTGTTCGGCCACGCGGGCATTGGCGCCGCGCCCGATGATTTCCCGCCCGCAGCCACACACCGCGCCCACCGGCACTTCGCCTGCGGCCAAGGCCTGCTCGGCCAGTTGCAATGCTCAGCCGCATCCAGCGTTCGCTTTCTCGCGGGGAAACAGGGCAACCGGGCGGTGGGCACGCAGTTTGCACGCCATGCGGCTTATTCGGCTTCGTTCAGGTAGCCTTCCCGCCCTTCGGCCAGCAATACCACCTGCCACAGCGTGGATTCGGTAATGGTGAGGCCGCTGGTTTTGGCAGCAGGAAAGCGGTGGCAGGCGTAGCGCCAGAAGTTCGGCGGTGTCGGCTATGCTCATCTCAAGCAGCGCCCGCCGGGTTTTGGGGGCAAGCGGGGCGTGGTGAGCGGGCGGCGCAGCACAGACGGAAATAGCGGCTGAATGGGCAGCATCATAATTGGGCGGCTGCGGTTGAGAGAAGACGGAGGCCACCGAAAAGTAGGGATAGGTTTCAGTAGCCGACTCTCGGCGGCAAGCTCGCTAAAGGCTGTTGGCAAAATCGGGTAGGATTACGGCGTCTGATGGCCGTTCTTTGCCCCGCATCGCCTTTTCTCTCACGCAACGGTTCGGCGCCGTTTGGCACAATATGCGCTATGTTCGATTTATTTCACTTTCCCACTTTCGACGAACAGCATCCCAATCTGCGCGAACGGGGCATCTGCAAATATGCGGTGGTGTATCTGCGCGACCACATCCAACGCTTGGCTGGCGCGGCGGCAATGCGAAGTGTTTACCGCCTTCATCAACCAGCATCCGATGTGGGCACCGATTTTCCAACACACATCCCTATGCCGCCCGCGCTGTGTTGGATACTATGCCGACAACCGCTTCGACAAGAACGCACGGTTGCAGGCCGTAATCAACAACTTCACTTTGGCGCAAAACAAAACCCTCCGCCGCCAAGTGGCAAGAGTTGCGGAGCAGCGCAATCGTCGTGCCCAAACCATCCCGCGCCCGAACCTCCATCAGTTTGAATATCAAACCACAAAAGACCCGTTGGAAGCGCTTCTTTTGGTGAGCCTGCAGCACCCGAGCGCAGCCGCATTTACGATGCCGTGTCAGCTTTATCGCGCCCAACGGCCTCGCTGATTACCTCCATCCAAGGCCCGCACAGCAGCGATGCCCTCGAGTTTCATCCGCCACACCACCGCAGCCGTGCATGGCGCGGCCGATGTTTGCGATGGTGAACGGTTCGCGCTGATGGCCGCTGAACTCGGCTGTGAGCTTTTATGGCATTCCCGCACAAAAGCCAGGCCAAATTCCGCTGAACGACCCAGCCGCCTGCTGGTTCAACTACGATGCCTTCTGGCAGGAAAAACCAAGGCAGCCTCGAGGCCATCGGCTGACTGGCGGCTGCCCACTCAAACGAGCGCACGCTGCTGGAAGAAGCAAAGCAAAACGCTCTACGTACCGCAAAACGCTATGAAATGCTGGATGCGCTGGAGCAGGATATCCGCCGCTTCTTTCTGTTCGGAAAAGTTGATTGCCAGGCGGCAACAGCGTGCTCATCGCGTTTCGTGTAGCCTTCCAACCGAGGAGGAGGCTACCTCGAAAGAAATATCCACTGCAAAACCAAGCCCCTGTATGGTTCAGGCAGCCTATTGGCTGGCCATGAACATACAGGGCTGCGTTTTGTCTGGGTTTAAACCGTTTTGCCTTTGTAGTCGCATCGTCATACACGATGCATTCGGTGGCACAGGGCTTTTGCGCTTTGCAGTGTAGCGGCCGCGTGATGAGCCAATGGTGGGCGTTGAGCAGGAATTCTTTTGGGCACGAAGCGCATGAGTTTGTCTTCCACTTCCCGCGCACGTTTCTGCCGGGGCGGATTCATGCGGTTGGCTACGCGAAAATATGGCATCCACGGCCATGGTCGGCTGGGTCTAGGCGGTGTTGAGCAGCGACGTTGGCGGTTTTGCGGCTGACGCCGGCAGCGCTCTGGTCGCTTCACGCGGGTATCCGCACTTCGCCGCCGTAAGCGTTTTTCCAGGAGCAGGCGGCAGGTTTGCATAATGTGTTGGATTTTGGTCGGTAGAGGCCGATGGTGCGGGTGTGGTTCCATCAGCTTTTCCAGGCCCCAAATCGAGGATGGCCTGTGGGTGTGGCTACGGGGAAGAGCTTTTGCGGGTGGCTTTGTTCACGCCTTTTATCGGTGGCTTGAAGCGGAAAAAGTAGCACGGCATGATGGAGCAGCCTGAAGGGCTCGTGAAACATCAGCCGGTGGTGGGGGTTAGTTGGCGTCGCAGGAGCTAAAGATTTTCGCGACGTTTTAAGCGGGTTCATGGTTTGGCAGGTAAGGTTTACAACTTGTTGTATAGTTCTTTGATAATATTTTCTAGGTAGCCTCATTGAGGCTACCGGAAACCCTGTGCTTGGGCAATGGTTAGTGCCGCTGTCACGCGCAGTGGCCGCGTAGATACGCTGTCGTTATTGCTGCGTTTGATGTCGTTTCCACGAGGTATTGTAGCGGCGGGCGATGGATTGTAGGTATCGCCGCTGCGCACGGTGTGATACGCTGGTTTGCTGGCGGCCGTTTCGCCATTGCGCTCGCTGCCGCGCTCGTTGCGCTGTTGGGTTTGTTGTCGGCATGGCGGGTTGGCGGCTCGTTGATTGCCGCCGCCGCCTCACGCAATACCTGGCCTGTGTGATGTTGTTGCTGCGCAGGTTGCCGCACGGCTGAGCTCGGCCAAGCGTCTACGTTGTAGCGGGCGGGCAACAGAACAAAGTGATTCGCCGGACTGCAATTCTTTATGGGTGACGGCTTCAGCGCCGCGGCGGTTGGTCTGCTGCTCTGGCGGGCAGCGCGGCGTTGGTTGCTGCCGTGTTGCGGCCAGTTGGCCGAAGCCGGCATTGTTGGTGCGGCGAGAGCCTCGATAGGCGCTTTGGCGGCGGGCTTTGTGCTTTCGGTTTGGGCTAAGGCACGTGGCGGATGCGGCACTATTGCCATTATCGGCTTCATCGGTATCGGCAGGGTTCGGTGCGTCGTTATCCGTGCTGCTGAGATTGGCCAAGCGACATCAATGGGTCAGGGCTGAAGGTTGCTATTGTCAGCCAGCCCGGCGGCTTTCAGGGTAGCCCGTCCGTTGGTGTGTTGATATTGCTGGGGGTAGCAGGCTGTTCTACGGTCTGGGGCAGCGGTTTAGTAATCGTTGGCGTCGAGGCTACCTGAATATCAGGCGAACTGGTTGCACGGAGGCGCAGGCTCGGCGGGGCGGGGGCTGCTGGCAGTCAACGCGGCAAAAAGAGGCAGGGCTGGGTTTGTTGCCTGGCTGTACGGGCGCACAGAACGGGCTCAGGCGGGCGGGTCGGTTGGGCTGGAGGCTACCCGAACGGGGGCGGCGGGGCGACAGCAGGCTGGACGGCAGGTTTGGCCGCTGCTACGGTGTTGGTGCGTTCGGCCACGTCTCCACGCTGTTGCGGCGGATAAGGCTGCCCAGCGGGTCGTCACCGGCGGGCTTTGTTATCAGCCAGCATCTCGCATCGCTGCGGCCGAGCTGACCGTTGTTCAGGCTGTTTTTGGCCACGGGATAGGTAGGCCAGCACGGATGGTGTTGTTGCTAGGCCGTTGGTGCGACGCAGGTCGGTCACGCTCACGCCGTTGCGGTCGGCGATGTCGCTGAGGGTGGTGGCGCCGTCAGACGCAGGAATGTCGTAGGAGAGCAGGGATTCTTTGCGTGCATTGCGCAGGTTGTGCTCGAAGGCATTTACTGCGCCCACGGGCAGAAGCGGTTTGCGTTGGCCGCTTTTCCGGCATGAATACGGGCACTGAAGCTGGGGCTGAGTGTTTGAATTCGGCCTGGCTGATAGTTACAGGCGGGTGATGGCGTTGATGTCCATCGGGCTGTCGATGCCTGATGGCCGCTGAAAACAGGGTTTGTTTTCGATGTCGGCGCGTTGAGGCCGAAAACTTGCAGGTTGCTCGCAGGTTGCGCACGGCCAGTAGTTTGGGCACGCACTGCGCGTTTCGTTGGGCTATTATTTAGGCTTTTCATATCCCGCTCGAGACCCTGGCTGCGGGCACGGTTTTACGGCGCGAGTTGATGCTACCCTCGCCCCAGTTGTAGGCGGCCAGGGCACGCGACCAGTCGCCGAACATATTGTGCAAAATATTGCAGATAATCCAGTGCGGCGTTGGTAGAGGCGTATGATCGTCGGCGGCCGTCGTCAAAATATGGTTTTGCGCCAGGTTGCAGTGGCGGGCCGGTGGCGGGCATACATTGCCACAGGCCGGATGCACCACGGGAGCGGGCTCTGGTCACAAAACGCGCTTTCAATACAACGGCAACAGGGCGATTTTCGAGGGCATATTCCGCTTTTTCCACTTCGGAGAGAATGTGGTAGAGGTAGGGCGGGTCAGCCCACGGTGCGGTTGAAACAGGCGCTGCGGGTGCTGTGGTAGGGTTTCGTGACGGCGCACGATTTCGATTGACCTCGCTCATGCGGGAAGTCTTGCGCATACGGCTCACAGGTTATTGTGGGGAAGAAGGCTAGCAGGATAAAGCGGCATTGAGGTTGGTGATAGAGACGGCAATCTGCTCCGCGTATAGGTTTGGGCAGGCGGAGGCAGGAACTCCCTAGCTTAAAACGGCTAAGGAAAGAAATTTGAATTTCACTCCATGGCGAGAAGTGAGTCCGTTGTATTTAACGTTGCGATTGAATAAAAATATTTTGATATTAAAGGCAGGGCGGGAGGCTGTTTCTCGCCGCCGCCGGACGCTTCACCGGGTATGGCAAATGCGCAAAGGTAGAATGATAACACGAGAGCGCGCCCAAACCTCTTTCCCAGCAGATTTCTTTGTGCTGTGTTTTTGCAAAATTTTGTTTGGTCGGTATGATGGCCGGAGAGCAAGGTGTGGCATGATAGAAGAAAATAGCTGACAAATGGCTGGACAACACCGCCACGGGAGGCTACCTGAAAACGGCGGAGCAGGGCGTTTTTGCTGCGCAGCTACGGGCTAATCCAGCACGGCATCACCGTGGTCGCTTTCGCTGTAGGCTGGGACGACTGGCCGCAGCAGGTGTTGCGGCTGGGCGTAGGGTGCAGGCAGATCGTGGTGTGGCAGTCGCCGCAGCCGCCGCTGTTGTCGGCAGCGTGCGAGACTTGCTGCTGCCGCACGGTTTGAATTATGCACGCAGCCGGAAGAATTGCTGCGGGAGTGTTCTCGCGCGCGTCACCCTAACGGCAGCCTGCGTGTCCAGCGGGTTTAACCCGTATTCGCTGTGGCGCTTCGGGCCACCTGAAAACAACTCGGCCTGCGTGCCCATGCGCTGCCGTTGCCGCAGGTGCGCGGATGCTGGCTGAGGTCGGACTTCAGGCTTCCGGATACGGGGCGGTTTGGCGGCCTGCGTTCCGCCGTGGGAGAACGAGCGGGCGCTGCGGCGCTGGCTGGCACTTTGCGGAGCTGGCAGGGCAACCGCTGGTGGCTGCAGCCGCTGCGGCTTGCATGGTTTTGGCAGCAGTGAAAACGAGTGTATCCGCTACCGCTGCGCGAAAAGCGCTTCGCAAACTGCGGGGCGAAGGCTTTTTCATTGTTGCCGGAAATTGCCGGCAGGGGTAGGGGCAGAAAAATGGGCTGTGCTAGCCGTGGCGTTTTTAGTATAATCGCGCACCTTACCTCGGAAAGGTGGATGGTGGTTGAAGCCGCACGCCCGGAAAGCGTGTAGTACGCTGAATAGCGTATCGAGGGTTCAGATCCCTCCCTTCCGCCAGAATATTTTTGCAGGGCATCGGCTTTGCAGTTAAGAATAAAAACAGCCAGCCACACTGCCAGGCTGCTTTTGCATCTATTCCAGCCAAATAGGCTACCTGAAAGGAAAATCCTATGCATTTTGATACCGCAGTCATCCACAGCAGCTACTAACCCGACGAGCACAACCGCGCCATCATGCCGCCGATTTATCAAAACAGCATGTTCGCCATGCACCAAATCGGCGAAAACATCCCTACCGCTATTCCCGCCTCGCCAACCCCACGCGCAAAATTTTTGGAAGACACCGTGGTCGAATTGAGTACGGTTGCGCGGCTCGCCTTTCGGCAGCGGCATGGCCGGCATTGATGCCGTATTCGCACCGTAGCAGCGTCCCGGCGACACCATCATCATGTAGCCGATATCTACGGCGGCGCCACGACCTGCTCACCGAAGCGTATATGCGCCCAATGGGCGTAAACGTCGTGCCCGCCGACCTCACGCTACCTGAAAACCCTCGATAAGCTCCTGGCCGAACACAAAGTGAAACTCGTGTGGTTGAAAGCTCAAGCAACTCGCTGCGCGGCTGGTGGACATCCCCTTGCTGGCACAAAAGTCAGCTCGCTAGTGCGGTAGGGCATCGACAACACCTTCGCCACATCTGCAAAACCCGCCTGATATGGCGCGCGCGCCGCAGGTTCCACCTCCGCCACCAGTCACTACCTCCGCGGCCATTCCGACGTACTGATGGGCATTGTGGCGGCGAAGGAAGAAGCCTCGGCCAAACGCCTGCAAAACACCATGTGTGAATACCATGGCGGCATTGCCGTGACTGATGGACTGGCAGCCTCGGGCATTGCAGCGTACGGAAACCCTCTTTAAAAGGTGGCATGAAGCAGCATCCGGGCAACGCTGCGCGAGCTCTGCCCGCCGCTTGGAACAGCATCCTGCCGTGGACAGCGTGTTCTATCCCGCCACTTGCAAATGGCGAGCATCACGACAGCCAAACGCCAAATGCGCGGCTTCGGCGGCGTGGTGTCGCTCTATCTCGAAAACGACAAGCCGGGCTGCAGCCGATTCCGTTATCCGCAACCTCCTCACTGCTGCATACATGGCCGCTAGCTCGTCGGCGGCGGAAAAGCCTGCAACATTCCTTCAGCTTTAGTCGTGTACAGCGGCGAGGAGGCCCGGCGGTGAAGGGAGAAAACTCTTGCATCCGGGCGCGAAGGTCTACAGGCCTGTGGGCATTGAGGACATGAAAGACGGCGTACATCGATACTGCACGCCAAATGCGCCTGCTTAAACGGCAACAGGCCACCCGGTGCACCAGTTTATGGTATCAGCCTCGCCCGCCGCCACATTCCTCGAAGCCAAATGCAATCCGCTGGCTAATACATCCTTTTCCAATGGCGGCTTTAATGAAGCTTTGCCACGGTTTGTTTGCATCGCGTCATGACCGCCGCCATTCATCTGAAATGATCGAAACCGTCGCCAACCGCGCTACCGCATCTGAAGATGAACCACCGCAACGGAACCGACGGTGTCGGTACCAGCATATGTCATCGCAAAACCTTGGCTTCGGCTGTTTACATAGATTTCATCAAGATTAGTCGCATCCTCTGCGCGGTAGCTGTAACGGGATACCATCAAAAACGTTGCAAGTTTGATGAAGCTTCGATGAAGCGATGATGTAGTAAACGGCAACACTCGTATTTTTGAGTGAGGAAGACTGACTTCTTCAACGATAGCACCAAGTTTTTCAAAGTGCTTAGCAGCATTCAGAATGGTTTCTTTAACCTCTGGGTCAATTCCTTCACCAAGGTATTCCTTAGGTAAAGCGATTTTCATGCCCTTGATGTCTTGACCGATTTTTGAAGTAAAGTCGGCAATGCGGACAGGAGCAGAAGTAGAGTCTTTAGCATCTTCGCTGGCAATAGCGTTGAGCAAGAGGGCATTTTCCTTAACGGTCGGCGCGAAAGGTCCGATTTGGTCTAGAGAGCTACCAAAGGCAATGAGACCGAAACGAGAAACCGTTCCGTAGGTTGGTTTGAGACCAACGATCCCGTTGAAGGCAGCAGGTTGGCGGATAGAACCACCCGTATCAGAACCAAGTGACAAGCGGACTTGTCCAGAAGCTACAGCTGCGGCAGAACCACTTGATGAACCACCAGGCACCTTGCTGTGGTCCCAAGCGTTTTTAGTTGCTCCGCAGTGAGAAGTCTCACCTGAACCACCCATGGCAAACTCGTCCATATTGGTTTTCCCTACGACAATCATGCCTTTAGCCTTTGCATTGGTAACAGCAGTCGCATCAAAGATTGGCTCGTAGTTGTAGAGCATTTTTGAGGAAGCAGTTGTGAGAATACCGTCTGTAGAGATATTATCCTTAACGGCCAGTGGAATTCCTGAAAGGACATTATCCGCGTCAATTCCAGCTTCATCAATGGATTTAGCTTGAGCAAGAGCTTGTTCCTCAGCGATGGTAACAAAAGCGTTGATAGCTGTCTCTCGAGACTTGATATCTTCAAGTGTAGCTTGTGTCAATTCAGTTGCAGAAATTTCCTTAGAGACAAGGAGATTGTGCAAGTCTTCAATGGTTTTATTGTTGAAAGTCATTAGGCATCTCCTCCATCGTCTCAGGATAGCTGGTACCTTGATATAGTAGTTGTCTTTTTCAGGTACGTTTTTAAATAAGCGATCACGGTCTGTTCCTTCTTCGGCCACATCAGGGCGGAGTACGGTCTTGCGGTCGGCCATAGTCGTAGTCGGTGCGACACCAGTTGTGTCAACTTCGCCCAGCAATTCAACCATGTCAACAATTTTAGACAAGGTTGTCGCAAAGGCAGCAGTTTTCTTCTTCAGAGAATCTTAATTTTTGAAAAGATTGGCAACGTGTGTTACCTCTTCTTGCGTAATTTTCATCTTGCATCCTTTCGTGAAATGATGATTTTTAGTCTGTTCTATTTTACCATATTTTCCTATAAATAAGGGAAGGAAAGATGAAAAAAGACAGGTATAGGATGGAGAGCGGGTTTTGATGATGATTTGTTGAAAAAGCGATTTCAAAGGGGAAAGTATATGGTGCAATGGTTTAACAGAGAAGTGAAGACGGTGGTTACGAAATCGAAAGGATGGTGATGTCTTTATGCAGAACCTGTAAAAATCTTAGTAGAAAGGAGTAACCAGATTTGTCCCCTTTTGAGGTTTTGACACTCATGTTTGTAGCTGGTAACTTTGTTATCACGCTCCTAAAGTTCATCCTTGAATTGGTAAAAGAGATAAAAAAATAGCCGTTCTAACTTTGGCGAGTTAACGAGCTATTTTTTAGTTATGTAATTACAGCCACCGTCTTAAACAGCTCTGTGGGGTGTTGGTGTCGCAACACCTTTTTCTATATTTATTGTAACATTTATTTGAAAAATTGCAAGGGGAATTAGGCTCCCTAGTATTTGGATAAGTTGGGTAGAAACTGAGTAGCAGGCATTAAAATTTCTTGCTAGTTTTGTCTATTGTGCATTAGCAAACTAAGATTTTTTGGTTTTAATATGCACTCTTTTGGTATTCATTCCATAAAGCCTGAAGTTCATCTGCATTTTCTAAAACATATTGCCTGATTATTTTAGGTCTTTTGATTTTACTTTACCATCTCTCAGTTCACCGTTCAGAAACATTGAGCCGACCTCTTCTCCGTGGATATAAATGTGAATATGCGCTTTTTGACCTTTATGGTTATGTTCGTTAGGACGAATTTCAATACCATACTTTAGGAAAGAATATTTAGGCAGGTAGTAGTCCAACGTAGTCCTTCCATGTTTCAAGGTAGTTATCGCGATTTAACTCAATTTGCTTTTGAGCAAAACGAATGTCATAGTCTGCCAAGTCCAAATTTTCCAATACTTCTCCAGTTAGAATACTAAAGGTTCCAATTAATTCATCGTCATCATACATGCGTAAAATAGGGTTGCTTGGATTCTTGTAAATATCATCTTTTGTTACTTCTAAATTAGTTACACCAAATTCTTTGAACATGATTATATCTCCTTTTTGTTTTATTATATCATTTTTGCTAGAATTGTCACGGTTTTCTATCTATTTGACTACAAGGGAAAGCTTTTATTCAATATAAAATAGAAATTGAAAAAAATGCTAAAATCCGATATAATGGAGTGTTGAAAAGGAATGGTAAAATCCAATGTAAAAATCATTCTTAGCTATTGAAACAAGAAAAATAGAGAATCAAAGAAAGAGAACTTATGAATATTCAAGAAGAAATTAAGAAACGTCGTACCTTTGCCATCATCTCTCACCCGGACGCGGGGAAAACAACCATCACTGAGCAGTCTGCTCTACTTTGGGGGCGAGATTCGTGAGGCTGGTACGGTAAAAGGAAAGAAAACAGGCACTTTTGCCAAGTCTGACTGGATGGATATCGAGAAGCAACGTGGGATTTCGGTTACTTCATCTGTTATGCAATTTGACTACGATGGTAAGCGCGTGAATATCCTCGATACGCCAGGGCATGAGGACTTCTCAGAAGATACCTATCGTACCTTGATGGCGGTGGATGCTGCGGTCATGGTGGTGGATTCTGCCAAGGGTATCGAGGCGCAAACCAAGAAATTATTTGAAGTCGTCAAACACCGTGGTATTCCAGTCTTTACCTTTATGAACAAGCTGGACCGTGATGGCCGTGAACCACTAGACCTCTTGCAAGAGTTGGAAGAAGTCCTGGGCATTGCGAGCTATCCGATGAACTGGCCAATCGGGATGGGGAAAGCCTTTGAAGGCTTGTATGACCTCTATAACCAACGCTTGGAACTCTATAAAGGGGATGAGCGTTTTGCTAGTTTGGAAGATGGGGACAAACTTTTTGGCAGCAATCCTTTCTACGAGCAAGTCAAGGATGATATTGAACTTTTGAATGAAGCTGGGAATGAGTTTTCAGAGGAAGCTATTCTGGCTGGAGAATTGACACCTGTCTTCTTCGGTTCAGCTTTGACAAACTTTGGTGTGCAGACCTTCCTTGAGACTTTTCTCAAGTTTGCTCCAGAACCACATGGACACAAGAAAACGGACGGTGAAATTGTGGATCCTTACGACAAGGATTTCTCAGGATTTGTCTTTAAAATCCAAGCCAATATGGACCCTCGTCACCGTGACCGTATTGCCTTTGTCCGTATCGTGTCAGGTGAATTTGAGAGCGGTATGAGTGTTAATCTACCTCGTACTGGTAAGGGTGCCAAGCTGTCTAATGTTACCCAGTTTATGGCGGAAAGTCGTGAGAATGTGACCAATGCCGTGGCAGGTGATATTATCGGGGTTTACGATACAGGTACTTATCAGGTTGGGGATACCTTGACGGTTGGAAAAAACAAGTTTGAATTTGAACCACTGCCAACCTTTACTCCTGAAATTTTCATGAAAGTTTCTGCTAAGAACGTTATGAAGCAAAAATCCTTCCACAAGGGGATTGAGCAATTGGTGCAAGAGGGGGCTATTCAGCTTTATAAGAATTACCAAACAGGTGAGTATATGCTGGGAGCTGTTGGTCAACTCCAGTTTGAAGTCTTTAAGCATCGTATGGAAGGTGAGTACAATGCGGAAGTGGTTATGAGTCCAATGGGTAAAAAGACTGTTCGTTGGATCAAGCCTGAGGACTTGGATGAACGCATGTCATCAAGCCGCAAATATCTTGGCTAAAGACCGTTTTGACCAACCAGTCTTCCTCTTTGAAAATGACTTTGCCCTCCGCTGGTTTGCGGACAAGTATCCAGATGTAGAGTTGGAAGAAAAAATGTAGATCGCCAAAGTTACTTGATTGTGTAACAATCTATGTAACTAACGCCAAGTTTCTATGGAACTTGGCTAGGGGCTCCACTAGTAAAGTTTTACGAATATTATCGATTCGTAAAACTTTCCGTCGTAACTGGTAGTGAGAACTGCCTTACTAACTACGTTTGGCAAATAAAATTGGTTTGTAAAACTCCGTGTTGTAGTTCAGTAAATTTATTTGATTGTGTAACAATCTAAGTAACTAACGCTAAGTTTCTATGGGACTTTACTAGTAACAGTTAGCAAGTGGTAGTTGTCTGACAAACTACGTTTGGTAAATGAAATTGATTTGTAAAACTTAGTGTCGTGGATAATAAGACAGCAAAGTATGTAGGGTTTTACCTTAGCCCTCTATAAAAAGATGTTGAATATTAGACCTTATTCGTTTTACTATTAACCTTTATGGTAATAACTTACAAATAAAAGAAAACTTCAGATATTCACCTTTTGTGATTGGTCTGAAGTTTTCTTTTTTACTGTCCATATTTTTGGTAAAAATCAACTTTTACTTGGATGAAGGTTTTGGCTTCACGTAGGAGTTGGAGAAGTGTGGCACGGGTTTCAAATTCTTCTCTTGTCTTGGGTAGACTGCGGTTCCGGAAGACTTCCAGATAACGTTCAATTTCATCTAGTAAATCAGAAGCAGGATTGGTCTGGCTCAGTTGACCGGCAATTTTTGAAAAGAGTTGGGCCAAAATCAGGCTTTCACTGGCAGCTAGGTGACAGGTGTTGATTTGCTGGGCCATATTTCGCAGGATACGACTTTGTCGCTGTCTCATTTCAAAATAGTGGATATGGTAGTCGGTCTGGTGAAAGAGGTGGTCTGAGTGATCTAGATAGACCAGTCTGAGGGCTTCTTCCAAAAGGGTGTCTAATTCTTCCACCAGCTGTGCTCGGTTGCGTCCATCTCCTCTGGATAAATAATATTTGAAGCGTTGGAGGATATCTTTTAACTTTTCTTCTACCAATGTGTGGTAGTGATGAATTTCCTCTTCTCGTGAAGGCATGTAGAGATTGACCAGTAAAGCAAATCCTGTACCAATAGCAAAGAGAAGGAATTCGTTGACTAGAAGATCTGGAGAGGTTGACTCTTGAATCAAGAGATGGCTAACCAAAACCGTGCTTGGTGTGATGCCAATTTCCCAGCCCATCTTGTAGGCTAGAGGCACATAAAGGGCTAGGTAGAGGCCAAGGCTCCAGATATGAAATCCGCTCAAGTGAAAAGCCAAAACTCCTATAACCAGAGCCAGAAGCATGGAAAAGAGCCGATTGCGGGCTAGTTTTAAGGTACTTCTACGTGTATCAGATAGGCTTAAGAGGGCGATGATTCCAGCCGAGACAGCTGAGGAGAGATTGAGAAAATAAGCAAGAAGGCAGGCAAGACAGGTAGCTAAGATGAGCTTGGTCGTACGTTGGCTAATAGACATAAGATTTCCTAGTAAGTTAGAATAGAAGCGGAAAAGACAAGACCTGAGTAGGCTTGTCTTTATGAGTTATTTTTTACGGGCTGCTGCGTATTCGGCAACGGCGGTAAAGAGGACATCTGTAGAAGAGTTGAGGGCTGTTTCACATGAGTCTTGGATGACCCCAATCACAAATCCAACTCCGACAACTTGCATGGCAATATCGTTAGAAATACCGAAAAGGCTACAAGCAACTGGGATAAGAAGGAGGGAACCTCCGGCAATACCAGAAGCACCACAGGCTGAGATAGCTGCTACCACACTGAGGACAAAGGCTGTCGCAAAGTCAACAGGAATTCCAAGAGTATTTACTGCAGCAAGAGTCAAAACGTTAATAGTAATCGCTGCCCCGGCCATGTTGATAGTCGAACCAAGTGGGATAGAAACAGAATAGGTATCTGGATCCAGTCCAAGGTCGTGGCAAAGTTTCATGTTGACAGGGATGTTGGCAGCAGAACTACGAGTAAAGAAGGCTGTCACACCGCTGACACGCAAACATTTCCAAACGAGGGGATAAGGGTTTCTCTTCATAAAGAGGAAAGCAATCAATGGATTGACTACTAAGGCCACAAAGAACATAGTTGTCACCAAGAGGGCAAGCAAGATTCCGTAGTTGGCTAGGCTTCCGATTCCCTTATCAGAAATAGTTTTGAAGACAAGACCAAGGATACCAAATGGAGCTAGGTTAATGATCCATTCGACAATCTTAGAAGTCACATCAGCCATGGTTTTCAGCAATTCTTTACTATTTTTGCTGGCCTCTCTCATAGCAATCCCGAAAACAACTGCCCAAGATAGGATACCGATGTAGTTGGCAGTAATGAGGGCATTAACTGGATTGTCAACTAGTTTGAGCAAGAGGTTGCTGAGGACCTGTCCAATTCCATCTGGTGGGGCAATATCGGTATTAGCACTATTTAGGGTAATTTCAACAGGGACGATGAAACTTGCTAGTACAGCGATAAGGGCAGCGGCAAAGGTTCCCACCAAGTAAAGGAAGATAACGGTTTTCATATTGCTATCTTGCCCCTTTTGATGTTGGGAAAGGGCATTGGCAACGAGGGCAAAGACCAGAATCGGTGCGATGGCTTTGAGGCCACCAACAAAGAGATCTCCGAGCAGGCCAATTCCTGAAACTGTTAGGAAGTGTCAGTCCTAGGGTTCCTCCAATAAGCATGCCAATCAAGATACGTTTGATCAGGCTTGCCTTATTCCAAGCATGAATAAATTTTTTCATAACAATCTCCTTTGTTGTGTAATGTTTATGATTATAGTATAAATATGAACTAAAATCAAGAATTTTCTGTCTATTTTTGAAATTATTTTTGAATATTTATGGAGAATGACACTTTATGAAAGTATGGTATAATAAATGAAAGGAGTTTTCTATGCAAGAATTTATTCAAACCTATCTCAATAAGCTTGATGTAACAGCGATTATCGAGAATATCTTAACCAAGCTACTTTCTCTTTTATTCTTATTTTTACTCTTTTTATATAGCTAAGAAAAATTGCTCCATACCATGGTGCAGAGAATTGTTAAAACCTTCTCTAAAAATGTCTCGTCACGATGTCGGAGCGTCAGAAAGACCATCTCACGTCTGTTAGAAAATGTGTTTAATTATACCCTTTATTTCTTTTTATGCTTTACTGCATTTTGTCGATTTTAGGTTTGCCAGTTTCTAGTTTGCTGGCAGGTGCTGGAATCGCTGGGGTGGCTATTGGGATGGGAGCCCAAGGTTTTCTGTCTGATGTTATCAATGGCTTTTTCATCCTCTTTGAACGTCAACTGGATGTGGGAGATGAGGTTGTTCTGACAAATGGTCCTATTACTGTATCGGGCAAGGTCGTCAGCGTCGGTATTCGAACAACGCAACTCAGAGGAGAAGATCAGGTTCTGCACTTCGTTCCCAATCGGAATATCACCGTCGTCAGCAATTTCTCTCGGACAGACTAGGCCTGAAATTTTAGCAGATTTATGGTACAATAGAAAGAGTTTAATAAAGGAGAAAAGATGGTTTTAGAAAAGCAGTTGGGCAATGGTTGTACCTGGATAGACCTTGATGTGGATAAGATTAAAAATATGGAAGATCTTTCTGACATCTATGGATTGGACAAGGAAACCATTGAGTATGCTCTGGATAGAAATGAACGAGCTCATATGGATTATAACCGTGAAACGGAGACGGTAACCTTTATTTATAATGTTCTTGATTTAGAAAAAGACAAAGAATATTATGAAGCGATTCCCATGACCTTTATCGTCGAAAGACAACGAATGATTACCATCAGCAACCATAAGAATGCTTATGTCATTGATCAGATGTCAGCTTATCTGGATAGCCATGAGTCGCTTTCTATTTACAAGTTTCTCTTTGCTGGTTTAGAGATTATCAGTAACGCTTATTATCCTGTCATTGAAGAGATGGATAAAAGTAAGGACGAAATTAGTGCTTTGCTACGTCAAACTACAACAAAGAAAAATCTCTTCGCCCTCTCTGACTTGGAGACAGGTATGGTTTACTTGACAGCAGCAGCAAAACAAAATCGACTCCTCTTGGAACATATCCAGGGCCATGCTCTTTATCGGAGATTTAATGATGTCGAACGAGAGCAGTTTGATGATGCCATGATTGAAGCCCATCAGTTGGTGTCTATGACAGACTTGATTTCTCAAGTCTTGCAACAACTCTCAGCTTCTTACAACAACATCCTAAACAATAACTTGAATGATAGTTTGTCAATTTTGACTATTATCTCCGTCTTACTAGCAGTACTTGCGGTTATTACAGGTTTCTTCGGAATGAATGTTCCTCTACCATTTACAGAAGAGCCAAATGCTTGGATTTATATCTTAATGACTAGCTTGATTTTATGGGTGGCCTTATCTCAATGGCTGAAGAAAATTACTAGAAAATAAAAGAAAAGGAGCCAAAATGGTGATTGAAAACTACATGCCAGATTTTGCTGTAGAAGCAGTTTATGATTTGACAGTCCAAAGCCTGCAGGCGCAGGGAATCAAGGCTGTTTTGGTCGATTTGGATAATACCCTCATAGCTTGGAACAACCCAGATGGGACACCAGAGATGAAGCAATGGTTACATGACCTTCGGGACGCGAGCATTCGCATCATTGTGGTATCAAATAACACTAAAAAACGCGTCCAACGTGCAGTTGAGAAGTTTGGAATTGATTACGTTTATTGGGCTCTGAAGCCCTTCACATTTGGGATTGACCGTGCCATGAAGGAATTCCACTATGAGAAAAGTGAAGTGGTCATGGTCGGCGACCAGCTTATGACAGATATACGAGCAGCCCACCGTGCTGGCATTCGCTCAATTTTGGTCAAGCCCTTGGTTCAACACGACTCGATCAAGACACAGATTAACCGTGCTCGTGAGCGCCGTGTTATGCGAAAAATCACTGAAAAGTACGGACCAATTATATATAAAAAAGGAATTTAACTATGGAAGAAATTCTCTGTATTGGTTGTGGAGCAACCATTCAGACGACAGATAAGGCTGGTCTTGGTTTTACCCCCCAGTCGGCACTTGAAAAAGGTTTGGAAACTGGCGAAGTCTATTGTCAACGCTGTTTCCGTCTCCGTCACTATAATGAGATCACGGATGTCCAGTTGACAGACGATGATTTCCTCAAGCTCTTACACGAGGTGGGAGACAGTGATGCCTTAGTGGTCAATGTCATTGATATCTTTGATTTTAATGGTTCTGTTATCCCAGGCTTGCCACGTTTTGTCTCGGGCAATGATGTCCTCTTGGTGGGAAATAAAAAAGATATCTTGCCCAAGTCTGTTAAACCAGGCAAGATTAGCCAGTGGCTGATGGAGCGTGCCCACGAAGAAGGTCTTCGACCAGTCGATGTCGTCTTAACTTCAGCCCAAAACAAGCATGCCATTAAGAAAGTCATTGACAAGATTGAACACTACCGTAAGGGCCGTGATGTCTATGTGGTCGGTGTAACCAACGTTGGAAAATCAACTCTTATCAATGCTATTATCCAAGAAATCACGGGTGACCAGAATGTCATTACGACTTCGCGCTTCCCAGGGACAACCTTGGACAAGATCGAGATTCCGCTTGACGACGGATCTTATATCTACGATACGCCGGGAATCATCCACCGTCACCAGATGGCCCACTACTTGACGGCCAAAAACCTCAAGTATGTCAGCCCTAAAAAGGAAATCAAGCCTAAAACCTATCAGCTCAATCCTGAACAAACCCTGTTTCTAGGTGGTCTCGGACGATTTGATTTCATTGCGGGTGAAAAGCAAGGTTTCACAGCCTTCTTTGACAATGAACTCAAATTGCATCGTACCAAGCTTGAAGGAGCCAGTGCCTTTTATGATAAGCACGTCGGAACCCTTTTGACACCACCAAATAGCAAGGAAAAAGAAGATTTTCCAAAACTGCTTGAGCATGTATTTAACATCAAGGACAAGACAGACCTAGTCATCTCAGGACTCGGCTGGATCCGCGTAACAGGCACAGCAAAAGTCGCTGTCTGGGCACCAGAAGGCGTCGCCGTCGTCACACGAAAAGCGATTATTTAAACACAGAAAGGAAAGGGTTTTCTGAACTCGAACGAGCAGGGCGAACCCCATAGAGAATACTTTTCGCCGTGGTGTTAGTTGGTACAAGTGATTGTACCAACTGCGGAAAATTTGAGACCTTAGGCTCAAATTTTAGTCATGAAAGTCCGAAAGGACTTTGCTGACGTCCGTCACCACTTCAGAAAAGTATAAAAAGAAACTCTTTTAAAGAAATTATGTCATTAACATCAAAACAACGTGCCTTCCTCAACAGCCAGGCACACACTCTCAAACCCATCATCCAAATCGGGAAAAATGGACTTAACGACCAAATCAAAACCAGCGTCCGTCAGGCTCTTGACGCACGTGAATTGATTAAAGGTAACTCTTTTGCAAAACACAGATGAAAATATCCACGAAGTAGCTGAAATTTTGGAAGAAGAAATCGGTGTGGATACAGTCCAAAAAATCGGACGCATCTTGATTTTGTTTAAACAATCTAGCAAGAAAGAAAATCGCAAGATTTCTAAAAAAGTCAAAGAAATCTAAAAACTATACTCCAAATCAACTGTTTTTACAGAGAAATAAAGGAGACTAGCCTATGGCAATCGAACTATTGACTCCCTTTACCAAGGTAGAGTTGGAGCCAGAAATCAAGGAGAAAAAACGCAAACAAGTCGGGATTTTAGGTGGGAATTTTAACCCTGTTCACAATGCCCATCTCATTGTTGCGGACCAAGTACGGCAACAGTTGGGGACTGGATCAGGTTCTGCTCATGCCTGAATACCAACCTCCTCATGTAGATAAAAAGGAAACCATCTCTGAACACCATCGTCTCAAGATGCTTGAATTGGCGATTGAGGGGATCGAAGGTCTAGCTATTGAAACCATTGAGTTGGAGCGCAAGGGCATTTCCTATACCTACGACACCATGAAGATTTTGACAGAGAAGAATCCAGATACGGATTATTACTTTATCATCGGTGCCGATATGGTGGACTATCTGCCTAAGTGGTACCGAATTGATGAACTGGTAGATATGGTTCAGTTTGTGGGAGTTCAGCGCCCACGCTACAAGGCAGGGACTTCCTATCCCGTTATCTGGGTGGATGTGCCTCTCATGGATATCTCGTCCAGCATGGTGCGTGACTTCCTTGCCCAAGGTCGGAAACCCAACTTTCTCCTACCTCAGCCTGTGCTAGACTACATCGAGAAGGAGGGGCTCTACTGATGGCCTATCAAGACTATATCAACTGCTCCCGTGAGGCTTTGTTGGAAAAAATGGCAGAGCTTCTACCCGAAAAACGGTTAACCCATTGCTTGGGTGTGGAGCGTGCAGCCATAGAACTGGCTCAGCGCTTTGGTGTGGATAGTGAGAAAGCAGGACTAGCAGGCCTTCTCCATGATTATGCTAAGAAGCTGTCAGATCAGGAATTTTTAGACTTGATTGACCGTTATCAGCTAGACCCTGACCTCAAAAACTGGGGGAATAATGTCTGGCATGGCATGGTCGGAATTTACAAAATTCAGGAAGATTTGGATTTGCATGATTCAGAAATCCTGCGAGCCATTGAAATACATACAGTCGGTGCTGGTCAGATGACCGACCTAGACAAAGTCATCTACGTTGCAGACTATATAGAGCACAATCGTGCCTTTCCAGGTGTTGAACAGGCACGTGAGATTGCTGAGCTATCGCTCAATAAGGCTGTGGCCTACGAAACAGCTCGTACTGTAGAGCATTTAGCTCACCAGGGATTTCCCATCTACCCCCAAACCCTTGAAACCTATAACGCCTATGTGCACTATTTGAAAGAGGACTAAATGAACGAAAAAGAATTACTAGAACTAGTCGTGAAAGCGGCTGATGAGAAACGTGCGGAGGATATCCTTGCACTTGATGTACAAGATTTGACCAGCGTGACAGACTATTTTGTTATTACTAGCTCAATGAATAGCCGTCAGTTGGACGCTATCGCTGATAATATCCGTGAAAAAGTAGCGGAAGCAGGATTTAAAGGTAGTCATGTCGAAGGCGACGCAGCTGGAGGTTGGGTCTTGCTGGACCTCGGTGCTGTCGTTGTGCATGTCTTTTCAGAAGAAATGCGTGCCCATTATAACCTAGAGAAGCTATGGCATGAGGCGAATTCAGTAGATATTTCAGAAGCTCTTGCTTAGAAGATGAACTCAGTTGTAGTCAACTGGGTTTCTTTGCTTATTTTAGAAAAAAATTGATAGAAAGGTGAGGGCGAGTGGTGTTTGCCATGTAGGCTCTTGGTATCATGATTATGGCAACTTATGAAACTTTTGCGGCGGTCTATGATGCGGTCATGGATGATAGTTTATACGACAAATGGACTGGTTTTTCTCTGCGTCATTTGCCTAAGACCAAGGAGAGAAAGAAACTCTTGGAATTGGCTTGTGGGACAGGAATTCAATCGGTGCGCTTCTCTCAGGCTGGTTTTGATGTGACTGGACTTGACTTGAGTGGGGATATGTTGAAGATTGCTGAGAAGAGAGCGACTTCAGCCAAGCAAAAGATTGATTTTATTGAAGGCAATATGCTGGATTTGTCCAAGGCAGGTCAATATGACTTTGTCACGTGTTACTCGGACTCAATCTGCTACATGCAGGATGAGGTGGAAGTAGGAGACGTTTTTAAAGAAGTCTATAATGCTCTCAACGAAGACGGGGTTTTCATCTTTGATGTGCATTCGACCTACCAGACTGATGAGGTTTTTCCAGGCTATTCTTACCATGAAAATGCAGAAGATTTCGCTATGCTCTGGGATACCTATGAGGATGCAGCACCTCACTCCATCGTGCATGAGTTGACTTTCTTTATCAAGGAGGCGGACGGTTCCTTTAGTCGCCATGATGAAGTGCATGAGGAGCGGACTTATGAGGTTCTGACCTATGATATTTTGCTGGAACAGGCTGGTTTCAAATCCTTCAAACTCTATGCGGACTTTGAGGACAAAGAGCCTACAGAAACTAGTACCCGTTGGTTTTTTGTCGCGCAGAAGTAGGAGATTATCATGACCATCACAGGTATTATCGCGGAGTTTAATCCTTTTCATAATGGGCATAAATACCTGCTGGATCAGGCAGAGGGGACTGAAAATCGTTGCTATGTCAGGGAATTTCATGCAGCGTGGAGAGCCTGCTATCGTGGACAAGTGGACACGGGCCCAGATGGCGCTGGAAAATGGAGCGGATCTGGTAGTGGAATTGCCCTTTTTAGTCAGTGTTCAGGCAGCGGATTTCTTTGGCCAAGGAGCTGTGGATATCTTGGCTCGATTGGGCATTGATACTCTAGCATTTGGGACGGAGGAAGTTCTGGATTATCAAAAAATCGCTGACTTATACACAGAGCAAGGTCCTGACATGGAGAATTTTGTGGAAAATCTGCCTGATTCTCTTTCCTATCCCCAGAAAACCCAGGCCATGTGGAAGGAATTTGCAGGTCTTGATTTTTCTCAGGCAATACGCCCAATCATGTCCTTGCTCTGGCTTATGCCAAGGCGGTTGCTGGGACGAAACATCAAACTTTATCCGATTCAGCGTCAGGGGGCGGGTTACCATTCTGTGGACAAGGATGTGGACTTTGCCTCGGCGACAGCTCTCCGTCAGCACCAGAGGGACAAAGATTTCTTAGAACGCTTTATGCCTTCTGTTGACCCTCTTTGAGCAGGCTAATAAGGTGAGTTGGGACGACTATTTTCCCTTTGCTCCGCTATCAAATCTTGTCAAATCCAGACTTAACAACGATCTATCAGGTCAATCAAGAAATGGCTGTGCGCATTAAAGATGCTATCAAGACAGCCCAGTCTGTGGAAGACTTGGTTGAGGCGGTTGCGACCAAACGTTACACCAAGGCGCGTGTCAGACGCCTCTTTGACCTATATCTTGGTGCAGGCTAGAGAAAGTGACTTGCCAGAAGGGATTCATGTTCTTGGATTTACTGAAAAAGGCAGACAACACCTCAAGTCTCTGAAAGGGCAGGTCAATCTAGTCAGCCGAATTGGCAAAGAACCTTGGGATGCTATGACCCAAAAGGCAGACCAGATTTACCAACTAGGAAATCCAAGTATAGCAGAGCAGAATTTTGGAAGAGTGCCGATTAGAATAGAAACAAACTAAGTCTACTGAAAAGTAGGCTTTTTGATATTTTTTACGAATAAATAGATAGAAAAGAAAATCTTGTACAAGTTCCTGACAATTTCTTTCTTTTTGTGTATAATAGTGGAAAAGAGGTAAAACGAGGTATGGTTATGGAAGCAGTTCTTTACTCAACGTTCCGAAATCATTTAAAAGACTACATGAAGAAGGTAAATGATGAATTTGAGCCTTTGACGGTGGTCAATAAAAATCCAGACGAGGACATTGTAGTCCTTTCAAAGAGCGAGTGGGATAGTATTCAGGAAACTCTGAGAATCGCTCAAAACAAGGAGTTATCAGACAAGGTCTTTGCGAGGAATGGCTCAAGTTCGTGCTGGAAGCACTCAGGTCCATGTTATTGAGGAGTGATGAATGCTACTCAAGTTTACAGAAGATGCCTGGGCAGATTATTGCTACTGGCAAAATCAGGATAAGAAAAACACTAAAAAGAATCAATAAACTAATCAAGGATATTCAACGTGATCCATTTACAGGAATAGGAAAACCAGAGCCGCTCAAATATGATTACCAAGGAGCCTGGTCACGGCGTATTGATGCAGAAAATCGCTTGATTTATATGATGGATGGAGATAGCGTGGCTTTCTTGTCCTTTAAAGATCATTACTAAGTCTACTGCGAAGTAGGCTTTTTATTTTTTAAATTTTTATTAGTAAGTTTAAGATAAAGTTTTTTGGAAAATGACAGAAGCCCTAGTACAAAAGACAAAAACTCAGTAAAGAAAGTTAGTATATGAACTTCAATCTTTACCCTTGAATCCGCTTTATGCTTGTTATTTTGTGGTATAATGAAGAGAATTGTTAATAATAAAAACAGGGGAAGTAAATGTCTAATTTCAAAGAAAAATTACCACTATTCCAAGCAAATGACATCCAAATCTCTAATGATGTCAATACGGTTTGGTCTATCGCTAACACTCTTAGAGGAGCTTATCGAGCAGATAAGTATCGCGATGTCATTATTCCAATGTTTGTCCTGACTCGTTTAGAAGCTGCCTTGCTGCCAACCAAGGATCAGGTGGTAGCACAATACAAAGCAAATCCCAATACACCTGAGAAAGTGTTGGAGAAACTTTCAGGCTATCGTTACTACAATGTTAGTCCTTTTACGTTGGCAAATCTTCAAAACGATCCAAATGCAATCGAGGAGAATTTTCTAGCCTATCTGGATGGCTATTCTTGTCGTGTCAAGGACATCATTGAAAACCTAAAATTTAAAGAGCAAGTCCGTACCTGTACTGACCCCAAAAAGTTAGACAATTAATTTAAGCAAAGGATTTAGTTCTGTATTGTACAGGGCTAAGTCCTTTTAGTTTTCTATAATTCGTTTATTGTTGTAGTAATCAATATAGTCTACAATAGCTTGTTCCAATTGCTTAAGCGACTGAAACGACTTCTCATAACCATAAAACATTTCCGATTTCAGAATCCCAAAGAAGGACTCCATCATACCATTGTCTGGGCTGTTACCCTTACGTGACATGGATGCTTGAATTCCCTTACTCTCTAGGAACCGATGATAAGAATCGTGTTGGTATTGCCAGCCTTGGTCACTATGGAGAATGGTATTCTCGTAATGTTCCTCACCGAAAAGCCTGGTCTAACATAGCTTTTACTTGTTCTAAGTTCGGTGATGTAGAAAGATTATAAGCGATGATTTCGCTGTTAAAACCATCTAAAACTGGCGATAAGTAAAGCTTTTGAGTGCTTGCTGGAATGGCAAATTCTGTCACATCTGTGTAGCACTTTTGCATTGGTTTGGTTGCTTCAAATTGACGTTGAATAAGATTATCTGCTTTCTTGCCAACCTCTCCTTGGTATGAAGAATACTTCGTTTACGGCGAATTCGAGCCGTTAAACCAAGTACTTTTCATCAGACGCTGCACCTTCTTATGGTTCACTACGAAGCCACGATTTCGTAATTCTAGAGTCATGCGACGATAGCCGTAATTTCCTTTATGCTCAGTATAAATTGACTGAATTTTCAGCTTTAATATCATAATCTTTATCGCTTTGATCCAGCTGTTTTAAGTGGTAATAATAAGTTGAACGGGCAAGTTTTAATAATCTTTTAGAAGGATATCTAAAAGAAAACTCTGTTACCAGTCCTTGAACAATTTCCGTTTTTCTTCTTGCTCCTTTTCGTCTCTCAATCGGAGTTCTCTCAACTTTTTAGAATGGCATTCTCCGCTCTCAAGTACTCATTTTCTGCTTGAAGACGTTCTAATTCTGTCATATCTTCAAATCTCTTCTTTGGCTTACGTCCCATTTTTAGGTGGTCTCCTCTTGTTTTCTCAACAATAGTATACCCGTTTTTCTTATATTGTGCCAGCCAATTCGAAAGTAATCCACTACTTAGAAGAGCATAATCCAGAGACGCCCTAATTTGTGAATGCCCTCAAGAAGAACTTTATCAATGATCTCTTGTTTTAGTTCAGGAGAATAGTAACAATTCTTTCCTTTTTGACGAACTCTATTCCGTAACGATCAATCAATTTAATCATGTACCTAAGATTAGAATTGTTTATCCCAAATTTATTTGAAAAGCTTCTCTAAGCTATATCCTTGTTTTCTAAGTTCATAGATCTGAACTTTATCATCATAACTCACTCATATTACACCCCAAAAGTTGATTTTTCTGTCTAACTTTTGGGGTGCAGCACAACCCCAGCCCAGAGTGGTCGC
>BNJS01002518.1_pt1 | contig 30985 bp, 48 predicted proteins | sample 8540461 | NCBI WGS metagenome assembly BNJS01 (sample SAMD00202454, study PRJDB9452) | human saliva metagenome | isolation source: human saliva | place: Japan | reverse complement strand
TAAAACTACATAATTTATATATTGAAAAATAAAGAAAATTTAACAAAAATCGTGCGAAGAATCAAAGCGAAATATGACTAAAACAAAACTATAAAAATGAGGGATTTTAGAAATATGATAAAAAGCTATAGAAATTACTAATTTTGGATGTTTTAAGGATTTTAATTGGAAAAAGATGTGGGAAATTATACAACTGATATAACAGCAAAATTTTCTGAGATAAATATATTTATGGAAGAAATTATTCCGGAAAGACAACTCTTTCAAGAATAATTAATTGTTTAGATAAAAAGGTAGTTCATCCTGATTATATTAATTTTAATTTTGAAATAATTTTAGAAGACAGTACTAGTATAAAATCAGATAATCTTTATAATACTCTTAATGTAAAAGTTTATAATAGTGATTTTAATGAAAGGAAAAATTAAAATGTGTTTTGATGATAAAAACTATGGTATAGAACCTTTTACTATATTAGGTGAAAAATATAGATGTCCAAAATAAAATTGAAAATGTGGAAAAAATAGAAGAAATTGATAAAAATTATTGAAAATAGTGAATTTACTTCTTCTGAAAAATTTTAAAGAAATAAAAGAAAATTTAGAAAAATAAACTAACAGAAGAAGGAGAAAAATAAAAAGAAAAATACAAATTATTTTAATGTAGTAACTTTATACAGAAAAACTTTTAACAGATAGTTTTTCAAAATTAAAAAGAATAATGTAGAGATTTTGACCGATGAAGAAAAATTGTGTAAAACAAATAGATGAGGGAGAAAAATCAAATTTCTTTTATTAGGTAACTTAGAAATTTTGATGAAAAATCAAACAAATGAAATAAATCAACTTTTGAAAACTCAAATAAAAATAACTGAACCTATTCAAGAATTGCTAAACGATTTTCTCTAGAAACATGGGTCTGTCAAGGTAAAGAATTGCAAAAAGATAGAAAAACTCGTGCATTTTGTGGCTCTATTTTAACTGATAAAATATGGGAAAAATAAAACAAACATTTTAACAATGAAAAGCGAAATTTTTATAAAAAGGTTGGGAAATTTTTAGAGAAAAATTAAAATTTTTAGATTAGAAAATTATGAAGTGTTGAATAGTGAGAGTATTATATCAATTTTAACTGAAAAAGTAAAAAAAGAGTTAACATTATTTAGTTCGACTAAAGATAAAAATAAGAAAATATTATTTAGATATAAAAAGAAAAAGTTGAAAAGAAGAGAGATCAAATATCTTCTTATGATGAGATTCCAGTTTTATATTTGAAATAAAATGAAATAATTAATAGAATTAATTTTATTATAAATGAGCACAATGAATATTGTAAAAAGTATAGAAGAAAGAAAAAGATGCAAGAAATAAATTGTTATTAAATAAAGAAAAAGGAATTATTTTTAAGTTTAGATTATGCTAAAAATATGAAACACAAGAATTAGCAGAAAAAGAAAAGATAATAAAGAAAAGAACTTAACAGTTTGAATTTTGAAAAGACTAAGTTAATACATGAAAAATAGAACTAGAAAGAAGTCTAAAGATGAAACTAAAGCAGCTGAGCTAATAAACAAATATTTAAAAGACTATTTTTGGGAGAAATGATTTAGAGTTGAAAAATTGATAAAGATGAAAAATCAAATTTTCAATTTATCGTGAACAGAATTAGCTTTTAAATTTAAGTGAAGGTGAATGAAGTTTAATCGCATTTTTCATATTTTTAGCAACAATAAAAAGACTCATGAAAAATGATAATTTAATATTATGGATAGATGATCCTATTTCAAGTTTAGATAATAATCAGATATTTTTCACTTTTTGGTGCTATAGATAAAATTATAATCGAACATAAATATAATCAGATATTTATTTCAACACATAACTTAGATTTTCTTAAATATTTAAAAAGATTAAAAATGAAAAAGCAAAAGTAGAATATTTTTAGTTGAAAGAGAAGTGAAACAAGATAGAATAACTAGTAAGATTAGAAAAATGCCTAGTTATTTAAAAGAATATGTAACAGAATTTCATTATTTGTTTAATGAAATATATAAAGTTGCAAATTCTCAGGAATGTTGTTTATTAAATACATATAATCAACTATATAATATACCAAATATTATGAGAAAATTTTTAGAGTACTATCTTTTATAGATACCCAGATAATAAAGAGTCATTAAAAAATTTAGAAAAATTTTTGATATAGAGGAAAGCTGTTCTATTAATAGAATTATTAATGAGAATTCTCATCTTACTTTTTTTATTGATAGAGGATGGAAACCATTTGAGATTCCAGAAATACAAGCTGTAGCAAGAATTATATTAGAAAAAAATAAAAAGAAAAAAGATGAAGAACAATACAATGCTTTTATTAAATGTAACCCAAAAATAATCAAAAATTAATAAATCACCTATCTTTATTATATTTTGTACTTTAAAAAGCATATATAAAAATGGTTTTATTAGATGAAATGCACCTATAATCTTGGACACAAGATTGAGGTGCAGTTTTTATGAGCAAATTAACAAGAGAAGATAAAATTAAAAATATATGAAAGAATAAAAATGGTAAAACTATTTCTTCTTTAACTAAAGCTTTTTAATATTCATGAATCTAATATTAAATATTTAGTTACTTTTAATTAAAAAACATGGATACGATATTTTAAGAAAAAGATAAAAATAGGATGTATTCTAAAGATTTTAACCACAGATAATCAATAGAATTTTAATTAATCATGAATCAATTAATTCTGTTGCTATTGATATTGGTTTAACATCTCCTGGTATTTTACATAATTGGCTTTCAAAAATTTAAAGAAAATGAAAATTATGAAAAATTTTGATATTTTCATAGTGACCAAGGATGGCAATATCAGCATTATTCATATCAAGAAAAATTGAAAGAAAAGAAGATAACTCAAAGTATGTCAAGAAAAGGAAATAGTTTAGATAACGGATTGATGGAATGTTTTTGGATTATTAAAATTAGAAATATTTTATGAACAAGAAGAAAAGTACAAAAACATTAGAAGAATTGAAAGAAGCAATAGAAGATTATATATATTATTACAACAACAAAAAGAATAAAGGAAAAATTAAAAGGATTAACCTTGCCACTTACAGAAGTCAATCCTTATTAGTAAGTTAAATTAAATAATTCTAATCATAGAAGAATAGAATTTACAGAAAAAGTTCACAGTCTCTAAAAAATCGTAAAATCACCCTGGCTCTTTCCCAATCAAATTCTCATGCAAACCTGCCATGCCACATATTGTGAACTTCTCACAGTATAAGCAATTTTTCACTCTCTATCTAAGACATATTAAAAACAATTCTAAGTTTATTATTTCTTTTTCTTTGGTTTTGGTGCAGGTAACTCATTATACATCGAATTGAATAAGCTGGTTAGTAAAATTCTTTTGTTGTCAACATCATCTACCAACTAACATTTTCTTTGCTCCATCATATGGTAACTCATACTTTGCATTTGTATACATGTTATTGCAGACTTAACAGGCTTTTTACTAAAAACCTATCATCATAAATTCCACCAATAATTTTCCCAATGATAATAAAAATATACTCACCCATCATTGTTTTATATGTTATTTCTTCCAACTCGGATAGTTGTTCTAAAAATAAAACCCAAATATTCTTTACTTAAAGCCATACCTTATAAAACCTCCACTTTTAATATCATTACATTATACCATAATTTTAAACTTTATCTTTATTTTTTTACTTGATATTTAGTTCTATAATTATGAAAAAGTCCTAATATTATAATCAGGACTTTTTCTTTATTTTATTAGATTTTTATTTCTTTCTTTTCCTCTTAAAATTCCAAAGATTACTCCTGAAACTACAGCCCTATTATAATAGAAAACTATAAAGAATATAGCTGAGTGTACACTTGGCATTGCAGGAATAACAAATATTCCTCCATGAGGAGCAGGAGCAGAAACACTCTAGAATTGAGTTAATCCACCTGTTATTGCAGAACCAACAACACAAGAACCTATAACTTTTAATGGTTCTTTAGCAGCAAAAGGAATTGCTCTTCTGTTATGAAAGATAGACCAAAATAAAGTTTGAAATTTTTGATTGTTGTTCTTTTCATCAAATCTATCTTTAAATAATGTCATAGCTAAAGCTATTGCTAGTGGTGGAACCATTCCTCCAGCCATAACAGCTGCCATAAATGCACCATTATTTGTATCAGTAAATACTCCTATTGAGAAAAGCATAAGCTGCTTTATTGATAGGTCCTCCCATATCAACACTCATCATTCCACCAAGTATAGCTCCCTACAGAACAGCATTAGCAGTTCCATATTATTTAACCAATTAGCAACTATAACATTTATTTTGTAAATACAGGTCCTATTATGAAGTACACTCAACACACCAGTTATTAGTAAACTGAATATTGGATATATTACCATTGATTTTCATACCATCAAATTGTTTTTTGACATATTCTTTGTCATTTTCTTTAAGAAAATAACTGAGCATCCAGCAATGAATCCTCCAACAGTCCTCCTAAGAATCCAGCTCCGTTTGGCCATGTATCCTGCAACAGCCCCTGGCATGAATCCTGATTTATCAGCAATACTATAGCAATAAATCCAGCAAGAACAGGTATTAGGAAATGGAAGTGCTCTCCACCAACACATTATATAGTAATTTAAATAATTCATTTTGTCCCATAAATCTTCAACTATAAATGAAAGGGCAAGTAAAATTCCTCCACCAATTACGAATGGTAACATATTAGAAACTCCACCATAATACTTTTATAGATAATTCTTCCTATTGAATCATTTGTTTGAGAATCCTCTTCAGCAGTATATCACTAGCTTCTGCTTTTAAATACAGGAGCTTCATTATTTAAAACTTTTTAATTAAAGCTTCAGCATTCTTTTATTGCATCTGCTGTACTTGTAACTATAACTTTTCTATCATTGAAACGAGCAGTTTCAACTTTTTATCTGCTGCAACTATAATTCCAACAGCATCATTTATATCATTTGCAGTTAAATTATTTTTATTCCATCTGCACCATTAGTTTCAACTTTAACATCTACCCTAATTTTTCCCCAGCTCTTTCAATGCTGCTTCAGCCATATACGTATGTGCAATCCCTGTTGGACAAGCAGTCACTGCAAGAATTTCTTTTTGTTTGTAACTTTGTGTTTCTTTAACTTCTTCTTTAGGAGTTTCTTGTGGTTTTTTTCTGAATATTTATCAACTAAAGCATAAACTTCATCAGACTTCCATAGTTAATAATCCTTTTGTAAAATCATCATTTAATAACATCTTTGATAATTTTGCAAGTGTTTCTATATGTAAATCATGAGCTCCTTCCAGAAGCGGCTATCATAAAGAATATATGAACAGGTTCTCCATCTATGTGCATCATAATCAACACCTTTTATTAGATCTTGCAAATAAAAACTGAAGGACTATTTACAACAGAAGTTTTAGCATGAGGCATTGCTATTCCTTCACCTAAACCTGTTGAGCTTCTTTTCTTCTCTTTTAAAAATTAAATCTTTAAATACATCAGCATCTGAAACTATATTTTTTCTTTTAATCTTGCTATCATTTCATCAATAGCTTCCATCTTTGTATTTGCTTTTTAAAATCCATTATCATTAAATCTTTTAGTAAATCTTTAATTTCCATAATGCTTCCTTTCAATAACTAATTTTTAGATATTTCTTCAATAAATTCTAACTCACCAATATCTTCTGAAAAACTTGTTGCTGTTCCACAAGCCACTGCAAATCTAAATGCTTTTTCTACATCATTTTCTTTTAGCATATAATTTACAAAACCTGCTACAACAGAGTCTCCAGCTCCCACAGTATTCACAACACTTTCTTTGCCTTTGAATGGTTGAGCGAAAAGTGAAAAATCTTTAGCTATGTATAATGCTCCCTCACCACCAAGAGATATAATAACATTTTTTTCACACCAACTAAGTTAGTTCTAACATAGTCTATAATTTCTTTATTATCTTTAAACTCTCTTTTAGCATATTGTTTTAATTCATCTTTATTAGGTTTTTATTAAAAATGGTTTGTATTTTTAAAGACTTTTTAAAAAGTTTCTCCACTGCTATCGAGAGTAAATTTTTACTGAATTTTCATTTAAAATTTCTATTATATTTATATAGAAATCATTTCCCAAATTACTAGGTACTGAACCTGATAAAATTACAAAAATCATCACTTTTAATTTTTCTGATTTTTATCTAAAAACTCTTTCTTTTTCTTTTTCTGAAATCTTTGGACCTTGACAATTAATTTCAGTTTCTTCTTCTGTTTTTAGTTTTACATTTATCCTAGTATTTTCTTTCAACTCTTACAAAAATCTGAAGCTATATTTAATTTCTTCAAATTTTCTTCTATAAATGCTCCTGTAAATCCTCCTAAAAACCAAGATTTACACATTCTGTTCCTACATTTTTAAGAGTTTAGATACCATTATTCCCTTTTCCACCTGCAAAAAAATTATCTTCATAGGCTCTGTTGGTTTCACCTATTTGAAATTCTTTACTCTGACTATAAAAATCAATGGAGGGGTTTTAAAGTTACTGAATATATCATTCGTTCACCTTCCTTTTCATTAATAAAAGATATAATTATCTCACTGCTGTGACGTCCATTATTGTTGAAAGAGCCTTTGTGGAGCTCTTGAAACACTAATGGCTGGCAAGCAGTTCTATACATTTATTATTTTAGTATTTTTAATTATATCTTTATTTATTTCTTTTTATCTGTTATTATTGTTGCTTCTTCAAGCTTGGCTACGTTTGCAAAAATAGATCATATCAAACTTTGTACTATCTGCTAAGATAAAAGCTTTATTAGAATTTTCATAGCCTGTTTTTATCAATGCTTCTTCAACATCATGAGTAGAATATCCATTTTCATTTATTCCATTTATTCCAATAAAAGCCTTATCAAATCTAAATTCTGATAAATCTCTTAAAAGCTTTTACTCCAACAATGGCTAAGGTACTTTTTTATTCTTCCTCCAATTAAGTAAGTTTCTATATCATTGGCTATAAGTCTTTCTAAATGTATTATCCCATTAGTTACAACCTTTATATCTTTTCCTTTATATAGTCAATAATTTCATAGGTTGTTGTTCCAGCATCTAAATAGATATAGTCACCATCTGATATAAACTGTGCTGCCATTTGAGCAATTTTCTTTTTGCTGTCTTTATTGGTGATCTTTTTCTTTGATTTCTATTTCTTTTCTAACAACTTTCCTTAAAACTGCACCACCTCTTACTCTTTTAATTTTATTTTCCTTTTCAAGATAAGCTAAGTCCCTTCTAATGTTGCCTCACTGATTTTTTTAAATCTTTGATAATTTTTGAATTTTCGATACTGCCTTGTGTTTCTATAAGTTTTAAAATAAGTGAAATTCTGTCTTCAAATAACATATCTTTTTCCTTTTTATAACTTGATTATTTTTGTTATTTTAATTATACAATCATTTTCAATCTTTTTCAATCATAATCACTCATAATTTTTGACTTATTTTGTAAAAATTTTTACCATTTTTGTTAAAATTTTAAAAATTATTTTTTGGTAACATTTGTTACCGATATTTTTATTTAATCACATATAATTATGTTGTAATAGATTTGATTTATCTCTCTCCGAGTTGATTAAGGTGATTTTTAAAAATCACCAATCAACCTCTCATTTATTACTCAAAAAGAGAAGTCATTAGAAAATTCTAATGATTTCTCTTTATTTAGTTATTTTTAAATTTTTCAAAAATTCAATACTTTTCCATCAATTGTTTTTATTTTTTCAATTCTTCTGCAGATAAGTTTTCTAGAAAAATACAATATTCATTTGATAGCCTCCAACAAACTCCATCTTTAGGCATTGTGATTTGCTGGAATTTTTTTATCCATAAGCATAATTTATTATTGCCCCAAAAACTTTGTTAATTTTAAAACTTCACCTTTATATATAACATCTATATCTTTCATATAATCACCAATAGTTTATTTGCATTACAAAGCCTTCTGTGATATTTCTACCATAGAAGGCTTTTTATTATTTAATTATTCAGCTGCAACTATAATTTCTTCAGCTGATTCAGTAGCAGATTTTTCAGCTATTAAATCTTCTATATGTTCTTTTCATTTCAGTTAGACCTTCAATATCTAATCCTTTCAAGATTTGAACAAGAAGAAGTTTTTATATTGATTCCTTGTTTTCTTAAGAAGTCATCAACTTTAGCTTGATTTTTATATATAAGTAAAAAGCTACTGCTGCTACTCCAACTCCAACTGCTGCAACTACTAAATGATCTTTTGTTATTGTGTTTCCAAACATTTTTAAACCTCCTAAATTTTCTTTAAATTATATTATTAACAAAAATAAGTGAATTTCACTTTAATTTTTATTTTAAAGTTACATATTTTTCATTAAATTGACAGTAGTCACTATGTTTTTGAAAAATATTTGATGGATAAAAATCTGAAAAATTTTTCTATAGTATTATCATCTACAATAGTTGCTGTATATTGATAACCTTTTTCAGTTTTTACCTAAAGACTTTTTATAAGTTTTTGTCATTTTTATGTGACACTGTTAAGTGTCTCACCGAAAGTAGTTAGCCACATAATAAGGACTGTACTCAATTTTTGTTCTGTGAAGAATGATTTTTAAAAGATATAGAGCTGGTAAAATTTCTATATCGAACATTCCTCTTTTTCAATCTCACCATAAGCATGCTCAAATACTGACCCCTGCAGTTAATCCCATAGAGAATATATCTATTGAACTTTGTAAATTTGTATCATTCTTATTGATTACTCCATTTAAATAAGAAACTATTATAGATGCTAAAGCATACATAGATAGTGGAGAAATTGATTTATAAACATTTTCTTCAACTAATTTTACAGGTAGTAAACCATTTTCTATTGAAAAAGAAATAGCCACTCTATATATAATTTCTCGTAAAAATATTTCACTTGGTGAAAAATTTAATGTTACAGTTTTTAGTCTTGAATTATATCTCATTTCTAAAAATTTCAAATTATTCTTTATATTTTGAATAAAAAACTTTTAGTATCTTTTACAGGAGCAGATAACTTTAATCTAACTCTATTTGGTAAAAATATGTACCATCGTAATAGTCAACTTTTTCATTTTTAGCCCCTTCCCTAGTTAGTCTTTATATCATATTTTAGCAGTTTTAATGAATTCAAAACAACTAAAATAGTCGTTGAATTATGTAAAACTGACGCATAAATTGGTGCTAATATCTCCTGTTGCTCCTAGTACTAAAAGCAAAAAGTGTTAAGTCCAATTACCATAGCAAAGTTTTTCTTTTATAGTCTTAACTGTACTCTTAGATAGTCCAATTACTCCTGGAACTAAAAAGAGGGTCATCTTGTGTAATAGTTATATCTGCTGCCTCCATTGCAACATCAGTTCTTGTACTTCCTAACGCAACTCCAACATTTGCATATGATAGAGCAGGGGCATCATTTACCCATCACCCTATCATAATTACATTAGAACCTTTTGATTGGAATTTTAAGATATTTTTGCCTTATCTTCAGGAAGTAATTCAGATTCATATCTGTCTATTGACATTCTTGAAGCAATAGTTTCTGCTTGTTGTCTTAAATCTCCTGTTAATAAAACTATATCATCAACTCCGTAATTTCTAAGTCTGTTTATAGCTTTTTAATATTTTCTCTAGGTGGATCGAGAAACTCCAATAAGACCCATAATTTTATCGTCTTGTGCTATATAAAGTCCTATTTCTCCTCTTGAAATAATACTCTCTCAGCATCTATTGCTGCTGTCAGATTAACATTATTTTCAAGCATGTATTTCTTACTTCCAACTCTTATAACCTTAGCTTCTTTTTCTTTACCTCACCTTTGTTTCAACTCCACGACTTACAACAGTTTTTATCTTACTATGTTTAGGAATTTCTATTCCTCTGTCTTTAATTTCTGTCATTATTGCAGTCGCAAGTGGATGTGAGATTGCTCTTCAGCTGCTCCAGCAAGTCCTATCATTTCATTTTTCAGAGATATTATTGTCAAAAACTTCTCATACTTTGTACCTTTGGTTTCCTCAGTAATAGTTCCCTGTCTTATCAAATATTACAGTTTCAGCCTTTGATAACTCTTCTATAAAGTTACTTTCCTTTACTAATATACCATTCTTAGCAGCTGTATTTATTGCAGCTGAGAAAGCAACTGCTGTTGATAATCTAATTCCACAAGAATAATCAATAACAAGCATACCATGGCCTTAGTAATGTTTCTTGTACTTGCACAAACTATTCCTGCTAAAAATAAAGTTCAATGGAATTAATTGTGCTGAGAAAGTATCAGCACACTTTTGTATATCAGCCTTGTTGAAGCTTTGCATCTTCAACGAGTTTTTATAATTCTTGAAACAGTTCTGTCATCTCCAACTTTTTCTGCTAATATACTTATATTTCCATTTTTAACTATAGTCCTGCATAGACAGTTTCACCTTCAGCTTCTTCAATGGCATATATTCACCTGTTATTGAAGATTGGTCTATCAATGCTTCACCTTTTATTATCTTACCGTCAACACTGATTTTTCTCCAGTTTGAACTACTATAATATCATCTTTTTGGATTTCTTCTATTGGAACTCTTTTACATTATCTTCAGAAATTTCTTTTCCAAACATAACTTTCTCCAACACTTAACATGTCTTTGATAGCTCCACGAGTTTTTCCATAGTATAAACTGTTAAAAGTTCTGATACTTCTTCTAAGAACATTATAGTTAGTGCTGCACTTTCTTTTCCAAGAAGAATACTACTTATTATCGCACTTGAACTTAAAGTATCTGCATTAGGTCTTTTGTTTTTAACAAGAGAATTAATACCATTTTTCAATACAGGCATAGTAAGTGCTAAAGTAGATAGAGTATTGTAATTTAAAAATCTTCTAATTCCTGTTGTTACAACTTCTGTTTTGATTTAAAGAATAGATTATATCCTAAAAGTCCAGCAGTTGTAATAATTTTCTTTATAATTTCTCCAGGAGTTTTTCTTGTAATTTTCTTTCGATTACATACTTAGATGATTTTTCAATTTTCTCATTTTTACATATTTCAAATATATGTGAGTTAAGTGTATTTTGTATTAAATTTATTAAATTTTGCTCACTTAAAGAAACATCTTCAAAATATATAAGGATAGTACCTGTTATTAAACTTATCTCTACACTTTTCTATATATCTTACTTGCACTAATTGTTTTTCAATTTCAGTTTTCAAAGAAGCTCCAATATATTTAAAAAGCCTTACTTTTATACGAATTCTTCCTCTTATCCTGTGTATTAATCTCACAAGCTGAGTAAATTATCATTTTTCATTGATTATTTTCTCCTTCCACCCTCTCCTTTAACATCTCATAAAATCTTTTGACATTTTTCAACTTCATCAACAGACATACCATGATAAACTTCTTCATTATCAACTATGATTTTTCCAAATCTTGTTTAGCCAATCAACTATATCTTGCTCTTTTAATTTTGTCTTATCATATTCTATCATATTTTACTTTGTTAGAATAAGAATATTCAATAGATTTTATCCCAGCTTTTTAATTTTCATTATAGCACTTATATAATGTTCATGTCATTTCTTCTGGGAATTTATCAAGTGGAAGGTATAAAGTCTTATTCTTCCAGGAATACTATGAACAACTTTTTACCTTGTTAAACATTAAATAAGTTTTCTTTTTAATATATCTTTAAACATATCCAGACCTCCTTACTATGATTTTTGATAGAAGTCTCATATGACCACCAAATCAATGTTGCTCCACCTGGTAAAATCATATCAGCCTTTAAACTTCTTTAATCCATATATTAAAAGACCTGTTCTCAATAAAGTCTTTGTATCGAACAAAACCTTTTGTTTTATTATATATAGTTATATCTGCTATTTGAGCCACACTCTTAAATAAAGTTTTAGCCTTAGCTTCTTCCTTTAAAAGTTCTTCATCTAAATTTAACAATTTAAGAATTATCCCTACCATAAATTGAGTATCAATTTTATCATCAAATTCAACTGTTAAACTTCCACCTTCAACTTCATTATATGGTATTAAATTCTTACCAATTGATGTATAAAATCTGCCAAAGATTGGCATCAACTTCTGAAATATTAAAATCTATTAAAATATATTCGCGCAATTTTTAGTTTGTTTTGATATTCAACCAAAACAGCTGATAAGTCTCCAGTGGAAGTTCTTATTTATTGAATTATTGGTTCTTTTCTCATTGATAGCACAGAGAAAGCAGCTAATTTACAGGAATTTTTTCCAATAAAATCTTTTCATTCCACTTGTTCCAGAAGTTGAAATTGTTATTTTCTTTGAAATATTATTCCCATTTTCATTTGAGATTATAGATAAAAGTTGCAGACAGATTATCTATATTTAAAAGAGGTTCACCATACCCATAAATACCAAGTTATTTAGGCCATCTTTTTTTCTAAGTCTTCTTCAACAGTGTAAACTTGGTTTAAAAAATTTCACTTATTGAAAGATTTCATATATCCACCTTGTCCTGTTGCAGAAACTACATTTTGCTAGGCAACCAACTTGAGATGACACAAAGAGTGTTTTTATTTCTTTATTTTTAGAATCTCTATGTCTTAAAAAAAAGAACAGTTTTATAGTTCCCTTTATCTTTCAAGTTCAAACAAGAATTTTCTGTTTCTATCTAACTTTTGAGGACTTGGTGCTCAAAGATTGAAAATGGTATATAGGCATTTTCTTTAAGATTTCTCTATCTTTTAAAGATAGATTTGTCGCGTCATCAAAACTTGATAATCTTCTTATGTAGCCAAATAAAGACTTTTTTCCATAGAATTTTTTTATCCTGAAGACACTAAAAATTCTGTTAACTCCTCCTGAGTTAAATTTAAAATATTTACTTTTTCATTATTCATTATTACTATCAATTCCTTTTTATTATTTCTATAAGTTCATTTCTATTATATGCTTTATCAAGTTTTATATTTCCTTTATTTTTACCTCCTCCACCTTTTGATGTTAGGAAAATTCTTAACAATATTTATGATGATTTCCTTACAATCATAAATATTAGACATTAAAGTATAACTTGTGTTATATCCAATTAATAATAGAAATTTATCTAAATTTATAAATTTAGGTAAGATTCCTACTAAATTTTCATCTTCATTGTATATTAAAATTTTAAAATCTTTATAATCAATAAAGGTATTTTCAAAAATCTTTTTGCCATAAGCTCTGCATATCTCATTCCTAAAGATTTTAATTCAGCTGTCACACTAGCCTTTTCTTTTTAAAGATTTGTCTAGCATTTCTAAGATTTCATCATCTTTACAAGAAAAAAAGTATTAGTTAATTTTTATAATATCATGTTTTTATTGTAGTCATTCTTAGCTCTATCTCCTGCTAGAAAAATAGAATCTAGTATAATTTCCTTTATATTTTTCATGATTTATAATTTTAAAGATTTCTATTTCTGAAGTTCTTGAAACATGAAAAACCTGCACAAGCACAGATATCAACATCTCCAATTTTTATAAATCTTACATCACCTTTTATTTTTCTTTTATAGCTTTTCTAAGATTTTCAAATTTATGAGCCTCTTCATTTGTATAGATTTCTTCTTCAACTAATATATCTGCCTTTTATATCTTTTATTTACTAGTTCTTCTAACTTTTCTATAACTTCTTTTTGAAATATCTTTTGATCTAAATCTACAGTCGTATATTCTTCAGCCATTCTAAAACCTACAGTATTTAATCCAAAAATTATTATAGGCTTCAGCAGAAAAAAATATGTTGTGCTGTATGTTTGCTGTCTTATATCTTCTTGTCTTTTTTTCATCAATAGAATATGTGTATTCACCATCTTCTAAATTTTCTATCTAAGATAACAATATTTTCTTTTACTTCAACAATGTTAGCCTCAGCTATTGTTCCTCTATCTCCAAGTTGTCCGCCTTTACCATCGACATAGAAAGGAGAATTTAATACTTCATAAGTCATATCAGAAATTTTTAAATTAATATTTTCCATCAAAAATCCACCTACTTTTTAGAAAAATATTTATTCTCTATATTTTTATCATTAATTTAAAAAATAAAAACTAGAAATTAAAAATAAATAAAAAGAGACTACTAACAAATTAAAAATTTTTAAACTAAAAGTTAAAAAAATAAGTGAGTTACGAATGTAGATTTTAGATAAAAATCAAAATAGAATGAGCCGAGTAAAATCAGGAGTGTTTGAGCGTAGCGAGTTTCCTGTTTTACAGCGAATTCTTGATTTTTATCGTTAAGAAATCTACTCAGTAACGAACTATTTTTACTTTTTATTAATTGTTGTAATAGCCCCTTAAATTTAAAATTAATTTATATTTTTTATTTTGCACCTAGTGCAGCCATAGTAATATAGTTATATGGTTTATTGAAGTGAGGGTAAGAATAGAATATCTAATAATTTAAATCTATCTATAGTTACTCCTTCTTGTATAGCTAATGAGAATACATGCATAGCCATAGAAATATCATATTTGAAGCCATTTGAGCTCAATTATTTTTTTCTGTTGTCTTTTCTATACACGATTCTGATGTATACTTCTTCATTATTATGTTCCATGAATTCAGGTTTTTGTAAATCATGGAAAGTTGTTTCTAAAACTTCAATTCCTAATTTTTCAGCTTTCTCAAAAGTAAGTCCTGTAGAAACCATATTTAATCCAAAGATTGAAATTCCGTTAGAACCTTGTACTCCTATGCTTTCTAAGTTTGTTCCACAAACATTGTGAGCAGCAACTATTCCTGATCTAACTGCATTTGTTGCAAGAGCGATATAGTTTGTACCACCAATAGAGTTGTCATAAACTGTTGCACAGTCTCCTATAGCATAAACATCATCTAAACTTGTTTTTTGAGTTCTATCAACTACATAAGCACCATTTCTAAATAATTCTAATTTATCTTTTCCTAAGTCTGTGTTAGGTCTAAATCCAGCACATAGAACTACCATATCAGCTGGGAATTCACCTTTATTAGTGATTATTTTTTCAACTTTTCCATTTCCTTGAATTTCTTTTACTAATTGTCCATATTCAAGTTTAATTCCATGCCCTTCTAATTGAGCATCCATTTTTTCTCTAAATAATTTATCATAGTAAGTAGATAGACAACCGTCAGCTGCATCAACTAAGTATACTTCTTTTCCCCAACGTTTGAAAGCTTCTGCAAGTTCAACTCCAATATATCCTGCTCCAACAACAGCAACTTTTTCTATTGATTTATTTACATTTAATTTATCAATAACTTCTTGTGCATTTTGGAATAATTTTACATATTGAACATTTTCTAATTCTTTTTCCAACGATTGGTAAGTCTATTGGTAAAGAACCTGTAGATAAAAACTAGTTTATCATAGCTTTCTTCATACTTTTTACCATCTTTTCCAGTAGCATACACAATTTTATCGAAATCGATATTTGTAACACCTGTTTCCATATGGGATTTTAGCACCTTTTGCTTCTAATTTTTTTCTTTTGAAGAATAAAATAATCCATCTGAACCTGCTATTTGTCCACCTATCCAAAGAGCCATTCCACATCCTAGGAAACTAATATTTGAGTTACTATCAAATACAACAACTTCATTTCCTTTATAGTTATCTAACATTGTGTTAATACAAGTCGTTCCAGCATGGTTTGCACCTACTACTACAATTTTTCATTTTCCTATCTACCCCTTTTTATTTTTAGTATATTTAACTAGTATAATTTTTGTTAAAAACCATTCAGTGTATATAATACAACTTTTTCAAAAATAAAGAGAAATTTTTATTTTTTTATAAATAAATTAATAAAAATTATAAATTCACTTTTTAGTGTTATGTTATAATTAGATAAAAATGCTAGGTGATTAAATTATGTTAAAAATTGAAAAATTACACTTTAAAGATAAAATTATAGATAAAGATAATTATTTTGAAATTGGTTATTGTGAAGAACTAAAAATTTATATGATGCATGTTTTTGTTTCTTGGATTGCTAGCTATTATAGATATTATAAAATAGATAAAGAAGATTATAACTTATATAAAAATAATCCTCAATCATTCTATAAAAAAATATGAAAATGAAATCAAACAAAATAATAATGCTTATACAGAAAATTTTATAGGCTCTTCAGCACTTAGAGATTATGATGGAGCCAAAGATTTTCAACACTCTTATCCTACAAAAATGAAATTATAAATCCATTTTCAAAATTATATTTATATAGAAGTATTTTTATTTGCAAGAATAATATGGGAGATAGGAGAATTTTTAATTCCCCATTTCAAAAAAATTATTAGTAAAGATGGAAGTTACAAGTTTCCATTGAGAGAAATTTGTGAACTAAAAATAATAGTTCAGGAAATCCTATATGTTATTACCTTCCTTTTGATGATTAAAAAATACTTGCATAAAATTAATTAATAAGATATAATCAAATTAATAAAAATTATTCAAAATTATACATAAAATATTAGATATTTTGAAAAATAAAAAGTATTTTTAGAGAGGAGGTTTTATGAAAAACAACATGTTATTACCTAATTTTTTTATGGCGTTTTTTTGAAGTAAAAGTGCTACTAAAAATAGACTTAGAATGGAAATAGAAAAGTTAAAAAAATAATAAAGTTGAGATTGAGAACTTAAAAAGAAAATCTGAAAAAGATAGAAATTATCAAGAGTTTTAAAAGTAGTTGAAAGTCTTGGAAGTTTAACAGTTGAATTTGATGATAAAGAAATTGATACTCAATTTATGGTAGGGATAATTCTTAAATTGTTAAATTTAGATGAAGAACTTTTTAAAAAGGAAGAGAAGCTAAAAGCTAAAACTTTATTTAAGAGTGTGGCTCAAATAGCAGATATAACTATATATAATAAAACAAAAGGTTTGTTCGATACAAAGACTTTATTGGGAACAGGTCTTTTTAATATATGGATTAAAGAAGTTTAAGGCTGATATGATTTTTACCAGGTGGAGCAACATTGATTTGGTGGTCATATAGACTTCTATCAAAAATCATAGTAAGGAGGTCTGGAATGTTTAAAGATATATTAAAAGAAAAACTTATTTAATGTTTAACAAGGTAAAAAGTTGTTCATAGTATTCCTGGAAGAATAAGACTTCTTATACCTTCACTTGATAAATTCCCAGAAGAAATGAAAAAACATGAACATTATATAAGTGCTATAATAAAAATTAAAAACTGGGATAAAAATCTATTGAATATTCTTATCTAACAAGTAAAAATATTAATAGAATATGATAAGACAAAAATTAAAAAGAGCAAGATATAGTTGATTGGCTAAACAAGATTTGGAAAAATCATAGTTGATAATGAAGAAGTTTATCATGGTATGTCTGTTGATGAAGTTGATGTCAAAAGATTTTATGAGATGTTAAAGGGAGAATTGGGAAGGGAGAAAAATAATCAATGAAAAATGATAATTTACTCGCTTGTGAGATTGTACACAGGATAAGAGGAAGAATTCGTATAAAAAGTAAGGCTTTTAAATATATTGGAGCTTCTTTGAAAACTGAAATTGAAAAACAATTAGTGCAAGTAAGATATATAGAAAGTGTAGAGATAAGTTTAATAACAGGTACTATCCTTATATATTTTGAAGATGTTTCTTTAAGTGAGCAAAATTTAATAAATTTAATACAAAAATACACTTAACTCACATATATTTGAAATATGTAAAAATGAGAAAAATTGAAAAAATCATCTAAGTATGTAATCGAAAGAAAATTACAAGAAGAAACTCCTGGAGAAATTATAAAGAAAAATTATTACAACTGCTGGACTTTTTAGGATATAATCTATTCTTTAAATCAAAACAAGAAGTTGTAACAACAGGAATTAGAAGATTTTTAAATTACAATACTCTATCTACTTTAGCACTTGCTATGCCTGTATTGAAAAAAATGGTATTAATTCTCTTGTTAAAAAACAAAAGACCTAATGCAGATACTTTTAAGTTCAAGTGCGATAATAAGTAGTATTCTTCTTGGAAAAGAAAGTGCAGCACTAACTATAATGTTCTTAGAAGAAGTATCAGAACTTTTAACAGTTTATACTATGGAAAAAAACTCGTGGAGCTATCAAAGACATGTTAAGTGTTGGAGAAAGTTATGTTTGGAAAGAAATTTCTGAAGATAATGTAAAAAGAGTTCCAATAGAAGAAATCCAAAAAGATGATATTATAGTAGTTCAAACTGGAGAAAAAAATCAGTGTTGACGGTAAGATAATAAAAAGGTGAAGCATTGATAGACCAATCTTCAATAACAGGTGAATATATGCCATTGAAGAAGGCTGAAGGTGAAACTGTCTATGCAGGAACTATAGTTAAAAATGGAAATATAAGTATATTAGCAGAAAAAAAGTTGGAGATGACAGAACTGTTTCAAGAATTATAAAACTCGTTGAAGATGCAAACTTCAACAAGGCTGATATACAAAAATTATGCTGATACTTTCTCAGCACAATTAATTCCATTGAACTTTATTTTTAGCAGGAATAGTTTATGCAAGTACAAGAAACATTACTAAGGCCATGAGTATGCTTGTTATTGATTATTCTTGTGGAATTAGATTATCAACAGCAGTTGCTTTCTCAGCTGCAATAAATACAGCTGCTAAGAATGGTATATTAGTAAAAGGAAGTAACTTTATAGAAGAGTTATCAAAGGCTGAAACTGTAATATTTGATAAGACAGGAACTATTACTGAGAGGAAACCAAAGGTACAAAGTATAGAAGTTTTTGACAATAATATCTCTGAAAATGAAATGATAGGACTTGCTGGAGCAGCTGAAGAGCAATCTTCACATCCACTTGCGACTGCAATAATGACAGAAATTAAAGACAGAGGAATAGAAATTCCTAAACATAGTAAGATAAAAACTGTTGTAAGTCGTGGAGTTGAAACAAAGGTAGGTAAAGGAAAAGAAGCTAAGGTTATAAGAGTTGGAAGTAAGAAATACATGCTTGAAAATAATGTTAATCTGACAGCAGCAATAGATGCTGAGAGAGGTATTATTTCAAGAGGAGAAATAGGACTTTATATAGCACAAGACGATAAAATTATAGGTCTTATTGGAGTTTCTGATCCACCTAGAGAAAAATATTAAAAAAAGCTATAAACAGACTTAGAAATTACGGAGTTGATGATATAGTTTTATTGACAGGAGATTTAAGACAACAAGCAGAAACTATTGCTTCAAGAATGTCAATAGACAGATATGAATCTGAATTACTTCCTGAAGATAAGGCAAAAAATATCTTAAAATTCCAATCAAAAGGTTCTAATGTAATTATGATAGGTGATGGAGTAAATGATGCCCCTGCTCTATCATATGCAAATGTTGGAGTTGCGTTAGGAAGTACAAGAACTGATGTTGCAATGGAGGCAGCAGATATAACTATTACACAAGATAACCCTCTTTTAGTTCCAGGAGTAATTGGACTATCTAAGAGTACAGTTAAGACTATAAAAAGAAAACTTTGCTATGGTAATTGGACTTAACACTTTTTGCTTTTAGTACTAGGAGCAACAGGAATATTAGCACCAATTTATGCGTCAGTTTTACATAATTCAACGACTATTTTAGTTGTTTTGAATTCATTAAAACTGCTAAAAATATGATATAAAGACTAACTAGGAAGGGGCTAAAATGAAAAAGTTGACTATTACGATAGTACATATTTTACCAAATAGAGTTAGATTAAAAGTTATCTGCTCCTGTAAAAGATACTAAAGTTTTTATTCAAATATAAAGAATAATTTGAAATTTTTAGAAATGAGATATAATTCAAGACTAAAAACTGTAACATTAAATTTTTTTCACCAAGTGAAATATTTTTTTACAAGAAATTATATATAGAGTGGCTATTTCTTTTTCAATAGAAAATGGTTTACTACCTGTAAAAATTAGTTGAAGAAAAATGTTTATAAATCAATTTCTCCACTATCTATGTATGCTTTAGCATCTATAATGGTTTCTTATTTAAATGGAGTAATCAATAAGAATGATACAAATTTACAAAGTTCAATGAATGTGTTCTCTATGGGATTAACTGCAGGGTCAGTATTTGAGCATGCTTATGGTGAAGTTAAGAAAAGAGGAATGTTCGATATAGAAATTTTACCAGCTCTATATCTTTTTAAAAATCATTCTTCACAGAACAAAAAAATTGAGTACAGTCCTTATTATGTGGCTAACTACTTTTCGGTAGACACTTAACAGTGTCACATAAAATGACAAAACTTATAAAAAGTCTTTAGAGTAAAAACTGAAAAAGGTTATCAATATACAGCAACTATTGTAGATGATAATACTATAGAAAAATTTTTCAGATTTTATCCATCAAATATTTTTCAAAAAAACATAGTGACTACTGTCAATTTAATGAAAAAAATATGTAACTTTAAGTAAAAAAATTAAAAAGTGAAATTCACTTATTTTGTTAATAATATAATTTAAAAGAAAAATTTAGGAGGTTTAAAAAAATGTTTGGAAACACAATAACAAAAGATCATTTAGTAGGTGCAGCAGTTGGAGTTGGAGTAGCAGCAGTAGCTTTTTACTTATATAAAAAATCAAGCTAAAGTTGATGACTTCTTAAGAAAAACAAGGAATCAATATAAAAACTTCTTCTTGTTCAAATCTTTGAAAGGATTAGATATTGAAGGTCTAACTGAAATGAAAGAACATATAGAAGATTTAATAGCTGAAAAATCTGCTACTGAATCAGCTGAAGAAATTATAGTTGCAGCTGAATAATTAAATAATAAAAAGCTTTCTTATGGTAGAAATATCACAGAAGCTTTTTATGACAAATAAACTATTGGTGATTATATGAAAGATATAGATGTTATATATAAAGGTGAAGTTTTAAAATTAACAAAGTTTTGGGGCAATAATAAATTATGCTTATGGATAAAAATTCCAACCAAATCACAATGCCTAAGATGGAGTTTGTTGGAGGCTATCCAAATGAATATTGTATTTTTTTCTAGAAAACTTATCTGCAGAAGAATTGAAAGAAATAAAAAAACAATTGATGGAAAAAGTATTGAATTTTGAAAAATTTAAAATAATCTAAATAAAGAGAAATCATTAGAATTTTCTAATGACTTCTCTTTTTGAGTAATAAATGAGAGGTTGATTGGTGATTTTTAAAAATCACCTTAATCAACCGGAGAGGGGTAAATCAAATCTATTACAACATAATTATATGTGATTAAATAAAATATATCGGTAACAAATGTTACTAAAAAAATAATTTTTTTAAAAATTTTAACAAAAAAATGGTAAAAAAATTTTACAAAAATAAGTCAAAAAAATTATGAGTGATTATGATTGAAAAAAAGATTGAAAATGATTGTATAATTAAAATAACAAAAAAATAATCAAGTTATAAAAAAAGGAAAAGATATGTTATTTGAAGACAGAATTTCACTTATTTTTAAAAACTTATAGAAACACAAGGCAGTATCGAAAATTCAAAAATTATCAAAGATTTAAAAAAATCAGTGAGGCAACATTAAGAAGGGACTTAGCTTATCTTGAAAAGGAAAAATAAAAATTAAAAAGAGTAAGAGGTGGTGCAGTTTTAAGGAAAGTTGTTAGAAAAGAAATAGAAATCAAAGAAAAGATCACCAATAAAGACAGCAAAAAGAAAAATTGCTCAAATGGCAGCACAGTTTATATCAGATGGTGACTATATCTATTTAGATGCTGGAACAACAACCTATGAAATTATTGACTATATAAAGGGAAAAGATATAAAGGTTGTAACTAATGGGATAATACATTTAGAAAGACTTATAGCCAATGATATAGAAACTTACTTAATTGGAGGAAGAATAAAAAGAGTACCTTAGCCATTGTTGGAGTAAAAGCTTTTAAGAGATTTATCAGAATTTAGATTTGATAAGGCTTTTTATTGGAATAAATGGAATAAATGAAAATGGATATTCTACTCATGATGTTGAAGAAGCATTGATAAAAACAGGCTATAGAAAATTCTAATAAAAGCTTTTATCTTAGCAGATAGTACAAAGTTTGATATGATCTATTTTGCAAACGTAGCCAAGCTTGAAGAAGCAACAATAATAACAGATAAAAAGAAATAAATAAAGATATAATTAAAAAAATACTAAAATAATAATGTATAGAACTGCTTGCCAGCTATTAGTGTTTCAAGAGCTCCACAAAGGCTCTTTTCAACAATAATGGACGTCACAGCAGTAAGATAATTATATCTTTTATTAATGAAAAGGAAGGTGAACGAATGATATATTCAGTAACTTTAAACCCCTCCATTGATTTTTATAGTCAGAGTAAAAGAATTTCAAATAGGTGAAACCAACAGAGCCTATGAAGATAATTTTTTTGCAGGTGGAAAGGGAATAATGGTATCTAAACTCTTAAAAATGTAGGAACAGAATGTGTAAATCTTGGTTTTTTTAGGAGGATTTACAGGAGCATTTATAGAAGAAAAATTTGAAGAAATTAAATATAGCTTCAGATTTTGTAAGAGTTGAAGAAAATACTAGGATAAATGTAAAACTAAAAAAACAGAAGAAGAAACTGAAATTAATTGTCAAGGTCCAAAGATTTCAGAAAAAGAAAAAAAGAAGAGTTTTTTTAGATAAAAATCAGAAAAAAATTAAAAAGTGATGATTTTGTAATTTTATCAGGTTCAGTACCTAGTAATTTGGGAAATGATTTCTATATAAATATAATAGAAATTTTTAAAATGAAAAATTCAGTAAAAATTTACTCTCGATAGCAGTGGAGAAACTTTTAAAAAGTCTTTAAAATACAAACCATTTTTTTAATAAAAACCTAATAAAGATGAATTAAAACAATATGCTAAAAAGAGAGTTTAAAGATAATAAAGAAATTATAGACTATGTTAGAACTAACTTAGTTGGTATGGCAGAAAAATGTTATTATATCTCTTGGTGGTGAGGGAGCATTATACATAGCTAAAGATTTTTTTCACTTTTCGCTCAACCATTCAAGGCAAAGGAAAGTGTTGTGAATACTGTGGGAGCTGGAGACTCTGTTGTAGCAGGTTTTTGTAAATTATATGCTAAAAGAAAATGATGTAGAAAAAAAGATTTAGATTTGCAGTGGCTTGTGGAACAGCAACAAGTTTTTTTCAGAAGATATTGGTGAGTTAGAATTTATTGAAGAAATATCTAAAAAAATTAGTTATTGAAAGGAAGCATTATGGAAATTAAAGATTTACTAAAAAAAGATTTAATGATAATGGATTTAAAAAGCAAATACAAAGATGGAAGCTATTGATGAAATGATAGCAAGATTAAAAAAGAAAAAAATATAGTTTCAGATGCTGATGTATTTAAAGATTTAATTTTTAAAAAAAGAGAAGAAAGAAGCTCAACAGGTTTAGGTGAAGGAATAGCAATGCCTCATGCTAAAACTTCTGTTGTAAATAGTCCTTCAGTTTTATTTGCAAGATCTAATAAAAGGTGTTGATTATGATGCACTAGATGGAGAACCTGTTCATATATTCTTTATGATAGCCGCTTCTGAAAGGAGCTCATGATTTACATATAGAAACACTTGCAAAATTATCAAAGATGTTATTAAATGATGATTTTACAAAAAGGATTATTAACTTGTGGAAGTCCTGATGAAGTTTATGCTTTAGTTGATAAATATTCAGAAAAACCACAAGAAACTCCTAAAGAAGAAGTTAAAGAAACACAAGTTACAAACAAAAAGAGAATTCTTGCAGTGACTGCTTGTCCAACAGGAATTGCACATACGTATATGGCTGAAGCAGCATTGAAAGAAGCTGGGGAAAAATTAGGAGTAGATGTTAAAGTTGAAACTAATGGTGCAGATGGAATAAAAAAATAATTTAACTGCAAATGATATAAAATGATGCTGTTGGAATTATAGTTGCAGCAGATAAAAAAAGTTGAAACTGCTCGTTTCAATGATAGAAAAAGTTATAGTTACAAGTACAGCAGATGCAATAAAAGAATGCTGAAGCTTTAATTAAAAAAAGTTTTTAAATAATGAAGCTCCTGTATTTAAAGCAGAAGCTAGTGATAACACTGAAGAGGATTCTCAAGCAAATGATTCAATAGGAAGAATTATCTATAAAAAGTATTATGAGTGGAGTTTCTAATATGTTACCATTCGTAATTGGTGGAGGAATTTTACTTGCCCTTTCATTTATAGTTGAAAGATTTATGGGACAAAATGAATTATTTAAATTACTATATGGTGTTGGTGGAGGAGCTTTCCCATTTCCTAATACCTGTTCTTGCTGGATTTATTGCTATGAGTATTGCTGATAAATCAGGATTCATGCCAGGGGCTGTTGCAGGATACATGGCAAGCCAAGGAGCTGGATTCTTAGGAGGACTTATTGGAGGATTCATTGCTGGATACTCAGTTATTTTCTTAAAGAAAATGACAAAGAATATGTCAAAAACAATTTGATGGTATGAAATCAATGGTAATATATCCAATATTCAGTTTACTAATAACTGGTGTGTTGATGTACTTCATAATAGGACCTGTATTTACAAAAAAATAAATGTTATAGTTGCTAATTGGTTAAATAATATGGGAACTGCTAATGCTGTTCTATTAGGAGCTATACTTGGTGGAATGATGAGTGTTGATATGGGAGGACCTATCAATAAAGCAGCTTATGCTTTCTCAATAGGAGTATTTACTGATACAAATAATGGTGCATTTATGGCAGCTGTTATGGCTGGAGGAATGGTTCCACCACTAGCAATAGCTTTAGCTATGACATTATTTAAAGATAGATTTGATGAAAAAGAACAACAATCAAAAAAATTTCAAACTTTATTTTAGGTCTATCTTTCATAACAGAAGGAGCAATTCCTTTTTGCTGCTAAAGAACCATTAAAAAGTTATAGGTTCTTGTGTTGTTGGTTCTGCAATAGCAGGTGGATTAACTCAATTCTGGGGTGTTTCTGCTCCTGCTCCTCATGGAGGAATATTTGTTATTCCTGCAATGCCAAGTGTACACTCAGCTATATTCTTTATAGTTTCTATTATAATAGGAGCTGTAGTTTCAGGAGTAATCTTTGGAATTTTTAAGAGGAAAGAAGAAATAAAAAAATCTAATAGAAATAAAGAAAAAGTCCTGATTATAATATTAGGACTTTTTCATAATTTATAGAACTAAATATCAAGTAAAAAAATAAAGATAAAGTTTAAGAATTATGGTATAATGTAATGATATTAAAAAGTGGAGGTTTTATAAGGTATGGCTTCAAGTAAAGAATATTTGGATTTTATTTTAGAACAACTATCCGAGTTGGAAGAAATAACATATAAAAACAATGATGGGTGAGTATATTTTTTTATTATCGTGGGAAAAATTATTGGTGGAATTTATGATGATAGGTTTTTAGTAAAGCCTGTTAAGTCTGCAATAGCATGTATACCAAATGCAAAGTATGAGTTACCATATGATGGAGCAAAGAAAATGTTATTGGTAGATGATGTTGACAACAAAGAATTTTTTTAACCAGCTTATTCAATTCGATGTATAATGAGTTACCTGCACCAAAAACCAAAGAAAAAGAAATAATAAACTTAGAATTGTTTTAATATGTCTTAGATAGAGAGAGTGAAAAAAATTGCTTATACTGTGAGAAGTTCACAATATGTGGCATGGCAGAGTTTGCATGAGAATTTGATTGGGAAAGAGCCAGGGTGATTTTTACGATTTTTTTAAGAGACTGTGAACTTTTTCTGTAAATTCTATTCTTCTATGATTAGAATTATTTAATTTAACTTACTAATAAGGATTGACTTCTGTAAGTGGCAAGAGTTAATCCTTTTTAATTTTTTTCCTTTATTCTTTTGTTGTTGTAATAATATATATAATCTTCTATTGCTTCTTTCAATTCTTCTAATGTTTTGTACTTTTTCTTCTTGTTCATAAAATATTTCTAATTTTTAATAATCCAAAAAAACATTCCATCAATCCGTTATCTAAACTATTTCCTTTTCTTGACATACTTTGAGTTATCTTCTTTTCTTTCAATTTTTTTCTTGATATGAATAATGCTGATATTGCCATCCTTGGTCACTATGAAATATCAAATTTTCATAATTTTCATTTTCTTTAAATTTTGAAAGCCAATTATGTAAAATACCAGGAGATGTTAAACCAATATCAATAGCAACAGAATTAATTGATTCATGATTAATTAAAAATTCTATTGATTATCTGTAGTTTAAAAATCTTTAGAATACATCCTATTTTTTTATCTTTTTCTTAAAATATCGTATCCATGTTTTTTTAATTAAAGTAACTAAATATTTAATATTAGATTCATGAATATTAAAAAGCTTTTAGTTAAAGAAGAAATAGTTTTACCATTTTTTTATTCTTTCATATATTTTAATTTTATCTTCTCTTGTTAATTTGCTCATAAAAACTGCACCTCCAATCTTGTGTCCAAGATTATAGGTGCATTTCATCCTATTAAAACCATTTTTTTATATGCTTTTTAAAGTACAAAATATAATAAAGATAGGTGATTTATTAATTTTTGATTATTTTTGGGTTGCATTTAATAAAGCATTGTATTGTTCTTCATCTTTTTCTTTTTATTTTTTTCTAATATAATTCTTGCTACAGCTTGTATTTCTGGAATCTCAAATGGTTTCCATCCTCTATCAATAAAAAGTAAGATGAGAATTCTCATTAATAATTCTATTAATAGAACGGCTTTTCCTCTATATCAAAAAAATTTTTTTCTAAATTTTTTTAATGACTCTTTATTATCTGGGTATCTATAAAAAGATAGTACTCTAAAAAAATTTTCTCATAATATTTGGTATATTATATAGTTGATTATATGTATTTAATAAACAACATTCCTGAGAATTTGTAACTTTATATATTTCATTAAACAAATAATGAAATTCTGTTACATATTCTTTTAAATAACTAGGCATTTTTTTCTAATCTTACTAGTTATTCTATCTTGTTTCACTTCTCTTTCAACTAAAAAAATATTCTACTTTTGCTTTTTCATTTTTTTAATCTTTTTAAATATTTAAGAAAAATCTAAATTATGTGTTGAAATAAATATCTGATTATATTTATGTTCGATTATAATTTTATCTATAGCACCAAAAAGTGAAAAAATATCTGATTATTATCTAAACTTGAAATAGGATCATCTATCCATAATATTAAATTATCATTTTTCATAGTCTTTTATTGTTGCTAAAAATATGAAAATGCGATTAAACTACATTCACCTTTCACTTAAATTTAAAGCTAATTCTGTTCCACGATAAATTGAAAATTTGATTTTTTTCATCTTTATCAATTTTCAACTCTAAATCATTTCTCCCAAAAATAGTCTTTTTAAATATTTATTTATTAGCTCAGCTGCTTTAGTTTCATCTTTTAGACTTCTTTCTAGTTCTATTTTTTTCATGTATTAACTTAGTCTTTTCAAAAATTCAAACTGTTAAGTTCTTTTTTTCTTTATTATCTTTTTCTTTTTTTCTGCTAATTCTTGTGTTTCATATTTTTTTAGCATAATCTAAACTTAAAAAAATAATTCCTTTTCTTTATTTAATAACAATTTATTTCTTGCATCTTTTTTTCTTTTCTTCTATACTTTTTACAATATTCATTGTGCTCATTTATAATAAAAATTAATTCTATTAATTATTTCATTTATTTCAAATATAAAAACTGGAATCTCATCATAAGAAGATATTTTGACTCTCTTCTTTTCAACTTTTTTTCTTTTATATCTAAATAATATTTTCTTATTTTATCTTTAGTCGAACTAAATAATGTTAACTCTTTTTTTACTTTTTTTCAGTTAAAATTGATATAATACTCTCACTATTCAACACTTCATAATTTTCTAATCTAAAAATTTTAATTTTTCTCTAAAAATTTCACCCAACCTTTTTATAAAAAAATTTCGCTTTCATTGTTAAAATGTTTGTTTATTTTTTTCCCATATTTTATCAGTTAAAAATAGAGCCACAAAATGCACAAGTTTTTTTCTATCTTTTTGCAATTCTTTACCTTGACGAACCCATGTTTCTAAGAGAAAAATCGTTTAGCAATTCTTGAATAGGTTCAGTTATTTTTTTATTTGAGTTTTCAAAAAGTTGATTTATTTCATTTATTTGATTTTCATCAAGAATTTCTAAGTTACCTAATAAAGAAATTTGATTTTTTTCTCCTCATCTATTTGTTTTTTTAACACAATTTTTTTCTTCATCGGTCAAAAATCTCTACATTATTCTTTTTAATTTTTTTGAAAAAAACTATCTGTTAAAGTTTTTTTCTGTTATAAGTTACTACATTAAAATAATTTGTATTTTCTTTTTATTTTTTTCTCGCTTCTTCTGTTAGTTTATTTTCTAAATTTTCTTTTATTTCTTTAAAAATTTTTTTCAGAAGAAGTAAATTCACTATTTTTTTCAATAATTTTTTTTATCAATTTCTTCTATATTTTTCCACATTTTTCAATTTTTATTTTGGACATCTATATTTTTTTCACCTAATATAGTAAAAGGTTCTATACCATAGTTTTTTTTATCATAAAACCATTTTTAATTTTTTTCCTTCCATAAAAATCACTATTATAAACTTTTTACATTAAGAGTATTATAAAGATTATCTGATTTTATACTAGTACTGTCTTCTAAAAATTATTTCAAAATTAGAATTAATATAATCAGGATGAACTACCTTTTTATCTAAACAATTAATTATTCTTGAAAGAGTTGTCTTTTCCGGAATAATTTCTTCCATAAATTATATTTATCTCAGAAAAATTTTGCTGTTATATCAGTTGTATAATTTCCCACATCTTTTTTTCCAATTAAAAATCCTTAAAACATCCAAAAATTATTAATTTCTATAGCTTTTATCATATTTCTAAAATCCCCTCATTTTTATAGTTTTGTTTTTAGTCATATTTCGCACGATTCTTCGCACGATTTTTTTGTTAAATTTTTTTCTTTATTTTTTTCAATATATAAATTATGTGGTTTTTAAAAATTTCGCACGATTCTTCGCACGAAAAAAATTTGAAACTTTATTTGTTAGAAATAAGATTATTATATTTAGCTATATTTTTTTAATTTTTAATTGTAATTTTGTAAGGTATCCTTGAGTACCAAAACTAATTTCATACTTTACAGCTCTTCCTGCACCAGAAGATACAATTAATCCTTTTTTTATAAGAATTTCTAATGATTTTCTAATAGAGTAATTGCTTAACTTAGTTTTTTTCTAAGATTTCTTTTTTTAGTTTGTGGAAAAATATTCTTTTAAAAAGGAGAGAATATATACTTTTTTTCTTCTATTGTTAAATCTTTTATGAAAATGCAAAAATACCAAGTGTCCATAATTTTAAAGTTGTTTCCTCAGGATTTGTTGTAATTTCAGGAGTTTGATAAGATAATTCCTCTGCTGTTTTATATTTTTTTACTCCTCCAAAGCCTTGTCTTTCAGCCATTCCACAAAGTGAAGCTAATTTAACAAGATTATCATTTCTTAATTTTGAATGTCCTCCTTCTAAATATTCATCAACAGTAATTAACATTCTTCCACTGTTTTTCAAAAATATATCCATCCCTCATACATTTCTATTTTTTTACTTTTTGGAAAAATTAGAAGAATAATCTGCATGGATTAATGTATTTACTAGAGCTTCTCTTATAGCTTCTTCAAGATTTCCAGAATTGACAATTCTTTTCTTTTTCTTCATTTAATTCGAATTTTTTTCTTTAAGATTTATTTTTTTATTTTTTTTCAAAAAAACAATATTATAAAAAAATTAAATATATTCATTTCACAATACTTTTGGCTCATCTGAATTCACTCTATCTAACCATCTTTCATTATCTTTTTCCACGATAAAAAAATCCAAAATGATACTTAGAAAAAAATGATCAGTTATTGCTAGATACTTTCCTAGAAACAATAAACAACCTTCAGTCAATTTATACTCATTAGTTTTTTTCTATCTTTTCTTATAGCTCCTATTTGTTTTAAAAAAATTTTCTTCATCTATTTCATGATATCTGTTATTTGGATATTTTTTTCTTCAACTAAACTTTTAAAAATTTTTTTACACTCTTTAAATCTAAATCATGAAATGAAAAAAATTATCAATAAGTCTAGTTTTTTTGGAGTTGCATCACTGATAAAAATTTCTGATTTCATCAAAAGTTGCTTTCTATCAGCTTCACCTTGTCTTACATAGATTTCTTTTTAAATCTCCATTTAAATAAACAGGTTTTTTTCTGAATTAGAAACTTCCTTTACATTCATAACAATTATAGTTTTATCTTCAATTTCTAACTTGTATAAATCAGAATCTTCCAAAGCATTATGACTTACTTTATTTTTTTATTATTAAGAGTATTCCAAATATTTTTTTATCATATCATCTGCTTTCTCAACACCTAAAAATTAAATTTTTCTTCTTTTTTTTCTCTTTTTATTCCTAAAATAATTGTTCCACCTATAGTATTACAAAATGCTGAGTATGTTTCCCAAAGAGACTCTGGAACAATTTTTTTCTGCTTTTTTTAAATTCAAGAAAAAAACATTTTCTTTTTGCTTTTTTTAAATCATTTAATATACTTTCTAAAGAATCTTTCATTATTTCTCACACCTTTTTATTTTTAAACTATTCTTTTTAATTTTGTAATATTATATATTCTATCATATTTTCATTTTATAACAAAAAGAAAAACTAATTAAGATTTTTTTATAAAATATGTTATAATAATTAAGCTTAAATATATATTTTAAAAATATA